>Ga0131853_10008155_pt1 | contig 19057 bp, 17 predicted proteins | sample TergutLab28metaG_FD_92764 | JGI IMG/M metagenome (GOLD analysis project Ga0131853, IMG submission 92764) | Labiotermes labralis P1 segment gut microbial communities from Petit-Saut dam, French Guiana - Lab288 P1 (version 2) (version 2) | ecosystem: Host-associated > Arthropoda: Insects >...
ATACATAATCATGGCATCAGGATCAATGCGACCATCTGATAAATAGCCACCGGTTGCGCCATACAACGCATAGTCGGTTTGTGCACTATTACCAACAATTTCATTAGAAGGCACAAACGCGGCTCCAAGACGTGGGAAGCTCGTCGTTTCTAACGCTTCAAACTCATCCACAATCTCATCGTCTGCGTTCATCACTTGAATGTCATACGTCCCGTGTGGTAATCCTGGCACATCAACGCGCCATAGACCACGTGCTGGGTCGATCAAACGAATGAGCTCAGCATCGACGGCTGTCCATCCTTGCGCGATGTCCCAATCTGGATCGGTGTCGTTAATCGCTGAACCGTCGCGCCAATAATAAGCGTTATGATCCGGTGTCAAGCGGACGTAAGCGCGGTACTCACCTGTGATTGCACCATCCCAAATCGCAAAAGCAGATTCGAACCAAGTGCCAGCATAGATAGCGCCATCTAACGTTTCGATGTCGACATCGTCCACGTCGTCTTCTTCATCGACATCAGCATCGGTTTCACTGTCGTCGATATTCGTGATATCAGCGTCAGTTGCACCCGTAGCATCCTCCTTTGCGCTGGCATTGTCCTCAGTGATATCGTCATTGTCGATGTTCTCATCTACGTCATGATAATCATCTGTCAGACCATCCTCAATTGCGGTGTACGCAAGTGCATTAATAGGCATTGAACTAACCAACATAGCAAGTGCCACAAGGATCGTCAATAACCGATTAGGTAAAGGTTTTCTATTCATTTTTTCACTCCCTTTTTATTACGCTTTTCTCGTTAGAAAATCGAATCATTCGCATATACGAACATCGTTCGAGAAAGGCACTTATTCCAACATACTACCTTATGTTTCAACAAAAAGCAACCCTTTTCATTAATGAAAATAAAATGTAAGCACGAAAAAAACAAGTCTACTTCAGTAGACTTGTGGAAGTGTGGGTTCGTTCGGAATTGCGAACGAAATGGACTAAGCTAAGGTAACACTTTCGGCTCGTTTTCCTTCACATAAATATCCTTACCAAACGTTATTTCAACAACAAACTCTTCCCCCTCAGACGCCACCTCAATCCTTCCGTTATACTTATCCACGACATCTGAAATGATCTGAAAGCCATAGCCGTGTCCTTCTTCATCTTTTTTTGTCGTTTTAAATTTTTCATTCTCGACCTTTAATACCCCATTGTAATTATTTTTCACTGAAAGATACAGTGAATCGTGGTGTGCTTTGATCTTTATATGAACAAACGGCTCACTAACACACTGCACAGTTGCTTCGAAGGCATTCGTTAATAAGTTCATGAACAAAGACGTCATATCCATCGCCTCAATCATCAAATTGTTCGGAATCGTCCAATTGCGATTAAAGTTAATATTCGCATATTCTGCCTTAGCTAACAACGCGTTCAAATTCGCATCCACAAAATCGGATCCTGTTTTGATGCCGGCATGTTCATCAATTGATTTCTTTCTCTTAAGGATGCTGTCTAAGTACTTTGCCAATTCTTCCGTCTCATTTTGATTGAGTAATTCTCGGCATGCTATTAACTGTTTATCAATATCGTGCCTAAATTTTTTCGTTCTTTCTTCTTTTTCATACAAAGCAGTATAGTGTTTTTGTTGCAACGCATAATTTTGAGCTTGTAGCTCTTCTCGTTGCTTACTTTCTCTTATTTTGTTATTTAGTAAAACAAACACAGCTGTTGCCACAACCGTCACGATACCACTAATAAATGTCAGTAAGATAAGAATGTCTGCATCAACATTTTCATTTCCAAGAATTGCAATAAAAAGAATAATGTAACCAATCAACCCAAACATAATTACAAAGATGCCTTTTATTCCTAACTTTACTTGACTCACTTTCACATAATTCTCTTTCACCAATTTTATAATAAAATATAAACATATAAACAATACAAACCTTAACACAATCGCAGAAGGCCTGAACCAAGGAGGGTTCAGTTTAACCATTTCAGCATCTACTTCAAATAATAAAAATAAAGTACCCATACTTAACGTTTCAATCAAAACAATGAAAAGGCTCAAGACAAAGAATAATAATGGAAGATGTTTAGACCTTTTAGTACTATAAAAAATAACAAGACCAGCTACTACATAAACCAACTCATGAATTAGTGGTAAAAACCGAATGTATAAGGTGTGTGAATGTAAAAAAAACTCTATGCCTGTTATCAGAATAATCACGATCAAGTTAAGCATCCAACATTGACGTTCTTTTTTTACATTCAATAGTTGAAAGGTTAGTAAATATAACTTTATAAACACACTGACATAGTTCAGCACCAACATGTTATCTCCTACCTTTCATTTTTCGGTATAAATGAAGGGCGTCATCTAATTTCTTTAATTTTGCCTCTGAAATTTCTAATGCCACTTCAACGCCGTCGCATTCTAAAAAGATTAACCTACGTTTACTGTCGACGGAATCATAATACGCCATATTCACGAGGTATTGCTTATATGCTCTGAAAAACAACCACTCTGGTAATGTCGCTTCAAGCTCTTTTAATGATGATTTACAGTCAAAGTTTTGGTCTGCAGTTGTGTAGACGATGCTTTCCTTTCCAAATGATTCAAAATATAAAATAGTTGTTAATTCCAATGACTTGGTTTTAAAACCGTCTATGACTGACACACTACCCAAACTTCTTTTTTCATTGATTGCGCTCATCACTGCTTCATTAAATTCTTCTTCTTCAATCGGCTTTGTAATATACCGATGAGCGCGTACTTTAAACCCATCTTTAGCACGTTCACCGTGTCGGGTCAAAAAGATGATTAAACACTGCGGTTGCTTAACGTTCAATTCAGCAGCCACTTCAAATCCATTTAGTTGTGGCATATCTACATCTAATAATACCAGATCATATTTGTTTTTAGTTTGCAAAAATTCCATTGGATTTACATACGTCTCAACATGAAATGTGACATCTGTTATCTCAGGTGAAAATTCTACCAACGTTAAAAAATGTTTTGCATTTTTGATATCATCTTGACAGTCATCAATAATTGCAACGCTCACTTCTCTCTTCATGTGACACCTACCTCCCTTGCATAGCTTTCAATCGCATTCCCTTACAATCGCTAAGGATTTTTTCTCTTTTTGTTGTTTTTAAGATTATAATTTTCTAATGTTCTTCCAAATTCCTCTATTACTACGAATGATAACAGATATATTGATAAAACACAACCCTTTTTATTAGAAAAAATAAGTCTACTCCGATAAAATGGCAGAGATAAAGTGTCCGTCAAAAAAATGAAAGAATTAAAAACTTCCTCGTACGCCCGTAGTTATCAAAATTTTCTTCAAAATACCATTAATGAAAAATTTTCCAAAAAACAGTTGACAGTCATTCATTCTTCTGCTAAAATACACCCCAACACTTAAACAAAGCAAGTTTTGATTTCGAAAAGGCGGTCAGGTTAAGATGAATCATGTGCAGTTAATCGTTTACTTTTTTATTCTCTTTACTAGCAGCAGCGCTTGGTTCTCTGGCACTGCCTTTTCGCCGTATCCGAAAATAGACTTTGTTTAAGTCACACGGGTAAATGAAAAAGGCATCAGCTGAACCACACGGTTTGACTGGTGCTTTTTCTTATCCCAAATTTTAGGGTATCTCTATTAACTCCTCATTGTCAAGTTTCTAATCAGAAATTCGCTAGACAAGGAAACGACGACGACGCGTACGGGTTACGTACGTTAGGAGGAGTTGACGCAGGATAGTGGATTTCTGATGAAAGATGACTTGAGGACGTTGATAGAGATACCCTTAAAAGGAGGTAGTGAGTTATGCGTAAAATTAAAAATTTGTCAATGGTGGTCGTTTTGTTTTTTGGGGTAATAGGCCTATTTCTAGCTGGCTGTGAAAGGCAAATTAACGGTGAAACTGAGCCAACTACCGAATTAGCAGCTGATGGACAAACCGAGACGCCCGAATTAAGTGGCGATGAGGGATCAAATGGTCCAAGAACCTTAACGGTTGGCCTTGAAGGCGATGCTGTTTCACTAGATCCTCACGCTTCAAATGTTGGCGGGACGGTTCAAATTTTAGTGCAAATGTATGAGCCGCTTGTCAGATTAGACGTAGACGGGAATGTTGTGGGTGTTTTAGCTGAGTCTTGGGAAAGGGTAGATGATTATGCTTACCTCTTTCATCTTAGACAGGACGTGCAATTCCATAATGGCGCACACATGAGCGCAGAAGACGTTGCCTTCTCGATTAGACGCGGCGCAACCTCTCCAGCAGTTTCTGCCATTATGAGTGTTTTCGATCCTGATAACATTGAAGTCGTTGATACGTATACCGTTAGAATTGGCACACATGAGCCCTTCGCGCCACTGCTAAACAGTTTAACCCATCCAGCTGGTTCCATTTTGAGCCTTGCTGCTTATGAAGCAGGCGTTGATTTAGATGAAACCCCAATTGGCACAGGGCCATTCGTGATGACAAATCGCGTACACGGTGCACAGATTGAATTTGAAGTGTTTGAAGATTACCACGGACAACGCCCGGCATTTGACTACCTTGTTATTCGTCCGATCGTTGAACCTTCATCGCGCATTATTGCCCTTGAAACAGGTGAAATTGACATTGCCAATATCACTCGTACCGATGTGACACGGGTCGCAAATAACCCAGCATTAGATTTGCATCAGCGTGCTAATTTGCAAATGCTTTATATTGGCATTAACACTGAGCGTGTCTCTGATGTTCGCGTTCGTCAAGCGATCAATTATGCCATTGATAACAATGAAATCCATCAAACGCTCCTTTACGGCGTTGGTCAAACTTTAACCGGGCCAATCAGTGACATGGTGCCTGGTGCAAGAACGGATCTCACTGGGTATCCTTTCAATCCAGACCGCGCACGTGAATTGTTAGCGGAAGCTGGTTATGCCGATGGGCTTGAATTAACCCTTATTGTCAACGAATTTCCTGATCGACAGGAATGGGCTTTAGCTGCGCAGTCGTATTTGGCTAATGTGGGCATCACGCTTCATATTACACAAATTGAAACGCCGATTTTCCTTGAGGAAACAGCTAACGGTCATTATGACTTATTCGTCTTAGCCTGGACAACGGCAACTGGTGACCCGGACTACGGGTTACATCCACTCTTTCATTCAGATAACCGCGGTGGGCCTGGAAATAGAACCTTCTTTTCGCATCCACGTGTGGATGAATTGTTAGACATCGGGCGATCTTCTTTTGATACAGAGGTTCGTTTGGAAGCTTACAGTGAAGCGCAAGAAATCATCGTGGATGAAGCTGCGATGGTTTACCTAGCAACCGGTTCAACGTTGGTGGGGACTCAAACGAATATTCGCGGACTTAATTTGATGCCTATTGGTATTCAACTTTTCTATACGGTGTATTTTGAATAGTGTGACAGTCGCTGTTTGGTTATAATTAGTAAAAACTATCCTCCTTCAACTTTCGAAAGAGGATAGTTTTCATTTTCAATCAATAACCAAACCATCAGCTAGCTCATTTTACCTCGTAATTCCATTAATACCTTCTTTTCCAGCCGTGATACTGCCACCTGGTTCATCGATAACCGGGCGGCCACTTCCGATTGCGTCAACCCTAAATCGTAACGCAAGTACAATAACGTCTGCTCCCGCTTCCCAAACCCACCGACGAGCTCTTTCAACACGACCTCTTCGTCAAATACCTTCTCCTTGCTATCAACCAACCGTTCGAACAACGGCGTATCGTCATTTTCCGAATGATCCAAAGAGGTGGCGTGTGTCGGTGCGTTCATCGCTAGAATCACGTGATCTTCGTCCAACTCGCACAAAACGGCTAACTCGGCAATGGTCGGTTCATGCCCGTTTTTCTGAATAAACGCGTCTTTCGCTATGGCGATGCGATACGCGTTCATTTTGATTTGCCGGCTTACCTTCACGGGTGATAACGAACGGAGGTAGGCTTTAATCTCCCCCATAATTAAGGGGATGGCGTACGTCGAAAGGGTTGTGTCAAACGCAGGATTAAACCCTTCTATGGCTTTGAGTAGCCCGCTACATCCCACCTGAAATAAATCTTCGATGTCCGCGTTGTTGTGCGGAAATTTATGAACCACCGACCACACTAAATCAATGTGTCCGTTAACCAAATCAGCCAAAGCCTGCTCGTCTTTTTCTTGTGCACGAGCAATTAGCGCGCGGATCTCATCTTTTGTCATGGCCATCCGCCCCCTTGCTAAATAAACAGTAAATCCCGATGCTAATGTGTCTGTGCACAATAAATAACAGCAATAACACCGGTAAGAGATCCTTCCCCCCTACCATTCTTACAAAATCTCTCTTTCAAATGTGACCGTCGTTCCCACACTTGGCGCTGAAACCACCTCAAAGTCATCGGTGAACGACTCCATGATCATAAAACCAAGGCCGCTGCGTTCCTCGTCTTCTTTGGTTGTAAATAGCGGTTGCTTCGCGAGTTCCACGTCATCAATCCCAACGCCGTGATCCTTAATGACCACTTTCAAACGACGCCCCTCCAGCACCGCATTAAACTCCACAATCCCTTCTGGATTTCCTTCGTATCCGTGAATAATCGCATTGGTCACAGCTTCTGATACAACCGTCTTTACCTCGGTCAACTGTTGCGTATCCGCATCAAGAGGCGCCAAAATCCCCATGATAATCAACCTGGCTAAACTGGCATTGCTGACGATGGCTGGCAAGGTCACATTAATCTCGTTTCTCATTTAAATCGCCTCCTCTAACACACGCATCACATCGGCATCGTCGTCGATGATAGTAATGATTTTATTCAATCCCGACATATAAAACACCTTCGCTACCACCGGGTTCATCCCCACCACAAACACACGCCCATCGCGATCCCTAATCTGATTGTAGCGCCCCAAAACAATGCCAATTCCTGACGAATCCATAAACGTCAACCCTTTAAAATTAAAAACGACGTGCTTCACATCGCTCTGGTCAATGGCATTCACCAACTTTTGCTTTACTTTTTGCATCGTTGACTGATCAAGCTCCCCCGTTAAATTAACAAACAACAAAGATTCCTGCATGTGTATACTAATTCCAATTCCCATTACTAAGTCCTCCTAACAATCCGTTACATGAGCATCATTTTAACAGACTAAACCTTATTTTAAGATGTTTTCGACGTTTAAAATCAAATCTTGCCAATTGCTGCACCAAGATCACCAGTCGCAATCTGTCTAAATAAAAAAAAAAAGCATTCATCCACCGACAATCCGTTTTAATTTGTTAGAGCAGGCAAGAGGCCTCAAAAAAAATAGAACCTAAGCGGATGAGCCCAGATTCTATGATGTTGTGATGATGGGTTAATAGTTGGTAGGATCTGTTGGCCAAGAAGACGCTGACACATCAACGGTATTCGCATCGCGGTGATGAACAACGTGTGGGTGGTGCCCGTGGTGCATGTGATGCCCATGATGAGCATGATGTCCGTGATGCCCATGATGAGCATGATGTCCGTGGTGTCCGTGATGAGCATGATGTCCGTGATGTCCATGATGTCCGTGGTGTCCGTGATGCGGTGGCGCTGCCAAGACAACGTGTGGGTGATGCATATGATGATGCCCGTGATGATGGTGATGCCCGTGATGAAGATGATGCCCATGGTGGTGGTGATGCCCGTGGTGATGCGGATGCGTAACAATAACTGGTCTTACATCGTTATGATTCATAAAAGATTCCCCCTATTTCTAAGAAGCGACTAGTTGGTATAATCCTCCTAGATGCTTTCCCTTTAGTCTATGCTAGGCTGGCACACATCGTGACAAAGGACACTTGGAATCCGGCTAATCGTTTTTACCTTTAGCATCTTTTTTATCGGACTTTTCCGGTCGTTTCGGCGCATTTAACTCGTCATAAATCTGCAACGCCACCATCCCCGGCGCAATCCGCTCATTCAAAATCGAAATATCTAGCAATGATTCACCGCTAATCTCATCAAACACAGCGACCAAATCCAAGCATAACGTACGGATGAAAAAATCATGCACAACTAGCGGGTTCTTTTGCTCCTTTAAATACGTCGTCACCATGCCCCTAACGCCAGGCAGCTGATGATAATGATTCAAAAACAACGCCATATCCCGCGTCGGCACATCAAACTCGCTGTTCTCAAAATTAATCAAAAACGAATGCTTCGCACACGGCAACATGTTCGCCATATTCACATCGCCGTGCGTCATCGCCACTGGCAACTGTTTCTTCCGCGCCAACTGACGATAAAACTTTTGCATCGCATCATCGCTTCTTCGGTACATCCCGTATAATAACGGGTAAACCATCATCAAATACCATTCGAAAGGCGACCGAGAAGCTTTTAGTTCAACCTCCCCCATCCGTTGTTCCAACAAAGCAAAGTTTCGTTCAATCCGTTGATAATCGGTTTGATACATGCTGGTGATCTCAACATCATGTTTTTCAATTTCAAGCCCCGTCGTCGTGTGTAATTTCCTTAACAGTTGGGAATAATCCGCGACACGCTTCTCTGTTGGCATGGGGATCTTTGACACGTAGTTAGTCAAATGAGCAAACCCCCTCTCGGTTTGTGCCACGTTTAAACCGGCACGTGTTTGATAAATCGGCAACACATGATCGGGCATTTCTTTATAAGCATATAACTGCTTCATGACAAACGCATCTTCCTCAGAAAACTTCAACGCGTACACTTTGTCTTGGGTTCTAATCTTAAACACCTTATCTGTTAATTGCGATGCCCCCAGTATCTCAATGTCGTAATGCGCCATCGCAAATGCCATCACATCAGATAGACTTTTCATATTTAATCATGACGCAATCGCCAACATCGACACCATCAGCGAGCTTCGGTAAATTCCATACGTCGTCCAAGGTGACCGCGTAACGATCTAAAACAGCGCCGAGTGTCTCTGATTCGTGTCTGACGTAAACCATCTTGATGGTCGATGACCCGTCTGAAAATTGACGTGCAATGCTATCTGCTAAAACGGCTTCTGGTACCTGTTCTTGGTCCACTTCATCGACGACCTCTTCCATGATTTCCACCGGCTCTTCTTCTTTTGTCGCTCGCTGCAGCATCTGCTCTTTAAACGCGGTGCCACGCTTCATTTCAAACAGCTCGTCCATCAGTGCTGCGGCACTTTGGCTCATTTTAGGCGTACGAACTTCTTCTGGTACGATTTCTTCGATGACTTCTGCTATCACTTCTTCAGCGATGGGTGCCACGTCTTCTATCTCTTCTACTGGCTCGAAAGACGGTGTTTCCACTTCCTCTTCGATGATTTCCTCTTCTTCGTAGCGATCGTCAAGCTGTGCGTCGATCTCAACTAAAGGCGAGTACGGGATCGGCTCTTCTGCTTCAACTTGCCCCTCGCTGGGGAGTTCTTCCCGGTGGAAAATAGGCTCGGGTTGTGACGCGGTCGGTGGCTCGGGCTGGAAAATCGGTTCTTGTATTGGTGGGGTTACATCAAAAGGTTCTATCGTTGCTTCTTCGATTTCTCTTTCAGGTGTTACCGGGTCGATCCAAGCGTCCATTGCGTCGGGGCGCTCTGTTTGTTTCACTTCATAGCCGTTTAGGGCAACGTCTAAGGTGAGGGTCAGTGATTCTTTGCCGGCAACGCGGTATTCGAACGAGGAAATTTCTGGGCGAATGTCCGGTGCGCCACCTAAGTATGGTAGTGTAATGTCAAGTGGGATGGTGCCGGAAAAGTAGTCCTCGCCCAACTCATCGGTGAGGTAAGAACCGCGAAGTAGTAGGTAGCCGTTAATTTCGACGTCTCCACCTGATACCGTGCAACGGGTGTCTGGCGTGATGTCAACGGTGATCATGTCGTGAATATCGTTAATTTCGATCGTGTGATCCAGTGTGAATTTATAACTCATTGTCAAATCTCTCCTTTTTTAGATGCAATTGATGTCCCTATAGTCTATTTTTGGGGATGATTAAATATGCCTGTTCTGTTTTCTTGCGTATAATTTTCTGATGTCGAAGTAGGTCCAAATACTCAGTAACAAATTAGCATGCGCGACGCTTAGCGCTAGGACCGTTAAGAAGTTTGGGCGTAGGAGGTAGCCGAGGATGAGTTGGTAGAAAAAGAGAAACAGGAGAAAGTACCAACCGGCGTAACGGAATTTGATGATTTTTTCTCGGACAGTCAGTCTTTTTCGTTTTCGCTCGTGTTCTTTGATTCGCATCCGGACGATGACGATCCCAGCGAATACTAGCATGGATACGAGGAAGAAGAATAGGTTTCGGAAGTCGATGCGCAGGGCGATCCATAAAAAACGTTGGGCGACGATGGATAAGGACACGCAGCTCGTCACCGCCATGAGTGTATAAATGTCTTTGCTGAGTTCGTGTGGTTTGGTGAACGTGTAACACCCGCTTCCTAGCACGGATAAAATAAGCGCAACCCATAATAGTAACCCCATTTGGACGCTCATAAACATGCGAAAAATAACCATCATCATCAAGCAAAAGACGTGGACTTTCCAATATTGTTTAAAGGCAAATTGACGCAAACCACTCATTTTGACCCCTCCTCATCGTTTCATTGTATGTATCGTGGGAGGGCAAAAGCACAAATTTCTTTATTTTTCCGGGGTTGTCGTGTATAATAATAGGGTTGACTTGGGAATTTATAATCTAGTAAGTTAGCGTTAGGATGAATGAAAATGGCAGAAGAAAAAGATTACAGTAAATATTTTAATAAACCGAGTTTAAAGGATGCGAAAAGCCGCAAGCGCCGTGAGGTGAACATTGAGGATTTCGCTGCTGTGAAGGAGATGGCGGGCATCGGACAGGGGAAGCATTATCACGTCAAAACCTACGGGTGTCAAATGAATGAGCACGATAGCGAAGCGATTGCTGGAATTTTGGAGCAACTTGGTTATGCGACGACCGACGATGAAAAACTGGCCGACATTATCATTTTAAACACTTGTGCGATTCGTGAAAATGCCGAAAATCGTGTGTTCGGTGAATTGGGTCGTTTAAAGCCGCTTAAAGTGAACAACCCGGATTTGATTCTTGGCGTGTGCGGTTGCATGTCCCAAGAGGAATCGGTTGTTGAGAAGTTATTAAAGAAATATCAGCACGTGGACTTGATTTTTGGGACCCATAATATTCACCGGTTACCTGAGTATGTGCATGAGGCGTTGATTTCGAAGGAACGCGTGGTGGAAGTGTGGTCTGGCGAAGGCGATATCGTTGAGAATATGCCACGTCGTCGTGCGAATGCCGTGAAGGGCTGGGTTAACATCATGTACGGTTGCGACGAGTTTTGCACGTACTGCATTGTCCCTTATACGCGTGGGAAAGAGCGTAGCCGCCTGCCGGAAGACGTGATTAACGAGGTGCGCGAATTGGCAGCAGCGGGATACAAAGAGGTGACGCTACTTGGTCAAAACGTTAACGCCTATGGGAAGGATTTCCAAGACCGAACGTATACCTTTGGTAATTTACTTGACGACCTTAATGAGATAGACATTCCGCGAATCCGCTTCACAACCTCCCACCCCCATGATTTTGATGAGCTGATGATCGCGACGTTGGCGAAGCGAGGGAATTTGATGGAATACGTGCATTTGCCGGTTCAATCGGGAAATAATGCGATCTTGAAGAAGATGAACCGCCGTTATACCCGGGAGTCTTATTTGCAGTTGGTCCGTGATTTGCGTTCAGCGATCCCGGACGTGGCGATTACGACGGACATTATCGTCGGCTTCCCGGGCGAAACGGAGGAGCAATTTTTAGATACGATGAGCTTAGCGGAGGAAGTGGGTTATGACGGTGCTTACACGTTCATTTATTCCCCGCGTGAGGGAACGCCTGCGGCAAAGATGGCCGATGATGTGACCGATTTAGAGAAGAAGGATCGACTGTACCGGTTAAATGCGCTGATTAATGCCGATGCTAATACGGGGAATATGAGGTTTCAGGATCAGGTCGTGGAAGTGTTGGTTGAAGGTCCGAGTAAAAACGATGATGCGGTGATGTCGGGTTATACACGCCATCAGAAGTTGGTTAATTTTAAAGCGGATGCGGCAGTGATTGGACAGATCGTGGATGTGCGAATTACCGAAGCGAAAACGTGGCACCTCTATGGCGAATTGGTCAGCGATTAGCGATAACTCCACGGTGATTTCCCTAGAGTACCGTGTTTTAGGGATGTTGTAGGGAAAATTTTCCCTATAGTGCCGTGCTATAGGGGTGTTGTAGGGAAAATTTTCCCTAGATGAGTCCGTATAGCGTCTATCTAGGGAATTTAGCTCAAACTAAAAGGTTGTACGATAAGACGTGGTTTGCGTCCTACTGTACAACCTTTTTAATTATCCCTACACCGCCATGGCAAGCAAAAGCGATAAAAACTTCTCTTCTGCCGTCGCACCTCGCGAAGTTAGCACAATCGGTACTTTTGCCCCAAGCACACAACCGGCCATTTTGGCACCGCCGAGATAAAGTAACGCTTTGCTCATCGCATTCCCACTTGAAATATTGGGCATTAAGAATAAATCAACCTCCCCAACTAGCTCACTGCTAAAGCCCTTGATGGCAGCTGCTTGACGACTCACGGCTAAATCAAACGAGATCGGCCCCTCCACGTAACAGCCTGTGATTTCTCCGTCCCAATTTTGCTTTGCCAACTCAGCTGCATCCAATGTTTCTGGCATTCTATCACTGACGGTCTCAACTGCAGCCAATGCTGCTACGTTAGGCCGCTCATAACCCAGCTGATGCATGAAGCTAACGGTGTTTTCTAGCATGGCCCGCTTTTTATCTAGATCTGGTGTCGGATTGATCGCCGCATCTGTTAAAAACATAAGCTTGTGATAGCTCGGGCATTCAAGCACCGCAAGGTGCGAAATCAACCCGCCGGTTTGGATGCCGGTTTCTTTATGAAGAACAGCCTTCAATAAAATAGCCGTGTGAAGCTTGCCTTTCATTAGAATATCAGCCTTGCCTTCTGCGACCAATGCAACCGCTTTAGCCGCAGACGCTACTTCATCCACAGCATCCACGATCCACCTTTCCTCAACATCAAAGGCAATGTCCTGGCAAATCTGTTTGATCTGCTCACGGTTGCCCACTAAAAAATAACGAACCTTGATCTGCACGAGTAAATCCTTTAAAGACGCCAGTGCATGCGCATCTTCCGCTGCTGCAACCGCAATGCTTTTTACCCGCTTCCCTTGCACCCGTTTTTTCAAAGCATCAAAATGTTTAAAACTCATGCACATCCTCCTCTTTTCTTAAAATTCTAAGCCCACCTAAAGCCAATGCTTCCATTTCATACTCACCTGGCATCACGGCAATCGGAGCCATAAAATCAACATACGTTTTAACGTCCGCGATCAAAGCTTGATTATGAGCAAGCCCGCCGGTTAGAATGATCCCGTCGCAATGCCCTTTCAAAACCGGTGCCAATTGCCCAATCCCCTTAGCAATTTGATAAGCCAACGCCTGCATTGCCTGAACGGCCCCCTCATCCCCAGACTCAACACGCCTAGCAATCTCACGTCCATCAGACGTCCCAAGCAAATCACGCAACCCACCTAGTCCCCGAATTTTTCGCTTTAGCTCATCCTTCGTATACTTCCCGCTATAGCAAAGCGCAATCAAATCAAGCGACGGCAAAGTCCCTGCCCGCTCTGGTGAAAAATAAGGCCCGTTCTCATCGGAAAGCGAGTCAACAATCTTCCCTTTTTCATGGACACTCATCGTGATCCCCCCGCCTAAATGAGCCACAATCAGATTCAGCTCTTCATAACGTTTCCCCAATGATTCACTATAACGAGCAGCGACGCGACGACCATTTAAAACGTGGCAAAGCCCTTGGCGCTTAACTTCCTTCAACCCAGTGATCGTCGCAATCTCTGGTAAATCACCTGAAGATTCCCCGTCGTAAATATAGGCTTTCACTTCACTACCAGCCATAAACGCCATGTCCTGCGCAATCACAGCACCTAAATTCGACGCATGAGCAGGCATCTCTTCATTTAAAATCATATTTAACATCCGCACATTAACGCGATAACCGCCTGTTTTAATTGGTGGAAACAAACCACCACGCCCGATGATAATCGCTAAATCTTCCGGTTGATAGCCATGTGTAGTAAGCGTCCTAAACACCGCCTCTCTTCGCATCGGAATTTGCGCCAACAAACCAGCAAACGATTCGATTACTTCTTGCGGATGATCAATGCTTTCCTTAAACACCTCACGCTCATTTTCAAAGAGCGCCACTTTGGTCGACGTGGAACCGGGATTAATGGCTAGTATTAAATGCTTCATCAAAACACTCCTTTATTTTCTGTCACTTTCAAGCATCATTAGGCAACCACATAAAGCGAAGCTGCTGCGGTAATACCAGCACCAATGCTACAGAACACCACGACATCCCCGGTCTGCAACTCCCCCTCCTGCACCGCATGATAATAAGCCAAAAACAAACTGGTCAACCCGGTGTACCCATATTGATCCCCCACGTACTTAAATCGTTCAAATGGATACCCAAGCTTATCGGCGACACTTTCGATCATACTCTGATTCAACTGGTTAAAGAAAATCCTTTTCACCTGATTTAATTCACAACCATTTTCTTGGAGTAACCCTTTCATCATTTCCACACAGCGATTCTCAGGTTCTTCTGGGTCAAAGCCGTGCCAGATGAGACGCTTATCCTCTTCGGGCACATCCGGGTCAAACAGATAAGACATGCCACAAGCTGGCATCAACACACTGTCCTTCTCTGCGGTTTTAGTACAATAAAGCGCATCGATAAACCCGACTGAGTGTTCTGCTTCTACTTTTTCTAATAGCACCGCAACCGCCGCATCACCAATATTCGCATAAGTAATCGGCGACGTTTTTAAACCGTAATGATGCGCCATCGTAGAACCAACAACGAGCACTTTATTTAGTCGCTGATTCACTTTCATGATCGCTTGTACCTGATCCAGGGCAGCCACCATGCCAATGCAGTTGGCATTCATGTCATACACCACATGAGCATTGGTTGCTTCAAGCGCATCGTTAAGCATGACAGCGTTAGTAGGCGTCGTATACTCCGGCGTCTCTGTGGCGAAAACAATCCCGTCTAACTCTGAAACGTCAATACCAGCTGCCTCAATGGCTGACCGACTAGCCGCCACTGACATGGTAATCACATTCTCTTTTGGAAAATCAGCGAGGTAGCGGTTAATCCTTCCAACTTTTTCCAATAATCCGGCTACTTTTTCACCCAGCTCCTCATCCATTTGTGTAAAATGATCAATGAAGAAATCATTTCCAACCTGCCTTTTAGGGTGGTACATCCCCGTTGATGCGATGATAACATTTTTGTTCATTACTTTTCCTCCGATCTATTGTGTTAATTAACACAATAACGATTTTTTTCGAAAAACTGACTAGCCCATGTTATCATGAAAAAATCGTTTGTACGAGAAGTCGTAGTCATTCATCATCTTTTTGTAGTAGTCCAAGTTTTTGAAAAGATAGTCGCATTTTTTCTTCAAAATGCTTGATTACTTGTTTTGGAAATGGTAGAATATACGAAGCAAGGTGGTGTTCTTATGAGTTTGTTTGTGGCGATCTGTGACGATGAGAAAGAAATGAGTGGCAACTTAGAAGGCGTATTGATTAATATCTTTGACAAGCTAAATTTGGCATATGACATCGATGTTTACGCCACTGGCGAAGAAATATGCCAACAACTTACTGATGGTAAACATTACGATTTGCTCTTTTTAAATATCGAATTTTCCCACTGCGCTATTAATGGTATAGAAGTTGGGCACTTCATTCGAAACAGCCAAAACAATCATGCGATGGCGATCGTTTATATTTCAAAGCACGTTGAATTTGCCATGCAATTGTTTGACATTCGCCCCCTGCATTTTCTCATTAAACCGCTTGAACAGACGAAGATTGAAAATATCATTGAAACTTATCTAAAACTTGCTGATTACCGGCTGGAAAGTTTTACTTACAAGGTTGGGCATGATTTATTCAAAGTGAAGATGGCGGACATCGTCTATGTAGAAAGCTTTGATCGGAAATTAATCCTTCATTTATCAAACGATCGCCAAGAGGAGTTTTATGGTAGCTTAAGGAAAATCTATCAAGAACAATTTGCAAAGCTTGATTTTCTATTTATTCATGCCAACTATGTGGTCAATTACGACTATATTAAGATCATGAGATCCGATAAACTAACGTTAGTAGATGGCGATACAACGTTACCCATTAGTCAAAATAGACGCAAAGAAATAAGAACAGCTTACATGACCATGGAAAAAAGGAGAAAATAAACATCAGAGCCGTTACACATTGATCGTATTTCTCCATTAAAAAAGGTTGTCCAATAAGACGTGATATGCGTCCTACTGTACAACCTTTTTTTCTCTAATCACTTTTAGCTTTTCTGGTGTTACATCGTTGCCTTCCGGATCAATGATCTTTGTGTTTTCAATGGTTTCTTTCATCCCGGTGCGGAAGATGGCTAAGTATTCTTTTCTTAGTGTCTCTTGCTCCTTCGTTTCAGCGGGAGTGAGATTTCCTGCTTTTTTCTTTTTTGCTAATTCGTTTAAACGTTGCATTTTTGTTGGTTCTAACATTTGTACGACTCCTTTTGTTGTTTTAATTAATTTTCGCTCTCCTCATCCTCAAGTGCTCGCGCATAACTGCTCACGACTCGCCGCTTCTCTTTCTCTGAGCCTTTCTTACCCACGTGTTGCTCAGCCGCCAGTTCGCTAGCAGATTTTAAAATGTTCTGGCCGTGCTCTTGTTGCAATTTCAGTAAAACTTCGCCTAGCTTTTCCTTGTCTCGCTTCGGACGCTCAGCTTTCACTTCATCAAACAGCGATAACTGGATATTTCCTTGTGGCTTTTCCTCTTTGTCTTTGGTAAAATTTGATACGGTAATGCCGATGAGCCGGATGGGATCCTTCTCTATTTGATCAAATAAAGCTTCGGCGCTATGATAGATGTCCAAAGCTACGTTGGTCGCAGCAGCAGTTTTTGCCCTGGTAATCGAGCGCATGCCGGGGTAAGTGACCTTGAGCGTCACCGTGCGGGCGTACAACCCTTTTTTCTGAATGTCGTAGCTAAGTTTACGAGCAATCAGACGCAGGACGTCTTTGAGGTATGCCAAATCGGTGATATCGGTCTGAAACGTTTGCTCGGTGCCGATCGATTGGCCACGTGTTCTAGTGCCAACCGCCCGATCATCAACACCGCGAGCCAAGTCCACAATGGCAGAACCATGATTTCCAAGCACATTTGCAACCCTTTCGGCATGGCTATAAATATCCGCAACGGTTCGCACACCAATGCGTTCCAACCGTTCCGCGGTCTTCGCTCCCACCGTATAAACAATGCGGACACTTCGCGGGGCAATGAGTTCACGCATCGCGGCAGGCGTCAGTATTTCAAAGTAACCGTTAGGCTTTTTCTCTTCGCTTGCCAGCTTCGCTGACGACATGGAATACCCCAATCCCACCGAACACGTTAAGCCTAATTCCCGCCAAGTCCGCTCCTTAATTTCCCGTGCGATCGCTTGCGCACTGCCAAACAGCATCTCCGAGGCGGTAACATCCAAGAACCCTTCATCCAAGGAAATGTATTCAATGATATCGGTGTACGTGGCCCAGATTTGATGGATGTGGTAACTGGCTTCTTGGTATTTGCGCATATTGGGATACATGTAATGACCGTGCGGGCAAAGTTTGTAAGCCTGGGCAACCGGCATGGCCGAACGAACACCAAACTCACGGGCTTTGTAATTACACGTCGCCACCACCCCACGCTCGCCAGGCAAAGACCCGATGATGAGCGGCTTTCCTTTAAGCTCAGGATTATCCCTCATTTCAACCGCCGCGTAAAAGGCATCCATATCAACGTGGAGAATTTTTCTGGCGTTACTTTTGCTCATGCCACTTGCACCTTCCTCATAATTGATTACGCAATAGTGAAAAGTGTCGTTAAAGCGACTAATACACTAATGAAGCGACACTTTTAAGGCTGAATCTTAAGAAAAGTGTCGCTCTCATGCGATTTTCTTTAAAATAGCGACACTTTCAAGGACACATTTCGCAAAAATTACTAGGAAAGTGTCGCTTCACTTAGCTTTTTCTCTGAAAAGCGACACTCTCTTAAAAATATGATTCAAAAAATGTCGCTCTTTATTTGTTTTCCCCTTGAAACGGACACTTTCGTTCTTTTCGCCATCCCCTCATCCTTCATCACTCTTGCAAATGCTGCAAAACCGCCGCCACCGTCTGCTCAAAATTCGCCACGTCTACATCGAACCACGTCACGTCCATCTGATTTCTAAACCAGGTATACTGGCGCTTTGCCAGCCGGCGCGAATTTCGCTTTACCAGTTCCACTGCTGTCTCTAGCTCAACCAGCCCGTCTAAGTAATCGTAAATCTCTTTATACCCGATCGCTTGGATCGACTGTGAATCTCTTGGCACACCCGCAGCATGCAAGGCACGCACTTCTTCCACCAGCCCACCGGCCATCATCGCATCTACGCGGGCATTTATGCGTTCGTAAAGTGCCGGGCGGTCGTCCGTTAGGCCGATGAGCGTGGTGTCGTATAGGAGCTTTTTCTCTTGCGCATCAATCGTTTCAGATTTAGTTTTACTCGTTTCGGTGTAAATATTCAAAGCACGTACGACGCGGCGGCGATTATTCGGGTGCAAGTCGCGGGCGGACACAGGATCTACCTCGGCCAACTTTGCATGAACCTCAGCATTGGTCAACGCTTCGTACTGCTCGCCGCTTGGCCTGGCCTCATCAGAAAATTCATAATCATACAAAACCGCCTTGACATACAACCCCGTTCCTCCGACAATAATCGGTATCATTTCCCGGGTAATAATTTCGTCGATTTTTGCGCGAACTGCTTGCTGAAATTCCGCAACTGAATACCGCTCATCCGGGTCTTTCTCGTCGAGTAAATGATGTGGCACTCCATCCATCTCAGCCGCCGTCACCTTGGCCGTCCCAATA
>Ga0131853_10008157_pt1 | contig 19054 bp, 9 predicted proteins | sample TergutLab28metaG_FD_92764 | JGI IMG/M metagenome (GOLD analysis project Ga0131853, IMG submission 92764) | Labiotermes labralis P1 segment gut microbial communities from Petit-Saut dam, French Guiana - Lab288 P1 (version 2) (version 2) | ecosystem: Host-associated > Arthropoda: Insects >...
AGGATAGAGACAGGTGGCGGACGCTTGTGAGTGCGGTAATGAACCTTCGGGTTCCGTGAAATGTGGGGAATTTCTTGACTAGCTGCAAACCAGTTAGCTTCTCAAGAAGGACTCTGCACCGTGCAGTAAGTAAGTTGATACACATATGTTGTGTTTTAGACGGTAAAATACATATATTTGCTACTACAAAACGGGATGGCTCCTATCAAAAAAAAATATTCCTTACGTCAGCTTTTCTCGTGTTTCGAAGTCACTCCCGGAAAATGTCTCGGTGATGCCTTAATTACACAGCAACAGATCCCTTCCATGTCTCCTCCAGTTAATTATTCATTAATTACCGTAATATCCCTTGAATAAGCCAGACATAAAATAATAAAAAGAAAAGCCCGTATTTGGACCCCCAGAGCACAATTAAATCGGGACATTACGTAACAAAAATGTACGTGATTTATACAGCGCACACAATTTGATGTTTTCAGGGTAACGAAATACAGGAGGCTATAATGGGATGGACATACAGATCTGACAAGATAACCATAAGATGGATACGTTGCGAGAATGGAACTTGATCAGAATTGTGCCCGGTTTAAATGTGCCGTAACTTCGTGTTACACCACCGCAGTTTATCAGTTGGAACTGATCCCTAACACAGTTACTTGCTTCAGTTAACTCGCTAGTATTCTGTCACGCAAAAATTCATTATCGGTGACATGGCTAGAAACATTATTGTATGCATGTCAGCGGTTTTAAACATGTCCGAAGTCAGAAAAAGTATAAGCGATAAGAGAAAAGTAGTAATGGGTTTAAATAACAGAAAAGGAAAATATGAACATGAATCCTGATATATTATAATAATTTGCGGAGCAGCAGTGCCATTACCCTGACTATTGTAACGACAGTGTATACACTGCATGCAGAAACAAGTAATAGTGAAACTTCTCTTCGGCCTATACGCCCGTTATCAAGATCAACGTAAAGGTAAAGGTGTAATTCTACCTTTCCATGCCAGGAAGGCGTATACGAGGCACAGAAGTCTAACTCCACTCACTTTTAACCTCGGCACTAAGGAGATGAAGGGTTAACTAAACGCCCCGGCCGCTTTACCCCCCCCCCCCGAGAACACCGGTACCCATTAAATGGGAGGCTGGGCGGGCTCCAGAGCCGGTCTGGATTCGAACCCCGTACTGTCCAGCCCAGTCGCAATAAGGGTATACCAATCCCTGGAGAGGACTTGAGGGTTCCAGAAGGTTCAGGCTCCCAGAATTTCAAGACATTCGGCACAGTAGGAGATAAGGCTGTCAGCCCTACGCACCGGCCGCCCTTACCCTTCAAGAAATATTCCTGGTACTGAGTCGACCCAAGTGCCATAGTGCGGCAGGAAGGATTAGGTCAATGGTAAGTTCCAATGACAGGTCACAACTGGGATTCGACACTGCGACCTTCCAGCTGATAGCGCGCCGCGTACAGCGTAGTCCCTATACGTATGCAGACAAATGACGGAATCGAATATAATACCTCAGCAAGCAGAGATTTCGTCATCAGACGAAGACGGTAGGTGAGTTTGACGGTCCGACAGTTCTAGTGCAGATACAAAATAGGTCGGTATCGGTCTTAATGAGACGGACAACTGAATAATATGTGCCTCTACCGGAACCGCGCAGACAGTAACTTCAACCACTGAAATATCCCAGTTCAAATGTGTAAAACTGAACACAAAATTGGAACAACTGGGGCTGACATCCACGTGCAAATCATATTGGCTGCGTCAGCGCAAGAAGAACAATTTACAGAGCTACACCAGATACTAACTTTCAATTAGGTTTAGAATACTCTCGTAACTAGGACACATCTCGTTAGAAAGCGCGCCAACGTCGACACAATGGAACCATAATTACGTGTCTTATCCTTTTGCTTCAGTTAACTAATTCGATACGGTTTAGGAAATGCGACTGCAGCTAAACGTATTAATGGCAGCAACGAAGACACAAGAGCTGTACGGAAATATATCAACTACATCCAGGTCTGACGACGCCTTATGAAGGCTGTGAACATGACGGGTGGTAATTTGATGAATTAGAATAAATAAAGTAATAATGGAGTCTAACACACCTTTAATTAACTATCCTTTTAAATAATTTACAACAACACGTGCCAGCTCGTAACAGCTATCTTCAGGCTGAATAAAAAGGAGTATATATAATATTGTGACATACAATGGACGAGATGTCGTTTACACAATGTTTTAAATTTAATAATATGCTTTTAATAATTAAAATCTTTACGTAAACGAGACCTCGTCCATTTTATGGCACTGTATTATACAATGTATATACTACTTTATATTCAGAATGAAGACGGCTTTTAGGAGCTGAAACATGGTGCTGTAAATTATTAAAAATGATAATTAATTACATTTGCGTTAGACTGTATATAGTGTTACTTTATTTGTATTATTATAACACAACGGGGATGCCTTGTCTGAAATTTGAAGAATTTGAACTAAAGACAACGAAAATTGTTAAATGTCATTCGTAGTTCGCAGAAAGCAACCAACAAGATGCGACGTTTATTTATTTATTTATTCTGTCAGATGCTGTACATGTTTCAGACGGGTTTTCCGTCCATCATCAGGAGCTCAAAACTGCTACCTGCTGCTACCCTGGCCAAGCCAGGCTAGCAGCAGGTAGCAGTATTGGTCTGACAAATACCTGACGCTGTATGTGCAGTTTTGAGGTCCTGATGATGAACGGAAAACCCGTCTGAAACATGTACAGCATCTGACAGAAATAAATAAATAAACGTCGCATCTTGTTGGTTGTATTCTGCGAATATATTAGCGATGCACGGACCTATGAATGTTAAATGCCATTCGTAGTGTATCACAAGGGACCTACTCCACGCAACTCGGATATAACAAACCAAATTAGACCAAAACCGCACCAAATCATCCAAACATCTCCGTAGTAAGAGAAACCGAATATTTAACTACACTAAAATCAAAACCCAGATTCATGCAATCCCGTATCACTCAAATCAAGTTCACACCTTTTGTCTAAGATTAAGTTTAAAATGATCCATCTCTTCCTTGTTCTTCCTATCTGCCCTTTTTTTCTAACAAGTCTCCATATCCAAAAGGATGTAAGCATTTTCTTACGTACGCTGTATGTCAGCCCACGGTAATATCTAACATAACATAACTCTAACAATGTTACTCCAGCTACAAAAATTACGAGTTCCTGGCAAGGTAATATGCTCGCTTCCATGTTTGTGTCCTGTTCATGTTACCTGTCGTTCATTTGTCTCGGTCAGTAGTTCATGCCTAACACCTGCGATCTCATTCCCCACCTACACTACGGTCGCTCTGCACGCAGCTCGCAGACAATATGTTGCCCGCGACAGTGTTATCTGGCCGGCGGAGACATTCGAAACGAGAAAACGTCCTCTGAACCTTTACCTCAAAAAGCCGACACAGAACGCCAAAACAATTTGAAGACTTATGAAATGTTTGCTTACGGAAACAAACATTACATTACCAGAACATTTTGTAAAAATGTGGTCAAAATAGTGACACCCTAGCCAAGGACGCAAATTGTGTTTGGTTACAAAATTTTCCCATTGTCAGTAGTTCATATTCCCATTGCACATGACGTAAACAAAAAACACACATAAAGTTATACGTACAGTCAAACGTATGGCTGTTCATTCTTCATTCTGCGTATCGACTTCCATATTCTAAGGTGCGGCCTCCCCGATGTATTTGCAGAATACATAACGAAAGAAATACAACCCGTCAATGCAAAACTTTTAAAGCATCGACTGCCAAGGCAGCTACAATAAAAGTCGTGCTCTGACGGGTTGTATTACCTTCAACATGAACTTCATGTTGCCCGCACGCGGGGCCAAATTTTGCCGAAATTAGTCGCACCTACAACGACGTAACACGGTTCACTGCCTTATTTTGGGCTTCCGCCGCGGCGTAATTGAGATCTTCGCTCTTCTGGGACGTTACGCGGCGTAGATTGTTTACCGACGTTTCGGAACAACCTATAGGTTCCATCTTCAAAGTTCAAGATCCAAGTCCCTTGAAGATGGTACCGATAGGTTGTCCCGGAACTTTGGTAAATATCTCGCCTTTCACTTCTTTACAAAAGAAGCAGTAAATTAACTTTTACACTTACAATGAGGTTGCGGTATCCCGTGTTGTGGAGAGAAGATCGGATGTGACAGTTCTTGCATCTAATATCGACAAGCATTTACTGAATTTGCCCCTCGGTCAATGCGTCGAAGTCCAATATTTAAACTAGCGGACTCTACGTTCGACTATCAGATTTCCTTCACATCACGACGCAGGACTAAAGCCCACGGTCTGCATTAGGCAGTAATCAAGTCCGGAAGCAACGTAATGGAGACACAGTCCCTTCCCATCCAAAAAGCATATGATCCAGTTACTATAATAACATCTGCTACAACCATATAAAAATCTATACTGACAAAGAAATCGACACCAGCTCGTGACGCTGGCAAGATGCGACGCAGACAATGCCTTCTGGTCATCCAACGTATGTCGGGTGTCACGTTTCGGAATATTACTCTGTTATTCAATATTCCTGGGGTCTGGGCGGAGGGAGGACGGCACAGAGGACAATGCGGGACTCCGACCGATGAGATGGTAACACCATGCGTTGAATTGGACCGTGGCTGACGGTATTAATGATAAGCATGCAAAGCGCGTACCGGCAAGCGAAGTAGTTTCGTTCATGCGTTAGAAAATTTTATTCTGCAATCCCAAAGTCGCGTTTCTTCTATAGATTACAGGACCCGCTGACACGTCGCCATCTTTACTGAACCCCAACCAACTCCATGGTGCAGAGTCCTTCTTGAGGAGGTGACGAGTTCCTCAGTTAGTCAAGAAACCCCCTGCATTTTACAGAACCCGAAGGCTCATTACCGGGTTCACTAAACTTGTCCCGATCCTGAGCCAGATCAATCCAATTCCCTCCATTCCATCCTATATTCTTCAGCTGCTCAGGTCGTTCCCAAAAAGTCCGAGGCGTTTGTGTAACACTTCGTTACGTGTTGACATTTTAAGGTGAGTTGTTAGCCCCATGTGGAGGACCACGCCTTGTCGGCTGTACGAGACTGCTTATTCGCAGCGACTTCCCATATCTGTAGGCCGTCTTTTTCATCCGCAGCCCCAGCAGAGTCAATCTAACGGTGTTCTGTCTTTTTCCTCACAATGGACATCACGTGCAATTATACACATCCATCCGCTTCCCTCAACCTTTGTAAAAGAACGAGGTAAAACTGTAAAAAACCAGAGAATAACGCAGTCTACACAATTATATTTATTACTAAAAGCAATGTCTATGTCAATAAAAGAAGGTACACGTTTCGACTCATAAGGGATATCATCTCTTAAGATCGTAAAGTTGTTCCTGGGCGTGCCTAAAAGGCATATGAAAGTGTGGACCTATAGCTCGACTAAACCTTCAACTCTGCACCAGACAGCCAGAGATGCATCACATGCATCGACCCCTACGTCCCGGTGAAAAACTCCCCGGTGCTTGGGCCACAGAGCAACTCCGAACGTTTTGAAGAAAAAAGGTCTGTGTCCTGACATCGGCAAGACGTCGTGTGTGCGGGTAATTCCATACAGTGTTCCGAATGTACGTAAATTCGGATGTCACCTTTACCGGTCGTGAGTATCACCTTTATCGTCCTAGCGTCGTCGGCAAAATGAAATACTCGCCCACTGGGTGTTCCCACAAAAAAAAAAAACAAGTAGGTGGGCAAAGGCCAGCGGGGCCAACAACCATATCTGGAGGCATGGCGACACCAACACAACACGACACGATATCAATGGAGTGGACTTAAACATGTTAACAGCACAGAACAAGGAGGCGTAGATTTAAGGCCTTGTTCACAGTAAGACGATGGATGTAATAAACGAGTTGCGACATTGTGAACGGCGCTCTTTCACAACTTGCACTCAAACGTTATCCTAACCAATCCATAAAGCACAGCACCTCAGAAACTACCAGCCACTCAGCTAGTGAAGAAATTGCCCTCCTCCCTCATGTACACCGAAAGTTCGGTACAGCCCATCTCCAAACCCTAACGCAGAATTGGCGAATCTTTTTGAGGGCGGGTGCCCAAATGGTTTATAAATTTCGAAAAAATTTCTTCGCGAGCCCATGGGAGGTGTGAAGAGCCAAATAAGGTCTTGGAACTTTCCATGATTATTACTAATTACTGAATTATGGTTATTAATGCATAATATAATTACATTAAATAATTAATTCATGGTCTAAATATCTAATAAAGGTCTTCTCGAGGAATACGACAGGGAAGAAAACGTGGCAGTAACTGGGGCTAATGCTATTTCCTGTTTGATAAGAAGACTGTAACACGTTTTGCTCCATGTCATGTGTCCGCCCAGTCACCGCCAGGCCGGCGCCCCAGTGATAAATATCCAGTCAACACTTCGCACCTCTCCCGGTGTGTGTAAAAATGTTTCACACGCAGTGTTATTTGACAGCAACATTAATTCATACACATCCTCTAAGCAGTCAAATATGTGCACATAGACACACATTCTTCACAGTACACAGACGGTACTCGGGCAAAAGAAATATAAAAAACATGGGACAGCAGTAAAATCCGCGCGCCAAGGAAATCTTTCCGCGTGCCATTTTGGACACGCGTGCCACAGGCTCGCCAACCCTGCCCTATCCTATGCCAGGTGAATCCACTTCGCGCTTTTCTAATTCGCTCTCCATACTTTTCTTCCGCATGCTACTGCGTCTTTATGTGGCCCATTGTTTCAAAGGTCGGTACATTGAGAATCCGATGTAGAGTGCATAGCGTTACCAGACTTAGTGGAAGAAATTAGATCATGTGGCGGATGACAGCGGCGGCAGCTGTGGTGACGATGATGATGATGATGATGGTGATGATACAGTAACACGTAGAAACCCCATGGTGCGTGTGTTTCTATAACGTATTCACGAACTTAGGGACAATAAGAGAGACAGGGCTCTGCAGCCGTCTGTTCGTTGATACAGGAACAGCAGAACGTAGATAGAAGCACATATGGGTATCATTTACTCGTATACGATGTACCGCGCATTGCGACTGCTCTTGCTAACTAACGACCCCCAAGTATTCAATTACGCGATATTCGTGTTCATCCACGACGATGGTGATGACAACTACAGTCGCTGGAATCTGATTATGCAACTTTTCGGCACGTATTATCGCAACGTCGGCCAGGATGGTATAGTCGGTACAGGGACTCGCTACGGGCTGGACGGAGCGGGGATTGAATCCCGATGGAGCCGAGATTTTCCGCACCCGTCTAGACCGGCCCTGTGGCCGACCCAGTCTCCTGTACGATGGGTACCGGGTCTTCCCCGACCTTAAAGCGGCCGGGGCGTGGCACTGACCACCCACCCCCATCTGGTGTCCAGGTTAAAGAAAAAAAGAGTAGAGCTATACCTCTACCCCCCTTCTGAGCCTTCATGGCCTGTTCTAAGGTGAACTGTACCTTTACCTTTACTTTCATCAACAAAACGCCGGCAAATTTGTACTAGGCTACACAAGGTCACACCCAGAAGACGACAATCTCACTGTTCAGTATTCATCCACTTACACAGCACAGAAACACAAAATTGTAATGGCGCCGAGGATGAGGTGCCGATTAAACTGACAATGGATGGACTAGAGCCCCCCCCCCTTTTTTTATCCAGGACAGTAACTGGGGCCCTCTAGGGACCGATGCGTCTTACCTCTCCATCAGTCAGGTCTGTGACGCAGCCTCCCTCTTCCTCTTCCTCATCCAGCAACGCGTCAATCTTAAAGTTATCGTCAGACTTGACTTTTATTACGTTCGCTCAACTTTTCTTTCAATATGCATCCGAGTTCCCTGCCGTAGTCCATATCCTGGCTCAGAGTCTCCGGGTACGATCATAACTTTAGATGGAGCTTAAAGTCTGCTTCGGGTTGTTCATTTCGTAAGGTTTTTTCCTTGTTTACTTTCCGGTTGTGCTATAAATAAAAGAGCGTCACACAATTTTGGAGAACGCATTGGCATAGCGGTAATGCACCTGACTCTCTTTAAGAGGGCAGACTGATCGCGTTTTCAGGAGCTACATTACAGCCATCGCTGCAACCGCATTCTGAAACAATATGGGGGTTTAAAGTCTTTGAAAAATATGAAAGTTTTGTTACTATATGCACGGAAAGTAAAATCGATGTGGCGACTATGCGAAATCAATATCTAAACCGTTTGAAGGTGGTTAAATAAAGAACCATTAGAGATAAGCGTGTACAGTATGTATGGTGTTAGATTATAAATGTACGCACAAATTGTGTAAGAAAAGCGTTTTACACGTTAAAAACTGCGAATGCGAAGATTGTGCCCACTTTTGAGAATATACTGGCATAATGTTAACAATAAGCATCAGTGGATGTACTGGTGAGAAATACCGTGAAGCTCACCATTCCGTGCATTTTTTTTTGCAAAAAGTATGTCTTTAATACGCCAACAAAATGCACATGTACAATAAATACGTGTATTAATTATCACATATCTTGCTACATGTTTCGGCGCTTTTTGTGCCATCTTCATGGAGAACTTTTGTGTGTACGCTCAAAACTATTGTTATATTTTGTGATTACATAGATTTGCAACTTTTAGATAATTACTTCAAAAACAAACATGGTTTTTTAAGCAATTATGTAAAAGTTGCACACCTATGTGCTCACAAACTGTAACAACAGTTATGAGAGTACAAAAAGTTCTCCCTGAAGATGGCACACTAAGCGCCGAAACACGTAGCAGGTAAGGTGATAATTAGTACATGTATTGTATTGTAGATGTGCATTTTGTTGGTGTATTACAGACATAATTAGTGAGAAATATGTTCTGAATTGAATTTCTATGTCACTCTGACTCTTAATTGATGATTACGGCCACTCTCAATGTCTGATGAAAGGAATGAATCATTAGGTTTTGTTTTTTCCAAACATTTGTTAGCCTGCAAACGGTGATGTTTTGCTCTGACGACTCCTACCTACGGAACCAATCTCCGTACGACTAGCCAAAGCAGTGCACCGTTTGTCGATTTGCCGTTGCGATATGGAGTTGACAGTAGTTGGTAACAGAACCAGAAGATGGTAGGGAATAAACAACGTTAGAGACACCAGTACTTCTCAGCTCCGCAATCTCGAGTCTTGTTGAAAGAATGACAGCCGTGCGTGGATGAGGATATCCGCGACAATAATGTGACAGTGGAGAAGGCGATACGGCCGCGGAAATGGAAAACGTCACCGAATCTGAGCATCCACCCGGCACTTAAGCTTCTTCAGCTGCAACATGCCCCGACGTCGTTGGTCACCACTAAGTGTCCCAGTAAGGGTGTAAGAAGACTCGGCCTGCTGAGTTATTTGATCTTGGTTCGTGGTGTCCACAGCAGAAAGAATTCCCACTATTACCATGTTAGCCTCTGAGAGAAGCTTCTCCCTCAATGTGAGAGACCAAGTTCCAAACCCAAGCACAGCAAACGTAAAGCAATCCCTGTAAAGGCCTGGACAGGCCCTGACGGTTTCAGGAGGTTGAGGCTCCCAGATTTCAAACAATCGGCACATGAAAGTGGTAAGGTCGTCGACTTTACCCCGCAGAAAATATTCCCGGTAATCATATGTGTTAGAGGCTGAGTCGAATGCACGGAAACAGTGCGGCCGGAAAGATTATGTCTATGAAAAATTCCCATGACGCCAATGGGACTTGAACCCGCCACCTTCCGGCTTGTAGCGCAGTGCGTTCACAAACTGCGTCACCGCGTGTCACCACACGCACACAAACTAACGGGCAATATTAGCGTTCTTTGGGCCATAATACTTACAATTTTGATATCAAACTGAAGACAAATGGGTCCCTGTCACCACAGCATGGCGCGTCCTCAGATTGCGGATGGAGGGACGCCCTCCAGATATGGAGGGTAGCTACAAGTATACTGAATAAGCAGTCGCGGGCAGCCAGTAAAGGGTAAATCTTGCGGATTGGGCAAGGTGCTAACAACTCCTCACCGTAAAAACTCACAATGTTACGGAACACTTCACTCATTCAAAACAAAAGGCCAAATTATACCTCGAAACTTTTTATTCCAGTTTATTTTGCTCGGCGTGGCGGCTGCCAAGGTACAGTGCTAAAACTCTACTGCGCTTACAGCGAGTAACAATCAGTTTTTATTTCAGAGGACATCAGACAATCTGTCTGTCTTTCAGCATACGACACAGGGCCTATCGGAGTGACGACGAAGTCGCACAAGGCAACCTCCGTGTCTTTACACTGTCCAGCGTCCGCCGGAAAGCCTTTCCCAAGATTTCTGCACGCTGGATCACTTACACGAACAGAGCCGCAACAAGATATAAAACTAGGTTGAACTAAGCCAACCTGTTTTACTTGATACATACACGAGAACTGTATTGACAGAGTCTCGTGTTTCAACAACAACCATCCCACAAGTGATCACGGATCACAGCTGAAGATCCTGTTACAATCATTCACTGTGGTTAGATTGTTGGCTAACAGGTTTTCTTCTGCTTCCACACGAAGCCTTGGCGTTTCGAACAGACGACTAAAGAACCAGACGAAGCAAGGTCTCTTTTCAGAAGCTTGTGTCCACTTTGCTGCATCTGCTGTTTTCATACTTCAGTGCTTTGTATGCCTGAGCACAGTTCGACAAATATACGGACGCCATGGGCAAAATATTGCAAACCTAACGACTTGATTTTTAAAGTTATGATCTCAGTAACAAACAGCCGCTTCTATATCTGCGATATTTACGCCAAAATCTTGTTCTGGACCGATGAAGAGACAAAACACCCACAACAAGAGCGTTCAGTGGGATTGCAAACATTTGGGATTTTCTTGTCCCTTGCAAACTAGTTTGGAACCACGGTTTGGAAACGAAGTGAATATGCATCACAGTGACGTAATACAATTTTGATGATAGTGATGATTATGTGCCCTAGCATGTACACCGTGGTATCATCACAGTTACGTCACACAATGTTGATGATAGCGATGATTTTGATGATTATGTGCCCTAGCAAGTATACCGTGGTATCATCACAGTTACGTCACACAATTTTGATGATAGTGATGATGATGATAATGATTATGTGCCCCACCATTTACACCGTGGTTATCATCACAGTTACGTCATACAATTTTGATGATAGTGATGATTATGTGCCTTAGCAAGTACAGCGTGGTATCATCAAAGTTACGTCACACTATTTTGATAGTGATGATGATGATGATGATGTGCCCCAGCATGTACACCGTGGTATCATCACAGTTACGTCACACAGTTTTGATGATAGTGGCGGTGTTAAATTTGCGCCGGTTTGTGCATCGTAGCATGATCATAGTTCTTGAACAGAATTTTGATAATAGTGATGGTGATTATGTTCCCCAGCATGTGCGTCTTGGTAACACCACAATTTGTAACACACTTGCGGTGATAGTGACGGTTATTATTTGCGCCGATGTGTGCACTTTCGTATCGATCATCACAACTCACGACTTCTCACCTTTACTGTACATGTGGGTCGGACATAACAGTTGTGAACAGTTCTATTCCACATTCTTGCTCACTGACTGTATTTTTGGCGCTGTAACTTTCAGAAAGTTCAGCAAATTATGAAAACTCCGGGCTTATATAATCCATAATGTCGAGTTCTGCATGTAAAATTACATTTCCGAAGGAATATCGTTCTCTTCATACTGGATGGCACGGTGGTTTAACTTCCGTAGTTTACCTTCGGAAGTGTGCCAAAACTTCAGTAGGCTAGGAGCAATTTGGGAAAAACATAGGCTTCTTGTTTGGAAAATAGTTCTAGGAACATTATTATTGAAGCGTGGCGTTGATCACCCACCCCCAGCTAGCGCCGAGGTTAAGGAAAAAGCAGGGCTATACCTCTACTCACCCTTTGGGGCCTTCGTGGTCTGTTCTAAGGTGAACTTAACATTATTATTAAATCACGGATATAAAACAACAGTAGAAGAAGCCCACACATCAATGGTTAAACGAACATGTCATCGTAAGTAGGTCGCGTCTGTGGGGCAGTGTGTGGCTTCGTACCTACGAGACGCGGGGTTCGATCCTCAGCGAGGCCAAATACCCTGACCAGGGCTTGTGTGATATTTCCCCCAAGTCCTCCAAACCAATACTCGAGCAGTATGCCAAAGTTAGTCACGGCTCTCTCCAATACCGATCCCCAATCCTTCACCCGTAATTATCTTCCCATTCGACTATACATTACGACGGGACATGATCAAGTAGCATTAAATTGAAATTGTAATTAACCATTCAACATAGGCGTGCGCCAAGATTCTGGAAGCCCAGGTAAAACAGTGCTTAACTTGGTCTAAAGTCGACTTATCTCAATGGGTGGGGTAATGCAAAATCACAGTACGTGAAGTGTCTATGCAGAACACTGCCGGCTATCAACATTCAACACGTACACACCGGCCTTACAAGAAGTGGGATTTGAACCCACGAGCAAGCCGGGCAGGCCTACGAAAGCTTCATGCTTTCCTAATCTAAGGCAGAAAACAGTAGTGAATGATGAGCTTCGCGTTCTGGCCGCTTTTCCCAGGGAAAGAGAATCCGGTACCGAATAAAGAGGCAACTCCATCGACAAGCTGGACGTACGTAGTACGACCGAAGTCCGTACCGGGACTCGAATACGAGAAGTGAACGAGTAGCGGCTCATTCCGCTAAAAATTACGATCTACATACAAGAAAGCACAGAAGTCATGACCGTACCATTGCTAGTTTATGATCAGAGTAATGCAACACTGAGACTTTGTGAGCACCGACATTAGATCCCCCGACTTCAGTATGCAAAGGCAAGGTCTTTAGGGAAATTCAGTGAACCTCGTAGACAAAACGTGAAAACGTGCTACTCGGCGGATGAAAAATGTAATTCGAGTCGTGTCATTGCTGTTGTCATTTTTCAGTGTTCTTTGGTGTGAAAGGCCGTGCAGCACGGTCATGTGACCATTCTTCCACTTCCGGTAACATTAGTGCATGAGCTCCACCGTACAGTTTCACTTCATTTTGTACCTTCAAGACATAGAACGAAGGCGAACCGACGTAAATCATATAAGCAAACTGATGCAACGTACGACGTACTCCATATTTGTCAAACAGGAGTGGCTTTACTAATGCCAAGGAAGTTACCTGACGCCTCTTCATCGTGGACGCTCGGCTTCGGTCTCAGGGCTGTCAATGTGGGATCTGTCGTAGACAAAATGGCATTGGGATAGATTTTTTCGCTGGGTAGACTACGTTGGGACCTGAGGGAAGGGGACCATTTGGAAGACCCAGGCTTAGATGGTGGGATGATATTAACATGGTTCTTCGAGAATTGGGATGAGGTGAATGGACTGGATTAATCTGGCTAAGGATCAGCACAGGTGGAGGGCTCTTGTGGCTGCGGTAATGAACTTTCGGGTTCCATAAAATGTGAAGAACTTCTCGTCTAGCTGAGGACCTGTTAGCTTCTCAAGAAGACTCTGCTCCACGCAGTTAGTTAATTAGTTACTTAGTTAGTTAGTTACCTAGTTGGTTGGTTGGTTCGTTAGATGGTTAGTTAGTTAGTTAGTTAGTTGGTTAGTTAATTAGTTGGTTGGTTGGTTGGTTGGTTAGACTACCTTGGTGTTCCTTTGTCAATTACAATTCCAATATTCCAAATCCTTCTATCCATTATCCGAAGGAAGGTCGATAAACCCAGCACTGGCCACTCTTCAAAAGGAAATAGTCTCACCCCAACCAAGAGAATAAGAAAAAAACACAAGAAGAATTAACAATGAACACGCAAATGTGATTAATTAATCGGCAGCTTTTGCTCAGTCGGACTACAGGCAAAAAAAACGCAGTCAGATGCGACTTCAGTTACACACAACACGATAAAATAGAGAAACATAGCAATAATTACAGGCCAAATCAACAAACACAGCAAAAAAAAATTATCATCGAAATGAATACAAAAGAATGGATTTACAAGAAAAAACATCCATGGGTCTCATAAGAGGCTGATGTAACCTACTGTATAGTTCTCTTAAAAAACAAACACGTTAATCAGTACACAGGCCTAATGATGTAAAGAACTTAAATTATGTAGACAATCATGATTTCGAAGATGGTATATTTTCAAGTTTCGAACTGGAACTTTTAACAAACACTCACTGGATTAACTGCGTGTTTAGATCTGTCTCCCTCTTCGGATAGCTAAATAGACGAAACATGTCGGGTAGGAAGCGTATTTTAGCCTATCTGATGGAGAACGTAATTAAAGTATTTCAATTAGAGCCCTACAACTTGCAATCTTCACTACAATACCTTGTTTAATGACGCTCTGAAATGCCAACTTTGTTCATTGCTGTGGTGTATTCATTCAGCAATGCGTCTATTTATTGTGTTCTTAACCGACTACAGCCGTGGTTCTCAGACTCTTCAGTCCACGACCCAAAACAAGGGAAATTAAATACAAAATTCCCATGGAAAAAGCGGCACTCAACTAGACGAAGACTCTTCTCACCAGCAAATTTGACTTCAAGTTAAGGAAGAAACTGGTGAAGTGCTACATTTGGAGTATAGCTTTGTAGGATGTCGAAACTTGGACACTTCGGAATATAGATCAGATATATCTTGAAAGTTTTAAAACGTGGTGCTGAATATGGATGAAGAGGATCGGCCGGACCCATCCTGCGAGAAACCAAACAGTATTACAGAGAGTCTAGGAGGCTAGGAACATCCTACGTACCACAAAAGGAAGGCTAAACGGACTGGTCACATCTTGAGCAGGAATTGCCTTCTAAAACAAGCTACTGAGGTAAATATAGAACGGACGAGAAGATAAGAAAGAAGACGTAAGAACCTACTGCACGATCTTAAGTAAAAGAGAAGATACCGTAACTTAAAACAGGAAGCACTAGACGCAAAGTGCGGGGAACTCGCCCGAGGAAGGAGCTATGGACTTGTCGCAAGACAGCCTAAGTGATGATGATGATGACAGCCCTGTATCGTCCATCACATGGGCCTTGAGTCCCAAACAGGACCAGTACTTACTAAACAGCCGAACAAATCTCGGCAGATTTTTATGGCAAGATGTTAATAAAAACGGCTTAGTGTGGAAGTTGATGGCCCATAAGGGAGCTGTAAGTCAGAATCGCTGGTCTAGCGTCACAGAGATAAATCTGATGCGTTAATTTTTTGATAAAACGTGATGATACGTGCACAAATTGTTCACGATACACAGTCGTTACAACAGGAGGTCATAAAGCAATTACGCCAAAAAAAAAAAGGATTGTTTGGTTAGGTTGATCTCATTGTTTGCTTTCCAGCTACTGCCTGGAAAATGTAACAGTGCTAAATGAAACTGTCAATGTTGTCAATTCAAGACCTTCAAATTTAAAAATAAGCTAAGCACTGTCAATACAATGCATTACTACTGTCAGCGCACAGATACAACCCACCAACATGCCACAGTCGCGTTTAATATGATACAGCTTTAATGTCTATACCTGAGTGCCAATGCACTAAACATGCAAATGATGTTACAATCTGGAGAAGGGACGGACACTATTTTTAATCTGGGGCCGAAAATTGTATTTCGACGTATTTCTGTCCACGGCATCAAGAAGCAGCGTATTCAGTCCCACTCTGAACACAAAATACCTGAAACTTCAATCCAGGATTTATTTCAAGCGAAGAAATGTTCAAGGACAGATGTCCGGTATGGCAAATTACTTTAAAAGTCTATTCACAATAATTTTACAATGTATTTAAACCATAAACTGATTTTACGGATTTCAATGTTTTAATTTTAATCACAATCCTAACTCAAATTTGGACACTGATGTGTAGAATTACTTCTACGTAAGTTGAAAACGTAGGCTACACACGTCTACAAACTTGTGATCTCCCTGAAGATGGCCGACCGGTACGGCCGAAATATGTCGCAGCAATAATTAATATCAGAAAATTGTGCAACAGGTTGGTAATATATATATATATATATATATATAACTTTGCTTCTTATTCGTACAATAAAACCAACTAGATGCATTAATTTCTCAAAGTTCCGTCCTGATCCTGCTCGCAAGCTATCAGCAAACCTGTATGACATATACCATTGCTGTGTGTACAATGAAAAAATTCCTGATGATGGACAAAGGAACTGTCCGAAACATGTAGAGTTTTATTCCAAAAATGCGTTTGAGATATTAGTGCGTCTAGTTGGTTTTATTGTAAGAATTTATCACGATGCACGGTCACCTGAACGTCAAATGAAAACTTTGCATCTTTTTCCTCGATTGAGCTATACACAACGGGATCTGTTCCAAAAAAAAAAACTAGTAAGAAACTGTGCAATAAGCTGGTCATAAATACTGCATAAGTGGCGGGCTCTTTGTAATGAAGCTTCGGGCTCCATAACATGCGGGGAACTTCTTGACTAGCTCAGAAACTAGCAGCTTTGCTTCATGGAGGAGTGTGACTACTCGCTGTTCATAATTTCAGCTCTAGTTGGATTTTTCCTCATAGAGTGTTGCTGGCAAGCCTGAGCGCACTGTTAACAGTATTTCCAAGATTATGCGCCCACAGGCACACAGTGAGCGCTGTATGATTCCGCCTCATTTACACGCCTGTACTGTAATTAAAACTGTCATTTCCTTACGTCATAAAGTGCGATATGTTAATCACGGCACCATCTAATGGCTGGGTACAGGTTTCCGAGAAACGCCATATGAAACCGGTTTCAACTTCAGCGGCACCTGACTCATTTGTAATGTTGGCAGCAACTTCCTTCAGATCCCAGACCTACCTGTTTTCCGATGACAGGTTGACGACGTCTACAGACTTCCTTATCACAACCTTCAATTACACGGAAGAAATATAATTCAACTTGTGTGGAAATGAACTTACAGAACAGTGCAGGTGGGTAAAAACGACCACAATTGTGATCCAAGAGTTACCACGCGCGTTCTTCTCCCCGTACATGTCTTCTTTTTTCGACCCCAACATTTCCGTCTGGGCGATTTTTTCTTTTTACCTGTAGAAATATCCGGGTTTTCGTATTCGCTGTTCTTAAAACGTCTGCACACTTTGGTGGCACCACAAATGCACAGATATCTCTCTTCTGCTTATATAAATAAACTCGTAATATTATTTGAGCATCATTCGAGCCAAAAAAGACATACGAGTTCAGCAGTTCATATGAGTTCGGAAGTTCTCGGAAAACATTGGCGCGGAAATTCTGAACAACTTTAAATCAGTGAGACAGACGCTTAAAGTACCCCCCCCCCCCTCTGAATTTCACTCCCATGAAATTTAAAGAACCACTTGGTCGAAGTGGGAAATAACCTCTTCTTGTGATGGAGTATTATATATTTGCCCTTCCATACACAGTCAATTTGTAACGTGCAAACATATACATTAACATTTACGAAGCCTCAAAAGCCACGGTTTTGATCCACCACAAAGAAACTTTAGAACCCCCCCCCCCCAAAAAAAAAACAGTTAATACCAATAAGCAGGGTCCTTTCTGAAATGACGACCTGTCATTTAGCTCGTGAACAAATTCCCCTCCTTTTTATGGAAACGGAAGAAACAACGCCGTCTTCAAAAGGGCTCGTGAGCCCCACGAATCCTGCCCGCACACGCACACGCACACGCACACTATTTCTATATTTCTATAATATTCATCCTAACATTTTTCTTCTATCTACGCCTAAATCTCCTTAGAGGCAACCCTTTTACTGCCTAAATTTCTGTATGCATGGCACATCCTGAGTGCTACACGTCCCGCCATCTCATATTTCTTTGTTTCATCGCCTTAGTAACACCTAAGGGCCGTATATAAGGTAGAAAAACGCAAATCTTATTAATCAACTAAACGGTGAACAGAGTTGCTTGGCAAGCCGACAGCTGTTCAACCGATACATTTAGGGTACTAAACAGGGCACGACAACTTCAAACCGTACTGTTTTCTCCGCCATATGTATGCTGATCAGGCCGCACACAGCCAACATACATCCGTTACATCAAACAATATAATTATTTAATAATTTTCCCCCGGGTTCTTCCCGAGGCTCGTACCCAGGCCGCCGCAGTGAAGGACCACCCCCCTACCACTTGCCCCCCCCCCCCCCGGCCCCCGACATCAGTCTAACTTCACCTTACTTATGCTATGGAAACTCAAGGACCTTTTAATGCTACGGTCCAAATTTCTGTACGGCCTCGTAAATACACCATAAATTATTCCATTCAGCTCCACGAAGAGAATATGTTCTTACATAATATACTAATTTTTATAATTATTAATCAATAAATATAACCATTAATTAATTTAGACATGTAATATGTACTGTTCAGCGTCTTTCTGTGGCCGCGCGGTGCGGTCTCATGCTTAGGTCTTCGGCCGCTCGGTTGCTGGGATTGTGGTTTCGAATCCCGCCAGAGCCATTTATGTTTGTCTCTTATAAGTGCTGTGTGTTGTCGGGTAGAGGTCTTTGCATCCAGTTCATCGCTCGTCCAGGAGGGTCCTACCGAGTGTGGTGTGTCCAATGAGTGTGATCGCCTATCCTCGTCAGGGAAGGCTATGTCCCTAAATCGGGTCGAAACGCCACAGGAGGGGAAAAAAGTGTTTTTAGAACGCCCCGATCCTTCCTTAAAATCTTACACACATTCGCCAAGCGAAAGACCAAGTTTAAGGACACAATTAACCCTAATCAGAACTGACCTAAGTAAGATCTGTTTGTGTGTTTAAGTACGTCACCTCAACTGCACAGCTCATGTATAAAGTACGGACTGACTGACTCCGTGGCCTTAGTCCGCTCGCGAACTATACCGATAGAGCGGCCGCCGCCGGTCGGCGAAGTTAGTGCCAACTTTTGCGGATAGAGGGGTGTCACGTGGTCAGCGCAACGGGTCCCCACAGCCGTTAATCTCTGTTTTGTAGACCTGGAGCCGCTACT
>Ga0131853_10008158_pt1 | contig 19053 bp, 13 predicted proteins | sample TergutLab28metaG_FD_92764 | JGI IMG/M metagenome (GOLD analysis project Ga0131853, IMG submission 92764) | Labiotermes labralis P1 segment gut microbial communities from Petit-Saut dam, French Guiana - Lab288 P1 (version 2) (version 2) | ecosystem: Host-associated > Arthropoda: Insects >...
GGTGTGGTGAGATATGTTACTTACAGGTATCATATGTGGGGAGATATGTTACTGTTAGATGTCATTTATGGTGCAAAATTGGACAGATACAACACATCAGAGTGAGTGAAATGTTTAAAATACATGGATGAAAGTGTATGAATTCTGTAACAAACACATTAAATCACAATTTCCAAAGTTATGCTATATGACATACTTTTATGACTCAGATGTGCTCTGTGAAGAAGAGTCATAATGATGATAATATGGTATTTCTGTTTTTTTGTTTCAGTTTTTTCTTAAAGGCACTAGAAAAGTGTACTGAGCATCCGGAAGAATTGGGTCCCTTGTTTAAACGATATGAACGAAAGCTTCACATGTATGTCGTGTACTGCCAGAACAAACCTGTCTCAGAATATATTGTGTCCGAATATATTGACACCTATTTTGAGGTTTGTAATTTTAGTTTCTGATCTGTAGTTTTGGCAGATGTAAATAGTAAATGAGATCACCTGTCTATCTGTATTATCTGTATACTTTGTGTCCTAATCTTTTCATGGGCTTGGGTGGAAATTAATATGCAATGTAAGTTGTAGAATGAATTTTTTTTTTTAACTTGATAAAATTTTGGCATAGAGAATGCTTGTAATGGATTCTGCACTGTTTTTTATAAATTAAATAGTCACATAAAATTATATTACACTTTTACAGGAACTACGCCAAAAGTTGGGACACAAATTGCAGTTATGCGATCTACTGATAAAGCCAGTCCAGCGAATTATGAAGTACCAGTTGCTTCTTCGTGACATCTATAAGTACACTGAACGAGCAAAATTATACAGTGAAACAGAGTCTTTACGACAAGCAATGCAAGTCATGCAGGTTGTACCTAAGGCTGCCAATGACATGATGGATGTTGGTCGCTTGCAGGGTTTTGATGTGAGTTATATTCATTTAACCACATTGCTGTGATATGTATGTGTTAATGTAGGTATCTGCACAAGAGCACTCAGAAAAAGTGGTTACTTTTTAAAAATTTTTCTGATCTCACCCTATATTTGTTCTGCTATTTTCTTTAAAGCTGTGTCTCATGAGAACGCAACTATTGTATTATAGCAGAAATGACTATGAATATTTTTTTTTAAATCAAATGTTGAGTATTTTTATATGGAGGATATAAAATTTATTTGTAATTTTTTAACATGTATGTTTCAGAGTTGAGATTTTTTAGTTTTTGTTTGTCTTGAACTGATAGTCCCTATCTTTTGAAAATCTTGAAGGTGGTTAGTTATGTAAACTTTCCATTACATAAATTATGTTGAAGTGTTAATTTAGTGCAGTTGCTAATAACATGTGATCATGAATCTGAAGTACGTCTTTTGTATGTCAACTGTGCCTTTTGGCACGAAGAGTTTACAGGATATTGGACACATTGAGTTGATGAATTGGTTGGTGTTCTCTTGGGCTAAGTCATAAAGACCATTTGCTTTTCAGGTACAGTTTCTTCCTTTTGTAACTCTTAAACACTGAAACTATGAAATTATGAAGTTTATGGAAATTAGCATTGACATGATAAAATGTATTTTGTCTCTCTCCCAAGGGCCTAGGAAAAGACATTAACTAACTGCACTACCAGATCATACAGCAGTGGGGAAGAACTATGCTTTGAAAACTAAATTGTTTGTGTAATCATGGCTTTCTGAATGATTGAATTCTGTAATGCAATGATAGTGGCACACCTGTATACGTTATTGACATCATACCTTTTGTGTCACAGTATCTGTGGTGATTTATGAACACTAATTATTCACATTACAGCATATACTTCCCAAATGACTGTAGCCTTCAGACATGTCTGCACATGTTTTCTTATCTGTTTGAAATTTCCCTCTTCATGTTACCCTTTATCGTACATAACTAAGGGGATGAAAATCCTGGGATATGTATGTATCTTGAGAAACATTTCTGCTAAAATGTAACAGTAAAAAGTATTTGAAAGAAAACAAATCTCTGTTATGCTGCTGTTTTTGTTGCTATACAAGTGTTGTTCCCAGTTATATTTATAGACTCCATTAATAAAACAAAAGATTGTACTTATTAATCCAGATGTACAGTCAGTAGAGTTCAGGAAATTTTTTTCTTTCACATATTACGATTGAGAACTCTGGTTTAGAAATTTGCTATTGGTATGGTGCATTTGGAAATGTGAGTTTGTTAACCGGCTGACTTTGTGTTGCAAGCACTGAACTTCGTAGCTCTTTGTTTCTTCATAACAGAGCATACATGACATAAGTGTGAGCCTGCAGTGTGTTGTGTGTCAGGGCAGGCCATTCGATTGGCTTATGACTTTGATCTTCCTTTTCAGGCATTTTACACATGAGGCTTCCTCACGCTCATCACTGACAAATTTTGAACCATTCAGAATATTCAGATGTATATTTTGCAACCACAGTTGAAAGAAAGTGTAACTGCTTAAATAGGTATAACTGTATAAATAGGTCCAGCAGATGAAAAAATAAGCCTTTGTCCACTTCCTTGTTCTGAGTATGTATTAGCCACTCTGTTACCTTTATCAATTTAGCCTTAATTCTTCAAAAATGACAGGGTTCTTTAGGTTTGCCCATTGCATTTTGTCCATATTTGTCTGATTTGTCTTTCCAAGCCATTGCTTTTGCACCCACTATCAAGCCCATTTTTATTATTGGAATGGAACTGAAAGATTTGAAATTCTTACGCTAGTGCTCAACTGGAGTCTCAGGCTGCTGGACTTTGAAGGTTAAGTTTCTTCAGTTGTTTAAAAAATGGACCCTGTTGGCCCTGTGAAACATCATCACATCCCAGAAGGTTTGAATCTCTAGATGAGAATTCTGCATGTTTTTACCCAGAGGCATTATATAATCTGTTGAGAGGATTACAGTACATTTCTTATTTTCACAACTGCAACAAAGCTGCTCTCTGTCTTCAACTTGTGATGTCACTCCTGCCTCTCCCCCACACACCAGTTACAGACACAGTGGAAGTTTAGTTGATTTATTGCTACTTTCCTTTAGACTTACTTCTGACTTAGCTACATACTGCTAACTCAGAATTGACAAAACCTTGATCAAAATTGAGTGTTAATGACATAATCATGTGACTGGAACTTGTTCATTTGAGAGTGACTCTGTTACATTTGAAGTTTATAAATGCAGAAAAGCATAGCAGAAGTCTGTGCCCAGAGGAGACATAATTCCACTGCCATAGCCCTGTAAGCTAACTTGACATCAGGATGGAATCATGGTAACTCACACATTCAGTCACTGGTTTATCTCCATGGAGGCTCAGGTTTTATTTCTTGTACTTCATTATTCCCATGAATGCTCTGTACTCACATTTCACTCATTCACCATCCATGCTATGTAATCCTGGTAATTGGTAGTTCCATTAAAGACAACAAGAGTGAAAGAAAAAGGGGACAATATTTAATCATTCTCACATGGCAACTTTTCACCAGCTGGATCACTTTGATGTAGCTGTAGTAATGCAGTGCATGATCAGTAAAAATCTATGTCCATTGCCTGGACTGATATCTAGGTATAGTTGCTAATGATATAATTGTTGCCTTTAGGGTAAGATAACTGCACAAGGGAACCTGCTCCTTCATGGACCACTTATCTGCTGTGAAGAATCTGCAGGCTCTAATTCCAAGGGCAAGGAGTTGCAGGTGTTCCTGTTTGAGCAAAATATCATCTTTAGTGAGGCTGTTGGCAAGAAGACTCAGTTTACCAATCCTGTTTATATTCACAAAGCCCATATTCAGGTTAGTCATAGAGGTTATCATCACTTGCATAAATTAGGATTTTCCTTTGGAAAAAGTGAAAAGGTAATGGTAAAGTTCACCTCAGAACAGGCAATGAAGACCCCGAGGTGGAGTAGAGGCATAGCTCTACTCTGTCTTTAACCTGGGCACTAGTTGGAGTGGGTGGTCAGCGCCAGGCCCTGGCCACTTTACCCTGGCAGAGACCCAGTACCCATTGAATAGAAGGCTGGCTGGGTCCTAGTCCAGTCTGAATGGGTGCAGCAAATCTTGCTCTCACCTGGATTTGATCCCTGGAGCATGCAGCCCTTGGCAAGTCACTGTACTGAAAATAACTTATGACATGTGTGTAGCTAAATATAATGTTGTACTTAAAAATGGCATGAATTTATTTGTAGGTCAGAATTTTCCAACTACTTCCTGGTTACACAACTCCTAAAGTAGGGTCTGGATGTTTGTTTTAAATCAGATCAACCTTGTTGATTTGTGGGATCAAACATTACAGTTGAGTGGGCAATATTGTTGCCTTATGTGTCGGAAGTCCGAGAGTTGAATCTTGGACCAGAGATGGGCTCATGCGACTGAGGTTATCGTGTGTTTCCAAATCCCCTCCAACCATTGTCAGGATAGTGCCTGAAATAAGGTTGTGGCCACTTTCGTAAACATCCTTGCCAGTATAGTCATCTCTTTGTATCCTAGCATTTGATACTGTGCAGTGCAGGCTACTGACGGCATCATAATGACACACAAATAATATTGGCTCATGAACAAACATACATATGTGTGTGTGTGTGTGTGTGTGTGTATATATATATATAATGTACATTTAACATAAGTATTAATATACTTCCACTAACAAGTAGCCTTGTTCAGGTATTCTGTTCAACTGTACCTACAGTAGCCATTCATGAACTACCAAAACAGCTGCATATGTCATGTTGGTATAGTTTTGTCATTTTTCCCCTAAGGGTATCATTGTCATCAAAAGCTTTTCTGTTTGGGCCATAGGTAAACAAGATGATCCTGGATGAGCATATTGATGATGGTGATTCATATAAGTTTGTGATTCGTTCAACTGACCCACGTAAGCCAAATCTTGGATTTATATGTCAGCCATCATCCAAAGAAAATCGTGATGAGTGGGTATCCACTATTAGATCAATTCTACAGAAGCAGAAAGACTTTCTAAAGGCCATCCAATCACCTATTGCATACCAAAAAGGAGAGCTCACGAAAGAGTTGTAAGTATCCAGGAGACATGGCCGTTGGTGCTGGTGGTGCAGATGGTGACAGTGGCTGATGGTGATGGTGGTAGTCTGCAACTGGAGCTCACTAAGTACAAACAGTGTTTCAGGCCTTACCATGAGTGAAAGGCTTCAACTTCCTGTGGAGATTCTCCTTCTTCTTCTTCTTTTTTTTAAATGAATCATATGGACTTTCAGTCAGCTTACGACCAGTGCATATGGATTGTTTGGGGAAAAGAGTTTCATGGATCAAGGCTTTCTCACTTCAACATTTAAGGGTGTCCAACATACTAACTTTTATATTGAGCTTGTCAGTGCAATATTATAGTCTCCCTTGTAATGTCTCTTGAAACTCTATTTTTGTGGTTTATTTTTATAAAAAAACTATTTTCATTTCATATGCAATGTAGTTTTATTTAAATTTGTTTCTGCACATGAGGAAGTAGTACAGTATAATTTCCTTGCAGGGGATGCAAGGGTGTTCCATGAAAATGGTAATGAAGCGTCTCAGGAGTAGTCTGTGGCATGCAAGGACTGAGTTGCCCTTAAATGATAGGGGTACTTCATATGCTTCACAACTTTTATGTGTTTGGATAAGTTTTATTATTCATTGTACAGTTAACTGAAACAAAATAGAAGCCTTTCAATGTGAGGAAGCTTGTTTGCTCTGAATGACTTAACAAGAAAGGTAACAGTTTTTTATTTGTCAGTGGTATTGTTACTTGCAGCCTTCCAAGCATACTTGCCATGTTCAATAAACATATGTAACATTGTGTTTTACATTTCCCCATCTGTGTATGGTTTGCTGGCAATCTTATTTTATGTGTCACTTGTTAGGCTGGAAGTCAGAACATTGTGTTTTATTAAAGCTAGGAAAGTGATGTTAATTTCATACTGCAATCATGGTGACACCCTAGTTGCCAACATAAGACAATAATCATCTGGAGCACTTTAATGTGCAAAAACAGAAATCTTAATAATGTACATATGGTTCTTCTTACACCAGAAAACAAGGGTAACACATGAATGGCAATTCTGTGTGAATGCAGAGATCCATAAATTCTTGTCCTGTTGTGACAGTGGTAGTAGTATGGCCTTGCAGGAAACTATTTTTAGGGAGGGCCACTGAGCCTTACCCTTGTGAGATAAAAACATTGTCACGGGTATGAATCTCATTTTTACTTAACGCTCTCTCTTAGAGAACATAAGCATAATAAATATTATTACTTTTCTCTGAATCCAGTCCGTCAGTACGAAAGAGCAAAAGAATAACATGAAAATGTGAATGCTTGTAATATATTAAAACATGTTTAATTGCTGCATTGCCAATAAGCTACCAACGAAAACATTTTGTTACGATTCTCTGTTCTGGACCGAACAAGTTCAGGTGGGAGAAAAATAAAGCCAGTAGCAAGCTCCTTAAACCTTCTCCCAGACTCCCCCTTACTTGGCTTAAAACTACCATGAGAACATTATGGTGTACATAGAAGTGTATGTTTGTACATAATAAATGCAAAGCATTTTCAATAGAATTAAAAACAACATTGAAATATTGAGAATGTTCCCTTCATATAAAAGTATGTCCTTTATTTCATATAAAATTATATCCTTCATTTCCTGGTAGAGGGTACTCCTATAGATCCTTCACAATTCAGCACCATTATACTTAGCACTGCGATGCAGTAGGTATTTAGAACATATTACTGGCATCCCAATGAGGTTCAGTGCATTTTATACATGGTTTATTTCTTCTGCTCTTTTGATGCCATCTTTTCTCTCTAATCACTTGTCATTTGTGCACACATTTATTTTTGCAATGTATGCTTTATAATTTGATTAGCCTGCTTCAAATCTGTGTTCAACCAAGCCTGTCTTCTCTCAGTTTTTTTATATGGTGGATGGGATGGAGTGTTGCATGGTACTGCTTCAGTGTTTGTTTTTATGTACTTTTGTTTTCTGATGCGTTCATTTCTATCTCAGCTCAGCCCCTGAGTTCAGTACAGTGTGGAATCCCTCGCTGAGGAAGACTTTGTCACAACCGGCACCCCAGACAGAGCATGATTCTTCAGCAGGCACTGGCAAGGTGAACGGGCAATTACACAAAGCTAGCACCATTCCTTGCAATAGCAACACCACTACTGCAACAATATCTGCATCCCCTGATGCTATCCCTCTGATCACATCAACACAGCGCAACCACTGTTCCTGTGGTGACACATCCCCAGATGCTTATGTGATGGGTGTAAATGCTCGAATGCATAGCCCCACAAAAAACAGATTAAACCTTTTTGAGGGGTTCAGGAATACATTGCGGTGCAGGGCAAAGAGTGAAGTCCCATTTGGTGGTAGAAGTGAATGTGACTGGAACTGCAGATCCGTGGGTTCCAGCAGTGAAGATAATAAGAATTCCATGCGGAGGTGGTCAGAAACTGGCTCACCCCACTTGGTAAGATGACAGCAGCACCACTTGGTCCATGCACATATGGCTGAAACTACATTTGATCCTCCTTAAACTAATCAACTGATTTAGCAGTCTATTCATGGTTTGCACTTACCCACTTCTGCTTTCTGTGTGTGCTTATTGACCAATGGCACTGTGTACAGATGTCATTTTCTCGGGTTTATTTGTGCTTGGTTATGATGTTCTTTGACAATACTTAATTTTCTTAATATTGTTTGTTGGGTGCTATCTGTATGTCAGACATGCTAACACAAAACCTGATCGTCATTTCCTTGCTTTGGTTTTACTTCCTACAAAAAACTAATATGACTTGCTTGCCTGTTCAAGTGTGGTACACAAAGATGAATACTGTGTTCCTTCCCAATGACAGCAGGGTGTCTTAGATCATCATCTACCTAGGTCTGAAGATCTACAACATGTCATGGGTTGGTGCTTTCCTTCTGCCAGTGGAATGCTGGTAAGGTGCAAAATGTTTGTTTTAAATACCCTTCCATATTGCCATATATATATATATATATGTGTGTGTGTGTGTGTGTGTAATTTCGTTAGTCAGCATTGCATTATAATTTCTAACGGTGGGCAAACTAGTATGCGAAGTGTGTTAACTGTATAAGGTTCCTTCTTTTGCAGTGTTCTCTTATACAGTCAGCATATTCAGTCTGCCCAGAAAGATTCCTAAACCATCTATAGTCAGAACTCCCCCACAAGAATAAATCACTTCAGTTTAGTCCTTGTTTCTGAATGTGTTGAGTCAGCAACCCAGCGGCCAATAACAGAAAGAGCACGACACACAGGGTGCTACTGTATGATGATGATGAAGATGGTGCTGACCTGCATTTTAACATGTGCAAGGAACTGGAGTCAAATTAGTCAAGGAACACTGATACAAGTATGTACCAAAATTGGTAGAAACAAGTCATGAAATTAAGGTGGATCAACAGGTGAAAACTGACAACCATCCCTCACAATAAAGTGGACATCATAAGGTGTGGCAACAAATCAGGAACATGTCTGTTAGTAGACACTGCAATTTCAGGACGTAGAAATGTGATCAAGAAATAAACCGTAAAGATGTTACAATACATAAAGACATGGCAATAGAAATACATTGTATGTAGAATGTAAAACCATACGTGATAACAGTAATAACAGGAGCAACTGGAACCATCTCCACATCATTCATTAAATATCTAAGCGACTTATCTGGGAAGCACGATATCAAAGGACTACAGAAAACAGCCATATGGGGCATTGTGCACATATTTCAGAGAGTACTAATATAGATGTACAAAATGTTTGTCATGGGAAATAGCATTACTATACATTGTAACCACAGAATAGATACAACATTATATACCTTAGAGACGTGATTTGTTCCAGGTATATAATTGTAAATATTCTGTATGAAGGTGATAATAAATATGATGATGATGATGATGATGATGATGCCAAAGCTAATGGAATGTCTGAACTGCATGAATGTACCAGCAGATGTATAGTTTATGTAAGTGAAGAAAAAGGGCTAGGATATAGCCCGTCAAGAAGGTATTATAAATGACAAGGTTTAATTGTGATATTTCTGTCACTCTGTTCTGATTTTTTGTATACACTCCGTTAATCTGGCAGACAACATGAGGAAAGTGTGCTGACCTTAGATATGTTGTACATATACATTATTCCATATGCTTGTTGATGTGATTTAAAATGGTTGAACAGTTTGTATCTCCAAATGTATCAAATCTTTGATGCTGTTTCTGTGTATTCTGAGTTTTCCTGTTTGGCTGTTGCCATATTGGTCTGTATTGTGTAATGGAGATTTTTCTTTTTCCATATTTGTCCTTGTGTCTGTTCCTCATGATGTAGATGTTGATTCATGTGTGCATTACTTCTTCTTATTTATTATATATTGCTTCTCATTTCTGGTGTGTATGCCTGCACCTTTCTCTCACCAATTTAAAGTTTGTACATGACCATTGGTGTCAGATTACTTTCAACTGTTTGTGCATGTTGTGTTAAGTATGTATCTTTATCCATTGCTTTTGAATCTGTGGTACTGGTTTGTGTTTGGGGTTTCAGTGTCTCTGTGCAGTGGAAGATTACTGAATGTATGTGCACAGTCATTCTGGCTGTGTTGAATATTTATTTTGTATTTGTGATTTTCTTTAAATACTAAAAATACAGTGCTGTTTGCCATGCTTAGTGATAGGCTTTTTGGTGAGATTTTTCTAATTATGCATATAAATGTTTCTTTTGTATTTATTAGCTCTCTTTGACTGTATTTTTTACCAGTATAGTGTCAAGTGTGAAGTCTGAGGTTCGTATAGTAGTGTTGATAAAGATTCAAGTGTTCATGTTATTATGCCATGTTGACTGGTAAATAGTTTTCAACTTTGCAGAGGAGCTGTCTGCCTCCATTTTCAGTGGACTTCCCTGAAGATGGTTGCAACACCATCTGCCAAAATGTCAACCTCTTTACCACTGACCAGGGCATCATATCCCAGGAAGCCTGGATCTTTTATCATACTATTAACTGTTGGTCTGTAAAAGCAAATGGCTGGGCATAGCAACAAACTGTTTGATAGGACCGTTCATATAAATCAAATAATTGGATGAATATTTGACAGGGGATGAATGACTATGCATGTGTACAGGTAGCTCCCATTGCACGTATGCATATTGAACCAACAGTGACACCAGTAAGGTAACGCTAGAGAAATGCATATGACCGCCAAAAACACAACTATGAAGTCTTCATGGGAAGGTATGTGAAAATGAATTGATTGAGCCTAAAAACATTACACACAGTTGAAAGAAATGTAATACTCATGTTAGTGTAGAAATTGTAATAAATTACGGACACCAGAAATGCATGAAGTAGACAATATGTGGCCCTAAATTGATGATAAAACTAGAGGCAATGTGCGTCGAAGTAAATATGGACAAAGAAAAACATACCCCCTTCCCCCCCCCCCCAAAAAAAAGGGCAGTAGGCAGCAGTTAGCTACCAAAATTCATAAGTCAGGAACAGCACAGATTTTCGAACGTTTGAACTGTTTTAAAGCATGTCAGTGTACCTGCTAGTAGGTATCAATTTTATTAGTAATTACACTGTAGAACAGAGGCTAATTGTAATGTAAGATACAGTGGATACGGCTTCAGGCTCTGTTAAAGAATTAATATTTTTATAGTTTTGTTGATTTTTTGTTTTTGTAACAGTCCTTTCAGTTGATAAGATCATGTGACTTTGAATTGTAGGATGATCAGTTGATAATTAAGTGCCAAGATGAAAGAGGAAGCTGTTGTGACTTAATTTTTTGCTTGCGCTTGTCTTGGAGTAACCAAGAAATATTTTGAAAAACCCAGTCACAGTATTGTACTTGATCTGAGGTTCAGGATTGGAGCCAGGAATCTCCATCTTATGCGGCAGGAGTGAATGTTTGACCATGTTGGGTGCCTTTTTAGTATTACTGGGTTAGTACAGATAAGAAAGTTGCTTTGTGGTGTATGAAGAGACAGGTGAAATGTGTTAGTTGAGATAAAGATAAGATATAAAACTAAGCAAATAAAGTTTTGTGTTTGATGGCAAAAATTATAACAGTTAAGGTATTACAGGCTTATAAATAAGACAAACGCACAAGCTTGCTTTCACTACGTATTAATTGATATTTATACTTCCAGTTTGTATATCAGAAGGTGTAGATTATGATTTGTGAAAATAACGAGAATTGGAGGTAAAAGTCGAGTAGGCTTTTGATGTTCAGGTGAGTGTACATCGTGGTAAATTCTTATAGTAAAACCAACTATATGCACTAATTTCTCAAATTTATTTTCGAAATAAAACTCTACATGTTTCGGACAGTTCCTCTGTCCATCATCAGGAGTTTTTTGCTGTACACACAGCAATGGTATAAGTCATACAAGTTTGCTGACAGCTTGCATACATATACATGGGTGATTCCATAAGTTATAGCATCTGTTTTTTTGCCAAAAGTATGGCTACACGGGAAATGGGGTATGTAAATTTTATGTTACTCATACCATGCATTGTTTATATTCAGTACATTAACCAACAAATGCCCCTTCAGTGAAATACAAACCATAAAATACAATTCATGGTAGTGTCAGCTCCCCTGAGTTTACACTTATCATGAGTTGTATTTTATGATTTGTATTGTACTGAAGTTTATTTAGTGCATTTGTTGGTTCATATGTTGGAGTATGTAAGTTTGAAAGCAAGAAGGCTTATCTATAATTGATACCATTATATTGAGGTATATGTACAGGAATGCACATGTATTTTATGAGCAAACATTGTGTTTAGTGACCTTATTCATAAATGAAAGCCATAAAATGGAGCAGTGTTCATTTATAAAAATGGCAATTCTGTACAGCAGAAATGTGTGGAAGTGCCACACAGAGCCACATGAAGCACTGAGTGATAGTCTGCAACCATTTTGAACAGTTCCAAGGTGGATATGGACATTCAGAATTGGAAGGATGTTAACTTCTGACATGCACCACAGTGGTAGTGTTCAGTCCTTTCACATAACCATGTCAGTCACCATAACTGGACAGTGTATGGATGGAGACAAGCACAGGACAACAAAAAAATTAGCTGAGCAATAATGTATTTGTGGGTGTACAGTGTTCCAAAACTGTATGACATGTCTTAAAAATAATCAAGATTTGCTGCCAAGTGGGTGGGTGCCTTGTTGTTTGAATATGGAACAGTTTCATTGTGAAGGGGGCGTTATGTTTTATCAGATAATTGTAATGAACAAAATGTGGGTGAGGGCCTTTGTAACTGGAACTCAGATGACAGTCTTCAAAATGTTTTGATCCAATTACATTTAAAATATGTGTAAAAAAATGCATTGCTTATGAAGCTTAAGGTCATTTTGGCATATGTCAGTGGTATTCCTGGGTGTCATCTTGTGCAGTTGAGGAGAGGCATCCAGAGCTGATTGAAAATTCCTTCATTCTATGTGGTAATGCTATAGTGCACTAAGCAGACGCTGTTAAAAGGTATTCTTCAGCACTAGGAGTGGGAAGTGTTACAACACCTTCCCTATCTTCATGTTTTCCCAACCTCAGTCCATGTCATTGTGATTCCCAAACAGAAGCAGCCATTGTCTGGGAAATGATTTGCAAGAGAGGACATTTTAATAACATTTGGCATGATGGGACATAGATTAGCTCATCAGATGGTGTGAGTGGTGTTTGCCATCTTCCCATCATTGGAAGCATATTGTAGACAACCTTGGGAACTACTGTGAATGTCCCTGATGTTTTGTAAAAGTAGTTCATGTGGCACTGCTGAATCCATGTTCACTCTCTATGCCAAAATAAAACAATGAAATTGTGATTTCAGAGGCATGTAGTTTGTTTGCCTCTTACAAGTGGCTTCTATACATATACCCTCTATCTGAGGGTGATATTTGCAGGCACAGGCCATGTGTTTTTAAATGTGTATGCTCCATTTCTTGCATTGCCACATTTTAGCCTCTCCCTAGAATTGTTTTAAAATGCAGAACTGACTGCTGCGGAGCGGACAATACCATCAGTCATTACCCAGTACTTGGTGTCATCTACTCGGCAGCACACAATGCCATGTAAATGCACGTCTCACAAGTCTTGCAGAACTTAGTATCCTCCAGAGTAGTTGGTGTCATCACTGTGCAGGAATGCAGCTGTGAGCAAAGTTGTTGTTGGTGTAAGTGCATTCCACTTCAAGCTGCATGCTGTGTGGTTACCATTACTTATGGAGTAACCCTCACAGTTTCTGCAGTTGCTTCATCCAGGGACAAGATATTTTTTAGCTCCATTATATCCAGACTGACTGTGGGACCCCACTCATATCCATCTGGTGCTGAGGTTAAGAATGAGTAGAGCTATACCACCCTTCCCTCACATGCTTCCATGGTATATACAGGGATGGTTTTATCTTTACATAGCCTTTACAGTGAGTTCAATGCCCTTAACTTTACTTGTTTTCTTCAGCACTTTGTTTTTTCTTGTATCACGATTTGATGCTTCATCTACAGAATAAGGGACCTAGCTGTTGCAACCATGAAAAATACTGTTCGCATTGTGCAGAATTCACATGTGTTAGCAGTAAATTACATGTGAAATATAAAATTTAGGTATGTGGGAAATGGCATATGCAAGGAAAGAACAGGATGACAAAACTGTGTAATTAGTGAATATTTGTTATGATATCCTGTACTCATTATGGAAGTTTTACATGGTTTTGTATTTTCATTATTCTGATAAGTAAATTCAATTGTGTCTGCACTTTAAAACACAGCTGTTCCAGTACATTTATGATTGAGCTTGTGCAGCATGGCAGATATATCTAATGTATGGGAAAATTTGGTTTGCCACAGCTGGTGCAGGATAATTATTAATGACAAAATTGGCATGGAGTATTAATATTACATAGGTAGGTAATACACCATACCAGTCAATGTGGAGTCAATAAGTAGAGTTCTGACAATTAACAGTCATGTAATAAGAAGCTGTAATAAAGTGGGCAGACATAATTGTCTGTTTTCATTCCATTGTTCCTTTCAAACAAAAATACTTGAAGTTACTGCATTTTCAAAAGTAACCAACAGACTCTGTGGCAGCCATCCTGTTGTGTTTACTATTTCACAAACCAAATTCGTTCATTCTGACACAACACAAGTTGCTTCAATCAATCAAACTGCCTTCACATGTATGCTACATGTTTCGTCCTGTACTTAGGCCATCTTCAGGCATGTGAACATCAGAATATATACAGGAAGATACAATAAAAATCTAAGGGGCTCATTTTATACCCTAAGATTTTCATTGTATCTTCCTATATATATTCTTTTGTTGACATGCCTGAAGATGGCGTAAGTACAGGGTGAAAAATGTAGCATACATATGAATGAAATTTAATTGTTTAAATAAACTTGTGTTGTTTTTGACTGAACCAATGTGGCTTGCTTACTAGCAGATTATTATTGAAAACTGAAATATGTCCATCATATCAGATATTCAATGACAAGTTGGCCAGATTACAAAAATATGGTCTAGAGATAAGTTGGAGAAAAAGATGTCTTTTTATAAATGTATTATTGAGTGAAGCAAGCTGTAACTTCAGTGACCTTGAGTCATAGTTTTATGACCAGGCATCTCTGTAACCATTTGATTCTCAGTCTGCTTGTAAGGCTAAGCTGGTATGATTGTGTGTGTGTGTTTTTTTTTTTGGTGGGGTGGGGGCAGGAAGGTAGCCTCACAAGTGTTATTCAAAGTTTGTATAATGTTTACAAATACAAAATATGTCAGTGTCCATTTCATGTATAGCTTCTGCAATAGAAATGACACAGCTGCTGTGGCAGATTACCAGTGAGAGCATCCAGGTCATTGAGTTCCATGTTGATTTACATTTCAGAGTGTGCACACAATTTTGAGAGACTGTTTCCTTACCAGAAGTAAATGCAGAACTTGTCTGATCTTGCCTTGGAGGATACAGTGTACTGTATGCTTAATTTCATTGAGGACTGGCATTGTGCTGACACAGGTATGGAGGATTTTGCATAACGTTTTTTATGTTTATATGACCTCCAAAGAGTACAGAATAATTTATTTGGACATCAACCTGGTAGTGCACAATTTTATGCCCAACTGCAACCAAGGCTACAAATTGTGCCTGTTAGCCTTCTCATTGAAGAGGCACAATTTATGAAGACAGAATTAACTTCACAAGGAATATTCTTGGATGCAGGAAAGTCCACACAGAGCAGTATAAAACCATTTTCAATGGAGATGAAGTCTCTGTTCTGGAACATTGTGCTACATCCCACAAGAATGAAGACCCCGACTGCAACACTATTAAAGCCTAAAAACTTCAATGGAAGTTTCCAGCAAGCATGTGCTTTGTGGTACTACTTGGCCACATTGTCATGAAGGACACTTAATAACTGCATAATACCGGAATTTTCTGAGAATGAACTATTGCTGTGTTCAGAGTATGTGCCTTTTGCAAGAAGAGGATGACTGTGGGTACAACGTGACAGGGTACCTCCATGTATTGGCAGAGAGATTATGGAATACTTGAACTAAAATTATCAGTGAAGGTTCGTGGAAAAAGGTGGAGAGTTGGCATGGACATCGCAGTGGCCTACCTGAAACCTTGTTAAATTCCTTCTTGCAGGAATACATAAATTCTAGTATGAAGGACAGTGTTCAACCAGAAACAAGGCAGTGGCTGGTAGAGTGCATAATGGAAGTTCCTGCTAGCATAAGGATTAAATGTAACTTTCATTGGAGTGACAGCTGACAGGAAGTATGCAACCACAAAGTGGCTTTCTTGAACTTTGATTTCAAATATAACTTTACATTAACAAAGAAAAGTAACTGTGTATTCATTTCTGCAGTACACAAACACTGTCTTCAATAATGCTGTTGGATTAACCGGTGCTTTATAGGTTTTTTTGAGTGTGCTCCAAATTGAATCTGGAGCATGCTCCTGAATTTCAGGCAACTCTTCACAGAATATCCTGTATACGACTAGCTTGTTTATTAGCTGTGTGTAAAATCTGAATGTTGTACAGATGGTTTGATAAATTTAATATATTTGCATGTCCTTAACAATGAAGAAGAATGTCTCTCTAGGAATATACAGCTGCTATTATAACTGTAATTAGTAGTGTAATATTGCCTTGATACTCCATGCAGTGTGGTATTAGTGTAGAACTTCATTGCATGATTATGGGGGAATAAGCATGAAGTTTGATTGTTGTATGGTAATAATAGACAAAGAAGCTTTATAGGAAAAATAATCTAAAATGCAAATGGATATCAGTGCCAAAATGGAGTTTGTACGCTTTCCAATTGCATGTTCCACAGTTTGGCATTTGTCATTCATTTCTTGCAGACACAAATCTTGATGTAAAACTCTTCACATTGTGCACTCAGAAACTGTAATGTATTTTAGCCCTTATCAGTCTAGTGATGAGTTAAATTTGACAGCGCTTTCTAGTATACCAGATCCAATGTCAAGCTCTGATAAACACATTATTTTATAGTGTTTTATGTTGGTTTTTTTCCTAAGGTCCTAGTGGCTGCTTTGGAACTTGGAAAATAAAAAATTTTCTGTAACATTAATTTGGACCAGAGTGTTGAAATTTGCAATAATAATTTCGGCCACAAATTATTACACACCGTATTCTAAAATGTTTTAAAAGTAAATTGTAGGTCTTAATAAATATCTATGTTTTATATAATGTACTAGTTTCTTGTATGAAGGGACGCTTTCCAAAAAAAATGAATACAGATTGATTTGAGCTTCATGTAAGATAGAAACCTAGATCATGTGAACAGATGGACTAATGTAAACTCCTTTCTGTGAGTTCACTTTTTGCACAGAACACATGTTCTTAATGAAGACCGTATATGTATCCTTACAACTTCGCACAGTTTGTCCTGCATATGGTAAACTGAAGGACTGATTTTGTACAGTTTTAAGTTAAATTAGTTATATTAATTTATTAAAGTTGACAGAATCATGTGGATAAACACTGCCGTACACTTTGGATGCAGAAAGCCATGTGATCATGGTAGCTGTGAAATATTGCTAATGAATCTCTTGATTTACAGGTTGAAACCCTGGGACTACCCTTGATGGCTTCCGGTTCTGTGGTGAAGGTAACAGCTGATTTTCATGCCATCCAAGGTGATGAACTGGCAGCAAATAAGGGCGATACTGTACAGATACTGACATTATCCCCTCTCCGGGGTTACCTAGTGCGCCGATGTGGTGGGGAGAGGGATGGTGAAGAGGGATGGTTGCCAGCTCACATTTTACCTCATCACCACCACAATCACCATCAGCATCACCAACTTGGAAGTGATTTGACATTGCCGCGAAAACCATGGTCCTTTCGATTTCGCAAACCAAACTTCAGTGGTGGTGGACGGAAATGTGAACGGAGATCACTGGATAGTGGTATGGATTCACCATTGCTATCTGTAAGTGGCGGAGGGGACAAGTCATTAATACTGGAATGTGCTGCTGCTCCACCAGAATTTCAGGACAGGCTATATGATGTGTGTGTCCCATGTGGTGGAAAGGTGTTTCTAAGATGCAGACTGCGTTGCCATTCACACTGTGAAGTGGGAGACTTGAATATAATGTGGAACAAGTGTTTGGGTGACACTGGAGAGTCAGTTGTGGTGCAGAATGGTGGAAGGTACTCAATCAGTATAATGAATGATGGAGTTGTGTCTCTTGAAATTGAAAGCTGCCAACCAACAGATGCTGGGGAATATTCGTGCCTAGCCTCAAACGATGCTGGAAGCACCATGACTTCTGCATGGCTGTGTGTAACAGGTTTGTTTCAGAGTTGCTATACACTAATCAAATTGTCTTCATGGTTACACCATGCATCAATGATATCAAATGCTCTATTGTTCAACCAATGCACTCAAATATATAAAACCATTAAATTGTTAAAAACCAATTAAACTTACAAAAGCCACTCCAACATGTTTCAATTCATGCAGGAACCATCATCAGGAAGCTACAATCAGTGCTTAGCTAAAATTACAAGTCTCGTTTAACTGTGCATGTCGGTACAGTTGTCAGTGTTATGGCGGCATATTCTGACCTGGTGTGTGTGTGTGTGTGTGGTTCACAGTGCAAAGACGTACTTATTTGCACAGTGAACCACATAAACGCACACCAGTTCAGAATATGCCACCATAACACTGACATTGTCTGTGCCGACACGCACAGTTGAACGAGACTTTTAATTTTAGCTAAGCACTGATTGTAGCTCCCTGGTGATGGTTCCTACATGAACCAAAACATGTTGGAGCGGCTTTTTTAAGTTTAATTGGTTTTTAAGAATTTAACGGTTTTATATATTTGAGTGCATTAGTTGAACAATAAAGCATTTGTTGCTAATCAAATTGTTGTGATTGTGTTAAAGTGATCGCATTGTTTCACTACAGTAATTTCGAACATTATCTGTTGTCAGAAGAATATTTCAATTAATGAAGTTATACTCAGTGGTGCAAGAATATGCTGTCTTCCTGTCATAAGGTGATGACTTGTGTGGAATTTGAGGTGCTGAAAACAGTGTTACTGAAGTTTCAAGGTTTGTAGTGCTTGACCCTGAAGATGACGGCACTACTATCATTGAAGACTGTTTTCCCAACATGACATAACATCCAAGAACACCTATCTTTTGTGATTACTTGTATCATACTGACTATTTTCTGCTTGTTTTTGTTTTATTTTCAGTAATTTTACCAGGTGCCTGTGGTATAGTTGTTACTATACATACTGAAGAATATTAAGAAAATATTTTGCACAAATATTAATTTTCAGAGAGTTTTGGGTTTGATCGCATCTCTTACCAGTAGTATTAACAACAACAAAAAAAATGTGTTTGTGTGTGCACAAACACACACACAGGAAAGGACCTAACTTCGGGAGAGTGTTCCTTAGGTCAAACTATAACGATATAACCCAAAACACCTATATCCAAAGTTCAATGGTTACGGAGATATTGGCCAGAGAAGTTTGAAACTTTGAC
>Ga0131853_10008160_pt1 | contig 19052 bp, 10 predicted proteins | sample TergutLab28metaG_FD_92764 | JGI IMG/M metagenome (GOLD analysis project Ga0131853, IMG submission 92764) | Labiotermes labralis P1 segment gut microbial communities from Petit-Saut dam, French Guiana - Lab288 P1 (version 2) (version 2) | ecosystem: Host-associated > Arthropoda: Insects >...
CCCTTTCCATTTAATTTTTATAAATTTTTTTTTTATTTTTTTGTCTTTAAGGTTATATTGTTTCTTCCCCCCCCCCCCCCCAAAAAAAAACATTTTTTCTTCATCCTCATAGTATATCTGTCATGGAGTTGGGCCATTTGTTGACCCGTTCTGGTCTCGCGTAACCCGAAGTCTCTTCTAAGGTCTACCATGATTCCTTCTGCCAATTGGGGAGTAGTGTTTCATTACCCTGGGTAATCTATTTCGAGGCATTCTATTTACATGTTGTATCCAGCTTCTCTTTTTTTCCAGTAATTTTTTCAAAATTGGTGTTATTTTTAACTCCTTTGCAATTTGTGCATTTGTTTTGCAAACTGTCCAAGTGTATCCTGCTGTTCTTCTCATGTAATTCTATTTTTTTTTTCATGCTTAACATTTTGTGACACTTCAGTTTTTCTCTTCACTTTTTCGTTTCTGAGTATTTTTATATTACATGCATGTTCCGCATCCTCTTACACCAAACAGGGGAGGCATCTTCCACTCAGATCCCCTCCTATTCCGTCGTAGTTCCCAAATCCGGGCTTTGGGTAGTGCTGTTCCACTCTCCATTTCTCTCGGTTCTTGTACTGCCATTACTGTAATTCCTTTCACAGCACTTGCACTTCATGTCGCAGTGGTCTAACCAAGAACAGTTTTTACTTATCCGAAAATAAACTCTGTCTCTATGTATGGTTATATCTTTTCTAAATTATTTTACGTGCTGGTTCATATTGTACCCAGATTAAATCTGTCACGTACGTGCTATCCCAGTTAATATTTCTTCTCTTAGTTTTTGTGTCCAACTCTCTTTCTCCAAAGTTTACAACTGCCAATCGTAAAAATTGCTTCCAATAACCTCGGTGTCCTTATGTAACCATCACAAACAGCACTGCACTATCATTGACAACATTTTTTCTATTTATCTGTCCGTTCCTAACTCTAATTTCACCTCTTTATTGGTTGCGCGTGTTCTGTGGCCTCTGTTTCTAAATATATAAAGTATTTCTAGGTGTTCCATTGCTGCAGACGCCATGTGTATTTTTTTATGTTCAGGTGGCCGTGCATCGTGATAAATTCTTATAATAAAACCAACTAGATGCACTAGTTTCTCAAATTTATTGTTGGAATAAAACTCTACATGTTTAGGACAGTGCCTCTGACCATCATCAGGAGTTTTACACTGTACACACAGCAACGGTATATGTCATACAGGTTTGATGACAGCTTGCGAGCAGGATCAGGATGGAACCAGTTCCATCCTGATCCTGCTTGCAAGCTACATCTGTTTCCGACATTCATTGCCACCATTATATTTTATTCTTATAGTAAAACCAACTAGATGCACTAATTTCTCAAACGTATTTTTGGAATGGAACTCTACATGTTTCGGACAGTTCCTCTGTCCATCATCAGGAGTCTAGCACTGTACACACAGCAATGGTATATGTCATGCTGACTGCTTGCTAGCGGCATCACATCCTGATCCCGCTAGCAAGCAGTCAGCAAAACCTGTATGACCTATACCTGTTGCTGTGTGTACAGTGCTAGACTCCTGATGATGGACAAAGGAACTGTCCGAAACATGTAGCGTTCCATTCCAAAAATAAATTTGAGAAATTAGTGCATATCGTTGGTTTTATTATAAGAATATATCACTATGCACTGTCCTCTGAATGTCAAATTTCTCATATTTTAATTTGAAACCGTAAGAGCGACTTGCTGCTTGGGTACAAAAAAAAACTTTAATTTCAGTTCCTAGACTTAAGTATGTATGTATGTATGTATGTATGTATGTGTGTATGTATGTATGTAAAAGTGATATATATCACATGCTAATATAGGGCATGGTGATGTTTACGCAAGTCTTATGTTTTCAAGTATTACTGGTTTACCAGAGTTGCTTTATAAATCCCATAACGGTTTCAGTTTTCGTTGTTTTATCATGTTCAGCAATTTTCTACGGTCCGGAAATTTTAATCGACCCCGTAGCTGTATAAATTTTATCGTCTTATGCTTATTTTATCGTAGACCACTTCCTTTGGCGTTCTGTACTTTTTCATTCGTCGTTTCACCGCATTGCATTCTGTCCTCCAAGTCTTGCATTTCTTTCCTTTATGTCCAACAGAAATTCAGCCTTCGCGGAATAGCTCCTGTGTTCTGTTGCAATTTAGAATCAACTTCTATTATAGACATTTGTTAGCACGACGTACTGAGCCAATATCAAGTATCGTACTTAACACACGACAACACAGACACATAAGGAACACGGAAACATATCCGTGCTGTTCAAACTGTAATCTCGCTGTTGAAGCGAAAGATGACATGGTACGCTCCTAAATAATGCGGCACAGCTGTGACAGATGACTGACTTCCTGGAGAAGAATACCTCTGAAGTGCCGATTCACACTATGCGTCACGTTTCCATTCCGTCACCGCTCCATCTTCGTTCCGTCAGAATAGTCTGTATTCACACTATCCGTCGTGTTCAGTCACCTTCCAGAACAGCACGTGATAGGAGGCCTGCGATTATTTCCATCAAATATGGAGCCCACTGCCACGGAATGCATTTTCCGTTATTTGTTAATTATTAGAACTTCGGTGATGATAGAGTGATAGTAACTTCAAAATGCGCAATAAAAGAAAAACATTGAAACGTACCTGATTTTTTTCAACTCTTCACCTATTTGTCCCCACAGTGTTTCTTTCCAGACACTGTCACTATACTTCTTACTTGATATGTCATATAATTCCTCACATTTACCCACCAATGCTATTAATTTTTCATCCACTTCTGAAGACAAAAAGAAGCAGCACTCGTTTCAAGCAAACACTCAAAGTGTAGTAGAGGAGACGTAAGAATTTTCACATTATCAGAATCGAAAAAGTACAGACAAGTCCGGATCCGTTCCTTCACGTCAAACATTCTCGCTCAGCAACGGCGACGGAACGGAACTGAGATGTGGCGGAGACGTTCCTGTCAGTGTAAACATCTCCGTTTGATTACACACGAGAAAATTTTACTGAACGGTGACGTTGCGCGACGGAACGGAAACGTGACATATAGTGTGAATCGGCCCAAAGAACCTAATATTTCCTCACCGATCAAGATATTCTCAGCGTTTTGTGAAACCCGAAATTACCTTACTGTTTTCAAAAGAACCTGCTATTTGTCTCTATCTATCCTGAGACAGATTTATCCCTTCCATTCCATGCCATCCTACTTCTTTAGGATCCAGTGCAACATTCCCCCCCCCCATATAAACGAAAGTATTCCAAGAGGTACATTTCCTTTAGCTTTTCCAACCTAAATCTCGCCTGCACGTCTATTCCCCGGTGTATGTTACAATAGCTGAAAATTTTATTTTCAATCATCACAAACTAATAAATAACTCAATAACGTGTTTACTTAAAAAATGCCAAAGTTAAGTTTCATGTAGAGAACTTATTTAGTAGTATTCTACTTGCTGTGCGTGGTCTACAGCGGCTAGCATTGAGCTTTCATCCTGTGTCATTAATCATAGTATCAATAACGAAGGCGACCGTGGGAATTGCGACCAATATTGCAGCGTACTCGGGACCGGAGTTATAGATAGAACGGTGGTAAACCGATTGCTTTGACTGCACCTGGGAATTGCTATTTCTAGTAGTATTCTTTTATTCATTGCTGTGTGTATACCTGGAACATACTGATCCTGCCTTGAGTTGAAATTCTAATCAAGCTGTGTTTGTAGTCTACCAAAAGTTTTGCTAAATGAGTGCTACGGAACTCGTAGTGATTGGAAAAGGATCACTGAACTTCTACTTACTTCGACGTACCAGTGGCTTGCGACCTCCCTTATTTCCTAAGGCATCATTCAACACGTCTTTCGTATTGAATTTGTATTCTTTATTATTGTCTTTTATTTTGTTACGCTTTCCTTTTTATAGCTAATTTTTTTGTGTTTTTACCACAAAAATTGTAAAATACATCAGGTACTTTTGCCAAGTCTGTGTGCCTTTCTGGTCTCAAGTTTTTACTTGAGACCGACTGAAGGAATTCTCTTGAAGTGATACATTGGAGAAATTTTTAAATTTATTCATATATTCCATTTCTGGCTAAACCGGGCAAAAACTTACTTAAGGTTTACGGATAATACTGACATCTTACATTAAAATATATCCTTTTGCCTTCATCTCGAGTTTATATGACTAAACGTGTATTATTCACAGCGAATAATGTGGATGTCTGCACTGACAGAATAGCTTGTACTCATCCCATAAAGAAGTTAATATTTAGAACTGCTTCATACAGGTGTGCAGCTTCGTCACTCTCAATAAAGAAGTGACATAAAGTGAAATGTCAGCTTGATGCAACAAGGTAATTTTATTTATGTATTCTTAGCTCGACATGTTTCGGGTACATATGCCCATCATCAGGAGCATTAGATGTTGAGTTGCAGCATATGCCGTGCACTGCACCATCCGCACCGTACACACGACCCACGCAGCGGCTCTCAAGACCACCACCCATCCAAAAACTCTGTGCAGAAAACCATATGCTGCAACTCAACATCCAGTGCTCCTGATGATGGGCGTGTGTACCCGAAACATGTCTAGCCAAGAATACATCAATAAAATTACCTAGTTGCATCAAGCTGACATTTCACTTTATTTCATGAGGAAGATGCACGGTCAAACAACCCTCAAGGAAATAAAATAGGATGAAATATTCGAAAAAATTTTGCTGAGGGAGATATTTGGTCTTTGGCGGGAGGAAGTAACCGGTGAGTGGAGAAAATCGCCTAGTGAAGAGCTTCATGGTGTGTACCCCTCGCTAAGTGTAGCAAGGCAAGATGGACGGGGGTTATAGTGGGTGTGGGAAAGAAGTGAAATTTTTGCAGAATCTTAATTCAAAAACCTGAAAGGCAAGACCACTTTGAAGACCTACGTAGATGCTAGGAGAATACTAAGATGTATCTGAAAGACATGGGACGGGTAGGGCTTCGAATGGAGTCGGAATGGATTCGTGTTGCTCAGGACAGACAAGTAATGGCAATGAAGCTTCGGCTTTAAAATAATGAAATTTCTTTACTAGGGAAGGACTTTTTAGATTCTCAAAGAGGGTTATGCCCTGCCAAATTAGTTTACTGTATTCAACCACCACTTCAGAACAACACACCAATGAAGTATCTGTCAAGCCTCATCTTTCTTTAACCCTTACCCCGCTAACGTGGAGAATACGTTGAGCTCCTAATAATACCAGCAAATGGCAGATGGGATTTAATTTGGCGTTTAAAGGGTTAATTCAATTACTGTGTCATTATTATAATAAAAGCCAATGAGATGCACTATTTCTCAAGTTTATTTTGATAAAGAATTCTCCATGTTTCGGACAGATCTACTGTCCATCATCAGGAGTCTCAACAGTGTATACACAGCAATAAATATTTGTCGTGCTAGTTATGTTATGCCTATTACTGTGTGTACAATACTAGACTCCTGATGATGGACAGTAAACCTGTCCGAAACATATAGAGTTCTTTACCAAAATAAATTCGAGAAATAGTGCATCTCGTTGGCTTTTATTATAAGAATATATCACGATGCACGGTCCTCTGAATGTCAAATAATGTGTCATTATAGAGATGTTTTGATTGTTTGGTAGAAATCATCAGGTGTATGTATAAGTATTCTGTTCACGAAAGGGATTGGGCTTTTTTGCGTCTGTGATGGCATTCAATTGCAAATCGTTCATAACCACTAGTATTATTATTAAAATTTGTTTTCCTGAGTGTTTGTGAAATACTCATTTTATTTTTAGTATCTGCGTTATAATCAACGGGAAGGAACTGACTTTTGGGATCGCTATGCTGTCAATATGCCTGCCTTTAAATTTCCGAACACACTGACGTTCTACGAAACGTGTAGCGAGCACTGTTGTATTGAGGACAGCACAACGCCAAACATTTTATTTTTCTGTGATTAAAACAGTATGGCGGACTCACAGATTTGTGAGAACGGAATGACTCTGGTGACACTTTATTTTCCTGAAATACAGTATGTTAACAAATACAGGTAAAATTTAGAGCTAATGTTACAATAATGCACTTTTTTTTTTGTGAAACGCTAAGTAACAGGATGGCAACCGTGTGAAGGTTTTGTAGCTTTCAGATTGTTTAAGCTTGCTCCCCAGATAGTGTGATCTGTACCAGAGTCTGCAACTACAGTTCTATGTACTCCTGATGATGAGCGCGATGGACGCCCGAAACATGTAGAGTAATTTAGCTGTAAATAAATATACGCATACTGTTGCATCTCGTTGGATTTCTTCAACATAGTTAAAGCTGTTTTGAGAAATAATCGCCCTCCGTTCCGAATTTTGCACAGAACTCATGTACTGTCTTCGCAAAATGCTGAGTTTATTTACTGTTACCTCGGGTAGTGAACAGTACTTAATTTTTCCTTACAATTTCTGGTGCCATCATTAAGCATTTGTAGCTGTAATCAGGTTCTCACAGCCGATCCCGGTGGCCGTCTGGTCTAAGGCTTCGGCCAGCGGCCGCTCGCTTGCTGCGATTGCGGGTTCGAATCCCGTATTGGACATTGATGTCTCCTGTGAGTGTTGTGTGTTGTCAGGTAGAAGTCTCTGTGACGGGCCGATCACTTGTCCGGAGGAGTCCTACCGAGTGTGGTGCGTCTTAGTGAGTGAGTGTGAGCTCGAAACCTCTACGACAGGAGGCCTAGGCTTACTGGGGCTGTCGAGCCACGGAAAAAAATTAAGGGTTCTCATTGCGAAATTTAAAATAAAAGTGTGGGTCGCAATCCTCGCATCTTAAACATTTTATACACGTAAGTAAAGAAGAAGACGTGAGCATCTACGGGATGACAATAATGGAAACAGAAGATACTTGAACGTCAAAGAGGATGCACTAGGTAGCACTTTGTGAAGAATTCGCTTCGGAAGAGGTACGAATCTGTCACAAGGCAAGGTTATATAACGAATGAATACGTTAAATTATCTGTCCTAGATCCCAGTACACTTGGCTGATAATTTCTTTCTCCATGGTTTCACAGCAACAGTGGGTCTAAGCCCCCGCATTGTTGAGGTTTCGAGATTACACTTCGACAAACCCCACTCGGTAAGACTCCTCTAGACGATGGATCGGTCCCTCGCAGACACCCCTACCTGACAACACACAACACTCACACGAGACAGCTATTAATTCCCCCGGCAGGAATCAAACCCGCAATCCCAGCAAGCGAGTGACTGCACACCCACGTCTTAGACCGCGCGGCCTCTGGGATCGGCCGTAGCTGATAATGCCAACGTACGTATATTGTTTATGGCAGTAGGTCTTGTCAGTAATCTTTACGGTCTAGGCACTAGGCTCTAAGAAGCTACTCAGTCCTGAAGTACAAGAAAACTACTCTTTGATTCCATGTGATTTATTTTAGCAGAAAGAAGCATTATGTGAAGGTTTCGTCTACTTTTTTGATGAGCCGAATCAAGTTTTCCAACATAAGCACGGAATTCTTCAATCAGCAAGTACCTTCGTCACGAATACAAAGAGAGTGTGACCACATGATTGCATATCGGTATAACCTGAAGTACTGGAGTGTCAACGTTCCACGAAACGTAGGCTATATTTATTACACTCGTGCTTTATTTGGTCACGCAGCTCTGTGTCGCATGTTTTGACATGTAGTGCGTGCCTGAGTAACTCCACAAACTCGTAATTTACGTCACTGTTACGTGAATTAGTGAGACGTTACGTCATGATACAAAGTTTAGCGACGCGACATCGAGGAAGCTAGTGCTGCCTAGGCTAATATTGCAGGCTTACAGTGGGACGATGTCGGTCTCGTTTCGGTCATGTGGCTGATACTGACCGATATTCGCGACCTTCCACCGTATCCCTAGGCAACCTTCCACTTCATCACGTCTTATGAGTAAACTGGGAGGTAAAGACAGTAATATCTTAATTTGACGCTATCTTGCTGTATAATCTATTTCCCACATGTTTCGTCTTCTTTTAAAAAGCAATATGGTACTGAATGAAAGATTATCTTCTAGATCATGTTAAAGTATTTCATTCCATGAAGATGATATTTCATTGAGGATTGTTTGACCGTGCATCTTCTTCATGAAATAATGTGAAATGCCAACTTGATGCAACAAGCTAATTTTACTGATGTATTCTTAGCTCGACATGTTTCGGGTACATACGCCCATCATCAGGAGCGTTAGATGTTGAGTTGCAGCATATGGTTTTCTGCACCGAGTTTTGGATGGGTGATTGTCTTGAGAGCCGCTGCGTAGGTCGTGTGTACGGTGCGGATGGTGCACGGCACGCAGCGGCTCTCAAGACCACCACCCATCCAAAAACTCGGTGCAGAAAACCATATGCTGCAACTCAACATCTAATGCTCCTGATGATGGGCGTATGTACCCGAAACATGTCTAGCTAAGAATACATCAGTAAAATTACCTTCTATCAAGTGGCATTTCACATTATTTCATGATATTTCATCTTCCACAATATTATAGTTATTTTGTGAGCCGGAATTAGTTATAAGTAGAAAATATATTAAAATCATTATCTTGTACTTCCAGAGTGAAGGGGTAACCTATCTGTGGTAAATAGGTCTCTAGGGGGAATTGTTTCATATTTGTTTTGGATAGAATCCGATCCGATCTGGAGATGTTTAATTTCAAATATATTTATTTTCATCGTTTTATTCATCGTGTCTGAATTTGGTGACAGCTAGAGTGTAATACAGCACAAATATAGTATAACCATCATTGATGTTGGGCCACCTTCTTCTTTACTCGTAGACGAAGTACAAATATCTTAGGAAAACTTCCATAACTTCAAATCAGACGGTTAATTTTTCATTGCTTATATTCTAATGCAACTTTTGAAACGACTTCTAACGCTTTTCGAATTAGAGGGATAACGAAGGTATATTTCACATTTTTCAAAAATAATCGCACATGGTTAGATAATTGCTCACGGTTGTGACAATGAACGTACCGTGTTCTGGGATGTGACGCCATGTAGTCTGGCAGATAAGTGCTAAATTTCAGAAGAACCTACTTCTGTCCATATTCAGATATAGGCTAAGATCACAGGCAACACGTTCCTGTTACTTATCTACTGCAATATATGCCACATCTTAGACGGCGTAAACTTCAAATCAGATAGTACGTAGCAGTTATTACGTAGTCACTGTGTTCCAGTGCATAATGGTGTGTAATGGTCCACATAGCTCTGCACTGAGGGAAGATCTTTTTTAATATTTCTCTTCTCTTCTATGTCAAGTGTAATATGTTGAAGGAGTTCGATCGAACGCCACGTTTCTTCTCTCAGCAACTGCTCCACTGCCGTGCATGTGGTTCTTGCGCTTTTCTACACGTCTGAGCTAAACTCGTATGAGAAATTTTGATGTTTTGCTGGCCGTGCATCTCAGTATAATCTTAGTAATTGACCAAATTAATGCACAAAATTCTTGTTTTATAATGAGTTTACTATATTCCGCTACATGTTTCGAGCACTATTGTGCTCATCATCAGGAGGTCAAACTCATTATAAAACAAGAATTTTGTGCATTAAGTTGGTCAGTTACTAAGACCGAATAAGAAATCATTGTTTTCTGGTTGTTACACAAGTTATTTAACGACGTTCTTTCAACTGTAAGATTTATGAGTCATCCAGCTACCCAAGAGGATAATTATTGTATGAGAAACTCGGAAGGACTGAGAGGGTCGATGTGTATGTCCAGGTAATACCCCATCTTCATCTGCAGACACAGAGGGGAACCTTGGTCATTGAAGCTTATAGCTGACTGAGCTTCAGATCGGTTACATTGGAACACAACTCAGTGTCCTAATTGCCTCATCATCTCTTATTCCTTTCTTCCATTTCTCTTTCCCGCCTTTTTCCTGCCTCACGAATTGCGTCTCCCAGTACTTTTCTTTATCCATTATTTTTTTGTTTGCTTTCATAATTCTGTCTGCTGGACAGATTATGGATCGTGTTACAGAGAACGCTATATTGCCAACATCTCTTAAGCTCTTGCACGCAGCACGGTGGTACTCTATATCCCACGAGTTTCGACACTTAAACCAGTCTTCAGCCTTCCCATACAGTGTGATTCTCAAGAAAAATTGTCTTACTTTCGTGTTCAGTATTTTTCCAGGAAACCTTCAGAACTTATTCTGTGTTTCCCTCATCAAAATTAAACTCATATCTTTGTAATGAGGAGAGTGTTTTCCTGGAAGTAAGGACTTGATTTAAAAATTTTATTTAAACTTCAAACCTTTCTTAGAAAACTGGGCTGTAATACGGAAATGCAGTCATGTGGCTCGGGAGAGGGACCAGTGGCGGGCTGTTGTGAGCACGGTAATGAACCTTCTGGTTCTATAAAGAGGAAGTTCCTCCGAATAACAGACCTTGTCGCAACCCGACCGTCCACAATTTGTATATTTTGTAATTAATAACACAACAATAACAACAACTTCACAGGATGGCGCACTGTTGTAATTGTAATATGGACTGAAGTAGGCATGTATTGCATTTATGTCCCATATACATACCGGTAAAGAAAAATATGTGATGACTTCGGAGAGATCAGACCAAGATGTCAGTAAAATGTAATACGTGCATTCTCGAAAAGTAGCAGAACATATACAAGTAAGAGTTATGACACTTTAAAATATATGTAGATTCCTGCAGTATACGTCATAAAATGTAATGGGCTTTTCGGTAGTAGTAATGTGAAAGAGAGGTGTATGACTTGAGGGAAAATTCCTGAACTTAGTAAATCAAAACCATGGGACAGTAGGTCTATAAGTAAATGAATATGTATATATATGCTGCATATATATTGCATATATATGTGCTCAGAGAGAGGGGTTGGGGGAGAGGGAGAGGGAAGAAATGTAGTTAAATTAATCATACAAGAAGGTAATTTTTAGACAGAAAACTTAGAATTGTTATAGAGGAGCACAATGGGGATAAACATAATTAAACATGAACAGTGGCTAAAACAATGAAAAAGCTGTAAATATTCCATCTCCACAACATTTCTTGCGAGGATTTTAGTTTGAGATTTTTTAAACTGAGCGCCGTTTCTTCTGCACATTCGCCGTGTTAGTATGACTGGTTGCAGAAAGTTTAGAAATGACTGCTTTGGCGTGTTGTCCATACGGATTTTAATGAACATCAGACAGTTAATGTCAATCATAATATTTGATTTCGAATCTCGGGGCGCACAGACACACTCAGGCCTATGTAATTTACTGTAGGTATTTGAAACTTGTCATTGTGTAACTCTCATACATCAAGTTACCTGTATTTTATCATTATCGTCATGACATAACAGAACAGGATACAATTTATGTTCGAGGGTGTAGGTCATGACCCATGAAACGATGGAAAGAAGAAGTAGAAATAGATCTTCAAGTGGTGGGAGAGAGAAGATTAAGAGAGTTGGTGGCAAATAGAAAAAAATGGACAGGCATTGTTCGACAGGCCAAAACCCACAGTGGGCTGTAGTGCCACTGGAAGAAGAAGAAGAAGAAGAAGAAGAAGGAGGAGGAGGAGGAGGAGGAAGAGGAAGAGGAGGTGGTGGTGGTGGTGGTGGTGTAGATCATGCTTGCCGTCTGACGGTGTGTGTGTGTGTGTGTGTGTGTGTGTGTGTATGTGTGTGTGTGTGTGTTGCGTCATTCTCACGCCGCTATTCTTTAGACGCTGTCTGCTTGAACCTACGCCATTTGTGTCTTAGATCCCTGGTCTAACGGAGAAAGGAGTGCAGGAGATACAGGTGAGAAGACGATAAAGGGAGGGAACCAGGTGGCTGAAAACAAATGCGAGAAAGAGAATTTCAAAAGGATTCTCTTCTAATCGCAAAACATTTGCTGCTGTCAGCACGTAAATACCGTCCATTATCCCCAGCTCTGTATAAACGTTTGTATTTAGCGTAGTAATATTTTGTGTTTAAAAGTTACAATGGAAACCCATACTATAATGGTAGGCTTATAGTAATACTAGCTACGTGGAATTCCATATCACAGAAAAATTATTCCGTAGTGTGTACTTGTTGCAATCTAGTTTTACGGTTTTAAAATTCTCTTTGTGTCTCGCAATAACACACAGTTTTTCTGTTTCGCTTAGAGTGGCAATTCTCTTATCTCAAGTACACGAGAGCTACGCCACATGCATTTTTCATTGTATGACGCATGTTTAGTGTCCTGCCTACTGTTGTTGCGAATGTCATGACATGTTTTTAATTTTAAATGTTGGCATGTTCCACAGCTGTCCGTTGAGAGCGACCACTCCTTTGCGAACAATATCGCCTTGTAGAATGTGACGCGGTGTATTCAGAATTGCTACCCTGAACATGGAGACAGAACTTTTCTCCGAAACTACAGTAAATTTCTGCCAGATTATACGGTGTCACTTCCCCGAACACGATAATCTTCAAAATCACCACAGTATGAACCTTAACTCTCTCAACCCGTACGATGACTGCCATTGTCAGTATCACTAGTTAGTCTACCACGCCCACTCAACCCGTAGCTCGCGGGCAACGTGTTGCCCGCGACACAGTGTTATGTTGCCTGCGGAGACACTTTAAATGAGACAAGGTCTTTAAACTGCTCCGTGTCAAAGCCGAGGTAAAAAGTGGAAGAAATTACTTATGAGCTGTTATGTATGGAGACGTACTGTACATTCCAAACTCACAAGCATACTTATTCATCAATTTTATATAGCATTTCATGTTTCCCGCATGCAAACCAAATTGTACCGAACTTTCCCTCACAACATTAGAGGTACAGCAAGCCTGTTTTACATTTTCTTGAATTGATTAAAACCCCTGCATGTTAGCAGAGTGTCTGTTTCTTCACGTTACTCCATCATTACACATTAACGAAATCGAAGTCCGGAACTCAGCGTGTCGTCTCTCCGTGTTTCAGGCTTGTTGCCTACTAAGTAAATGTTTCGAATGTGTTTGACATGGTGTTCAGGAAGGTGTTTTGACGTAAGAGAGAGTGTGGGGCAGTTGATTTAGGTACTACGCTACAAGCCTGGAGGTCTCATGTTCGATTCCTTATCGCGTCATTGGAATTTTTCATTGATTTAATCTTTCCGTATTGTCCTGGGTGTCGACTCAGCATCCAACACAAATGAAGACCAGGAATATTTCCTGACAACCGTACCACCATGTGCCGACTGTCTGGATATATTGCAGCCTTAACGTCCGGAAATTTTCAGGCCTCTACAGGGATTGCTGTGTCTTTGACTTTTACCAAGCTTGCGGTCCTCCATATCATGGAACCGTGTATTTGGTAGACACAAATATTGTAGAAGTAGCTGTTGCCTCTAACTCTAAGGTAGTCTCTTTTGCACCGAGGACGGAGGCAGCAGGCTTTATAGAAACATTGGTGACTGAAAAAAATTAGCGACTTTGCTTCCCGAAGACCTTAATCCCAATAATCACTGTTTTGACAATCTAAAAACGACTTATCCTTAGTTTAGGTTTGATAAATTCATTAAGTTGGACGAGATATTTAGAATTATTAGCAGAGAAAATTATATACACGTTTTGTTTTCGAGAACCTTTGCAGAAAACGTAGCAAGCCGTGGACTTATTTGGGAATTTGGATCTTAGAACATTGGTAAAGTTCATCACAGGGTTGCATTTACTCCGAGATGTGCTCCAGATGAGAAGTTTCGTGTGCGGAAGTTATGTAAGATGACACCATTGACATCATCTGCGTCGAAGAAGATGAGAGTTCATCTTACGTAGCGTTGGCGCTTATCTACCAAACTATACGGTATCATCTCGAAAGACACCAGTATTTATCCTGAAATCTAATTCCGTAGAAAGAAAGTATTTCTTTAGTAAGTGATATGATTTGTTTTAAGGGAAGTCCTGTACATAGTAAGCACTTAGATAAAAACGTACGTCTTGTGGTATGTTACTGTGTGTTGACTGTTAACATCCCTCAAGATTTGAAACGTCATAAACAGTTGCAAGAACCTCAAATCTCGCGTAGATACTCAGACGTATTTATATATTCAGCGTCATCATAAGTACGCGTGGCAGTTTCTATTAATCATATCGTAAACACTTTGTCCGCGTTTAGTTTAGTGGCAGAGGGGTCTCGCAGTTATTGTTACATGTTGTTAGAGGAAGGAGCGCATAGTTTTTAAATAAAGTGGGCACATAAATCTCTCAGTACCAGTACATTTTAGCGTGCATATTCCCTTTGCTCGCCAGCAATTCTCATTGATCATAAGCTAGCGTGCTCAAATTTTCATTTGGTTTTGGAGCCTTCTGCAACATTTTGTCTTCGTGCGAGCAACACGACACTCAGTATACAGAGTCAAGAATGTATATATATATATATATATATATATATTATGTACATCATGCAGTAAAAATACGCGCATAACAACAGGAAAAATTCGTTAAAAAAATTGATTTACATGCCAGGCCAGGGCGTCGCTGTTTTTAGAACAATTTTAGATAATATGTAATGTATATTACAATTTTGGGTTTTCTTTGTAAAACTAGATACTGTTTAAATTTTATTAACTTCTAAGTAACGGAAGCGAATAGTCACTAGCCGTTACCGGGTCAGCAAATACCACTTCGTTCAATACGCTTTAGCTGTATCGAACCCCGGCGGTGACGTGATAGTTCGCTGTACAACAAAGAATGTTTATTTAGCATCTTGACCCTATATAACTGAGTAATTAACGATGATTCAGCTCTCACTCGAAGCTTGAATATTTACTAATTGCTACGTATATTTGACGATATATATTGAAAGCAGTACATTGTTAAAGTGATTTTATTGTGTTGGCCATGCTGTACTGTTGGCCATGCTGTACTGTTGGCCATGCTGTACTGTTGGCCATGCTGTACTGTTTCTTGTTACTAAAAGTTAAGTCACGCTGACCGAAATTAATAAATTAGGAACTTTAAAATTTACGTTGTTCGAGTAGAGCGAAGACTTTCAAACCAATTTGACAACTTAACTAGAAATTCTAAATTTATACAATTGGCAAAATTATAAAACGGGCAAGATACTTATTTTACTTTTACACTTTGAAATTGTTAGGATATTATTTGTGCTTGTAGTGAATTATTATATAGAACAGAATACAGATTTATTTTTATAATTGTGTTTCGTTTATTTGTGAAATTATTAAGTGATTGTTTTATATAACCCAGAGTTCTATTTGCTAAACTTTGCGTATGTCAGAAGCTTTCTGACTGGTGATAGTTACTACCGATGTTTTTAATATAAATCAGTGCTAATCAGTTCGCTACCCACATCCAGTGACACTGAGAGGAAAACGTTAGTAAAATCTAGCAGTTGTGATCAGTATATAGAGTACCGATTTAGATAGGATGAACAACTTCCGAAACGGCACTAAAAATACATCAGTAATGTAATGTATGTCTCCATAAATAAGGAGATCACAAGTTTTCATAATTACCTCCTCCGTCTATCACGATTTTACCAGCAAAGGTTTAAAAACACCATTTCTCACGGCATGTGTTTCTGAGGGCAGTGTAACAATTTGTCGCGAGCTGCGGGTTGATCGTGCCTAGCCTGTAGGATCGGTTTCCCTCATATCTGTGTCTGTAACAATCACCCGCTCAGTGGTTGGGGGGGCGGAATATTTTGTTTCTGTCACAGGTCCGTTTCTTCGTATCGAAATGATCGATCCAGTCCGATAACCACATCGAATTAAAACTTGAGAAATTTAGAGGTCACGCACAGCGACCATTTCTTTATCAGCCGGAGGGTGAACCAGTGATTGTAGGAAATCTAAGGGGCGCTTAGATGATTTCTGAATATTATAAGCAATTATATATTTTGTGTGGTGTGAGGCGAAAAGGAGCGCGGTCACTTATTGGCCAAACGATTTCAATTGGAATTCACCTCCAACTGTGTGGAGCTGCAACTCTACTCCTTCATGCACCTTTATTGAGAACAAGGAGAACTGCACAAACACTTTATTTCAAAGCGAAATAAAGCCTTGTATAATCAGTCACGAATCTTTTGTTTTGGCGTTTGCTAAGTAGGCCTATATGATGATTAAAAAGTACATCTTTGCTTGTTTCTGAGGGGTGTTGAACTTGGTATCCCTTCTTAAGGGAAGAGCATAAGCTGTTTTGTGTTAAAGAACGGAATGGCGAGAAAATTATTTGGACCTAACCAGGAGCAAGTAAGGTAAGACTGGGGAAAATATGATGGGAAACAACACATATTTTACCCTCAACAAATATCATTCCGATTGTCAGGTCAAAGACGATAAGATGGTTTGGGTAGAGGTTCGTAGAGCGTTTTGTTGGGAAAACTTGAGAAGAAAAGTGCCACTAGAAAGACCTAGACGTGGATGGAAAAAAGATTAAGTTTATAATAATAGGGTTGGAGGGCGTGGACCGGGTTAGTCTGGCTCAGGATGATCAGTGGCAGGCAGTTGTGGGCGTGGTACAGAACCTTCGGTACCACAGATTGGAGGAAATTTCTTGACTAGACGAGGAACTATTTGTAGCTCTGCAAGAAGAGTTGTGCTGTGTGGAGTGCAGCAGCTCTTTAGTTGCATATTTTATAAAACCATTATTAGCACATCATTACACAAACTCTTTCCAAGACGCATGCCCCTTTCCCGAATTCCAGTTTTTTTAATGACGTTACTTTATTTAAATTAGTTCGTTAACACCTTATTACAAAGTAAAGCTGCAAGGGTCTAGCTATAAGGAAAATTCGGCTCTTATCTTTCCTTAAGTTTTCCATTTACATGTGATAGACATTCTGACACACCATGGAGTTTTCCATTTTTTCCGTTTAGCTGTCCCCCCCCCCCATTCCCACCCCATTGTGCCTTAATGAAGTGGATTTCTTTGCACAGCACGAATAATATGTACAGTCGCAAAGGGAAGTAACTAAAATACAAAGGGATTAATGACAAACGGAGAGAACTAAAGGAGAAACATAACAAATGATCTGTGCTTTGCAATAGAAGCCACATTTATGAGATGCAAACAAAAATAACTCAATATAACCTCCTTTGTGGCTGTGTGGTCTCTGCAGTTACAAAACATAGCTGATACAGTATAAGGTGACTCGAAAAAATCAAACGAAGTGCAACGGTAATGTTTTTGAAGAGAGGCATGTGCGCGGCACACCGTGTGACAATGTGTATGTGTGTGTGTGTGTGTGTGTGTGTGTCGAAGTTCATTGCAGGTGTTCAGTGGGTGCTCCTTTGTTAACAATGTAAATTTCTAGTAAATGATACATTTCTGTCCAAAACCTTGATGCGTGCCCTCACAATCTTGATGTGTGCCACATGAAATCCGCATCTTCAGTGTATTCGTGCTGTTAGCATAGGACAGACAGACATCCTCACGAATACCAGCGAGAAGCCTGTCCTTTGAACATATAAATATCTGAATTTGGAACGTTTATACGATGACTTTGAGGTACTTACTGTGATGTAACAATGGCTACACGTATATATAACGCACATTATTAACATGAAAGATACTTATTTTGTGATACACTTTTAGCAATATTTATGTATTGCGCCTATTGGAAACGCGCGTTCATATTTGATGTTAAGGTTTTCCAGTTATTTCACCCATTTTCTTTTTTTCATTGCGAAGCAGTCCATAGGTGGCCAGGGACTTCTCACTATCGAGGCATCACGATCACACTCTGTACGACTCCTCTGGACGAGTGATCGGCCCGACGTAGAGGCCTCTTCCTGACAGCACACAACATTCCAAGAGACAGACATATATATGGTTCCGGCGGGATTCGAACCCGCAATCCCAGCAAGCGAGCGGCAGCAGACTCACTTCTAAGACCGCACAGCCACCGGTATCGGCATAATTCTTCCATACGGCAACGAAATCTTATAATTACCCTGAAATTTATATGCGGAAAAATATTTAATCCCGTACATTGATATGCAGTACATGTCATTTCCCATAAATTTTAATTATGGGAAAAAAATTATTAATTAAGCATGGTTACATACATTTAACAATAGTAAAAACTGCAAAACACAAACTCACGTCTCACTGGCCAACAGCTGTTATATTAATCAAACGTGACCTTTCATGGCAACTGCACTGGCCCACATGCGTACCTGCGTTTATTTTCCCTCTGTCCCGGCGCCATTAGATAGTAGCCAAATAAGCTGCTATTATGTATGAAGTACGCAGTGAACACAGAGTGTCATGTTCATCTGTCACTGGGAAAGAAAGAAGATCCCTTCATATTTTTGCACAACTTCCCCACGTCTTTTTTTTTTTTTTACACTACAAAAAACAACGCCTTCTACGAGTAAAAGCGCCGTTGTTTATATTATGCGCGTTTACTGATATAATTCTTAATGCGTCTCGACAAAACTGGGACCGGTTCCAACAACACAGTATATAGAATCTTTTATGTGTACCAATTTTTTTTAGGAAACCTGGGTGTACTACTGTGTATTTCGTAAATACATGCAGTGGACTATGTATTTGTAACACGACAACGAGAAGTTCAGACTTAGAAACCAGAGCTGTCTGTGCTATTAAATTTATTACAAATTGTTACCCTCGACTGCTGCAAAGTATGCAAAGTGTTTGAGTGTCGACATCGGTTTTGCTGCTGTCGTTTAGTAGTAGAAAGTTGGTGTGTTTGCAGAATTGTAATTGACATGGTAACGGCTTATGACGTGGGGTATGTTTATAGGCATGATTCGCAGTGTTTTACTGCACTCTAGTACACCCTGCTACACGATACTACACTGTAGTATATTATACTACTTACCTACTTTCTCCATGGTGCAGAGTCCTTCTTGAAAAGCTGACTGGTTTGCAGCTAGTCAAGAAATTCCTCGCATTTCACGGAACCAGAAGGTTCGTTACCGCACTCACAAGCGTCCGCCACCTGTCTCTATCCTGGGCCAGCCCAATCCAGTCCATATACCCACATCCCACCTCCTGGAGATCCATCCTAATATTATCCACCCATCTAC
>Ga0131853_10008161_pt1 | contig 19052 bp, 19 predicted proteins | sample TergutLab28metaG_FD_92764 | JGI IMG/M metagenome (GOLD analysis project Ga0131853, IMG submission 92764) | Labiotermes labralis P1 segment gut microbial communities from Petit-Saut dam, French Guiana - Lab288 P1 (version 2) (version 2) | ecosystem: Host-associated > Arthropoda: Insects >...
ATGAAAAGAACGTACGCCGAGATCAACGAGAAGATCAGAAAACGCAAAGCGGTCGTGCTCACCGCGGAGGAGGTCATAGACCTCGTCAAGGACAAGGGAGTGGAGGGAGCGGCAAAGGAGGCGGACGTCGTTACCACCGGAACGTTCGGCGCCATGTGCTCGTCCGGCGCGTTCATTAATCTCGGACACAGCGACCCTCCCATAAGGATGACCGACATAACGCTGAACGGGGTCCGTGCGTACGGAGGGGTGGCGGCCGTCGATGCATACATCGGCGCCACGCAGATGACCGATAAGAAAGGTGGCGGTTACGGCGGCGGTCATGTGATAGAGGACCTGGTCGCAGGGAAGAAGATACACCTGGTCGCGTCCGGACCTGGTACTGATTGTTACACTCGCAAGAGCATAGAGACGACGATATCGCTGGACACCGTGAACGAGGCGTACATGTACAACCCCCGGAACGCATACCAGAACTATGTCGTGGCGACGAACTCGTCCGACAGGACGCTTCAGACGTACATGGGAAAACTGCTCCCGAACTACAAGAACGCCACCTACAGTTCCGCGGGACAGTTGTCCCCGCTGCTGAACGACCCGCACCTTGAGACCATAGGCGTGGGAACAAGGATATTCCTGGGAGGGGGCGAAGGATACGTGTCGTGGGCAGGGACGCAATTCAACACGCATGTGGCGGAAGTGAACGGCGTACCGACCGGAGGGTCGAGAACACTGGCCGTCATCGGCAACCTGAGAGGAATGGATAGAGAATACGTCCGCGGGCTGGACATACACGGATACGGTACGTCGCTCGCAGTGGGCGTGGGCGTTCCGATACCGATATTGAATGAGAATGTTATGAAGAGCTGTTCCGTCACGGATGACGATCTGTTCGCCAAAGTTACGGACTACGGTGTCTGCTCAAGGAGCAGACCTGTACTGGGGAGTGTGAGCTACGCTCAGCTGAAGTCCGGGAAGATAGAATGTAACGGCCGTACGATGAGGACGTCCCCTCTGTCGTCGTACAAATACGCAAGGAAGGTCGCAGGAGAACTTAAGGAATGGATCGAGACCGAGAAATTCGAACTTACCGTCCCGTCCGCGCCGCTGCCGGAGGACGGATCACTGAAGGTGCTGAGATGATCGAGAAGAAATTCAGACTGAGGTTCAACGACAGCAACGTGAACGATTCCGTTTCGTATATACTCGTATCACAGTTCAAAATATCGCCGGTCATTCTTCAGGCGAAGACCGACGGTTCCGGCGGCAGGATGCTGCTGTCGATGAAAGGCCCGGAGAAGAACATCGAGGGTGCCGTCACATACCTCAGAGGAATGGGCATCGAAACGGAACCGATGGACAATTATGTGAGACGCGACGACAAGAGATGTTTCCACTGCGGCTCCTGTATCTCGGTGTGCCCGACGTTCGCGTTCGAACTCGACCGGGACACGTGGGATGTTGTCCTTGACACCGACAAGTGCATGGCGTGCGGGTTCTGCCTGTCCGCCTGCCCGGCGCATGCGATAATGCTGAAGATGAACCTATGATCAGGGAGCACTTCGAGGCAGGGCAGACAGCCGTCACGATAATAGCTGAGCAAGAGTACATGAGTATCGCCAAGGGCGCCGTGTTCGAGGCGCGATCACAGATAATATCGAAGATCGCCCGCGACCCGTTCTTCAGAACAACGTACGATCCGTATGAGGCATCGGAGGATGACGGGCACATCGTCAAAAGGATGTGCACCGCATCCGTGCCGGCGAACGTCGGTCCGATGGCGGCGGTGGCCGGTGCCATAGCCGAGCACGTCGTACAAAGAATGAAGGACGCCGGCGCGAGGTACGCGATCGTGGACAACGGCGGTGACATCGCGATGATATGCGACCGCACCGTGCACATCGGCCTGTACGCGGATGTCGGCGGACGTCGGCTGTCGCTGAGGATACCGCCCACCGATGATATCGTAGGGATATGTTCATCGTCCGCGTCGGTGGGACCGTCCGTGTCATTCGGGAGAAGTGATATCTCGACCGTCATATCATCCGACGTTGCGTTGGCGGACGCCTGTGCGACCGCTCTCGGGAACGTCATAGATGGCAGGAACGGCATAGAGGGGCATCTGGAGATGATATGCAACATTGATAACATCACAGGATGTCTGGCATATTGCGACGGGATGCTCGGTATATGCGGTGATGTTCCCGAAATAGTGAGCTGCGAGGAGAACGATCACATCATTACGAAAATTCTTTTCGGGTAAACAGAACGTGCCTCTTCATCCCGCGAGCGTATACTTTTATTCGGCAAACTTTTTATCCTTTTCTTATATAGGCTGACGCAGAGAGAGTACCATGGCACTGAAAATGGCGGTCCCGAACAAAGGAAGACTCAGCGAGAGAGCTGTAGAGCTGCTTCTGAGGTCAGGATTGGATCTCGGAGAGGGATGGGGCAGACGATTATATGTGAATGTCCGCAACCAGGATATCGAAGTTATCTTCGTCCGCGCACAGGACATACCGGAGTTCGTCTCCGGCGGCGCGATAGACATAGGTATAACCGGCATAGACCAAATGGCGGAGTCCGGCGCAGAGGCCGAATGTCTTCTGGAATTGGACTTCGGACACTGCCGCCTGTGCGTCGCGGCACCGGAATCATCCGGGATAAAGAGCCTGAGCGACATAAAGGACGGATGTAAGGTCGCCACCTCCTTCCCGAATCTAACGAAAGGATTCTTCGACTCCAAGAAGAAAGAGGTGAACATAGTGGAGGTATCCGGTGCAGCTGAGATAATGCCGTACCTGGGCGTCTCGGACATAATAGTGGACCTTGTATCGAGCGGTTCCACCCTCAAGACGAACAGGCTCGCCGTCGTGGAGAGCATCATAGACTCGCAGGCGATCGTCATCGGTAACAAGGACGCCGTCAAGAACAAAAAGGACGCCGTCACCGGAATAGTGGATTCGATAAGGAGCGTCATCGTCGCCGAGAATAAGAAATACCTTATGGCGGACATCCCGAAGAATAAGCTCTCGGATGTGCAGAGGATGTTCCCCGGTGTCGCCGGACCGACGATAATGAACATAGCCGGCAGGGACGACATGGTCGCAATGCATGTGGTCATCGACAAAAAGGACGTCTACGATTCTGTGAATACATTGAAGAGGATGGGCGCCAAGGGGATACTGACGTTACCGATAGAAAGGTTGGTGCCTTGAGCATGCAGAGAGAGTGGATGCGCAGCACGACCAGACACTTCCGGAGATATTACAATCCGTCCGTGGGTGATGCCATCAGGATGGACACGAACACGAACGTCCTCGGTTCGAACCCGGCGGCGGCGAAGTTCCTTTCGTCGGCCGAGATGAACATGAACGACTATCCGAACACATACTCGGACGGCCTGAGGGACGCTCTCGCCGAATTGTACGGTCTTGAGAGGGAGAACTTCGTTGTGGGCGCCGGGTCAGACGAGACGCTGGACATCGCCTTCAAGACGTTCACGGAATGGGGGGACAACGCAGTTGTCCCCGTACCGTCGTACTCCCTTTACGATTATTTCGTGAGCATGAACGGTGGTAAAGTGTACACAGCGGACCTTACGGACGATTACCAACTGGACGTGGACGCCGTTTTGAAACCGAGCGCTAAGATCATGATCATGCCGTCCCCGAACAACCCCACCGGGAACGCATTCAGACAGAAGGACATAGAGGAGATACTGGAACGTGCGGACGGTCCGGTCATCGTGGACGAGGCATACGGAGAATACTCCGGGGCGTCGATGATCAAAAGAGTGAACGAGTTCGACAATCTAATCGTCATGAGGACGTTCTCCAAGGCATACGCGATGGCGGGGCTGCGTGTCGGATACGCGGTCGCTAATCTTAACGTCGCGGACATGATGAACTGCGTGAAGATACCATACTCGCTGAACATGCTCAGCGAGGGCGCGGCCATAGCTGCGGTCAAGGACCAGGAGTTCATCAGACGGAGCGTCGATCTCGTCGACAGGAACAGGGGGCCGCTCTCCGACGGCCTCAGAAGACTTGGGTTCACACCGTTCCCGTCGGACGCGAACTTCATACTTGCGAGATCGCCGATAGACCACGCCGTTCTTACCGAAGGTCTCAGGAAAAAGGGTGTGCTGATAAGGGACTTCGGATCGAAACGGAGAACAGAGAACTGTGTCAGAACGACGATCGGCTCCGAGGAACTGAATAAGATATTACTGGAGAGGACGGAAGAGGTCATCTCCGAGAACCAATAGGTGATAAGATGATAGTCATACCCGCCGTGGACATAATGGATCACAGGGTCGTACAACTCGTGGGCGGAGTTCCGGGTACAGAGAGGATAACGATGCCCGATCCCGCCGGGGCCGCGGCGATGTGGGTCGCCAAGGGTGCGAAGGCGCTGCATATAATAGACCTTGACGGGGCCTTCGGGAAAGAGAGCAATATATCCGTTATCAAAGATATAATAAGGACATGCGGCGTCCCGGTGGAGGTCGGCGGGGGCATAAGGGATGAAGATACTATCAGAGAACTCATCGACGCCGGCGCCGATAAGGTGATAGTCGGGACAAAGGCGATAAAGGATCACGATTGGCTCCGTGAAATGGCATTCAAGTTCCCGAAAAAATTGCTTTTGGCCATGGACACCAAGAACGGAAGGATCGCCGTCAAGGGATGGCGCGAGGATTCACCGATAACTGTGGACGAGATGTTCCTTACAGTAAAGGACATCCCGCTCGCGGGCATACTCAACACTAACATAGACGTAGAGGGCCAAGGCAAGGGAATTGACGAGAAGCAGGCCAAAGAGTTCATATCCAAGTGTCCTCATCCTGTAGTTTCGTCGGGTGGTGTGACCTCCGAAAGTGACGTCAGGATATTGGCCGCGGCGGGTGCCGCGGGTGCTGTCGTGGGCGTCGCGATATATACTGGGCTGATGGCGCCTTGGACGTGGATATCCCCGTGGATACTAGATATATAAAATATACCTTTATATACTTTGACCGTCTACGTATGCCCAATGCTCCCATGCGAGGTAATCATCGTAAACATCCTTCCGATAATGAGGAAGGAGCTGGCGATAAAGCTGGTGGACGGACACAGGTTCATGAAAGCGGATGTCGCAAGGATGTTCGGTGTCTCCGGGACCGCGATATCACAGTACATACACGGCACCAGAGGACATGACACTTCGATAAAGGACTGCCCGAATTATACGGATTTCATACGTGAGATAGCCGAGTCCGCGAGCAGGATCGCATTGAAGAAAGGCACAGTGATCGATGAGCTGTGCCGTCTATGCGACTACGCGAAGCGGACGGGCATGCACGAGTACGTTCGCGGCGGACAGCCGCAGGCCAAGTGCCCGGAGTGTCCGAGAAAAGGTCTTATCTGAATATGCGCGCGTCCGCATACGCACCTTTCGGGGTGTATAATAAAACATTTCTTATACAAACTCCCCATTAATCTCCTTTGATACCATGAAGAACAGAGTATCTGATATCGAGCGAAGGACGAAAGAGACCGATATCCGCGTGACCGTCGATATCGACGGCACCGGGAACTATTCAGTAAGCAGTGGCAACTCGTTCCTGAAGCATATGATAGAGACATTATCCAGATACTCATCCTCCGACATAACCATGTCAGCGGAAGGGGACGACGATCACCACCTGGTGGAGGATGTCGGGATAACGCTGGGTACGGCGATCAAGGATGCCGTAAAGAGCGGTCCGATAGAGAGGATGGCGACCGAGACCATAGTCATGGACGATGCGATGGTCACCGTCTCGCTTGATATGGCGGACCGTCCGTACGCGGAGATAGACTGTCCGGACACGTTGTACCACCACTTCTTCAGAAGCTTCGCGATGTCGGCGGGCATGACGCTGCACATCATCGTAGTAAGAGGGTTCGATGACCACCATATAGTAGAAGCGTCCTTCAAAGCACTCGGAAAAGCGATGAGGAAGGCGGTCCAAAGAAGGGATAAAGAGGTCAGCACAAAGGACAAAGTATCGTTGAAAGGGGTATGACGATGACCGCTAGGAAAATAATCCCCTGTCTTGATATGAAAGAAGGGAAAGTGGTAAAGGGGATCAAATTCAAGGATATGAAAGAAATAGGCGACCCTCCGTCCCTGGCCGCCAAATATGAGGCGGAAGGCGCGGACGAGGTGGCATTCCTTGACATATCCGCCACGGTGGAGGGAAGACAGACGATGTTGAGAGCGGTCACCGCAACAGCGGCCGTCGTGAAGATACCGTTCGTCGTCGGCGGAGGTATACGATCAAAGGACGAGATGAGGGCCGTCCTGGACGCAGGCGCCAGTAAGGTCTCGATAAACTCGGCGGCGGTGGCTGACCCGAACATCATCAAGGAATGCGCCGACGCATTCGGCAGTGAACGGTTAGTGATCGCCATAGACGCAAAGGCGGAAGGCGATAAATGGGTCGTGTACACGCACGGCGGGATGAGATCGTCCGGCATCGACGCGATAGAGTGGGCAAAGAAGGCGGAAGCATCGGGAGCGGGCGAGATACTTCTGACGTCGATAGATGCGGACGGCGAGAAGACAGGTTACGACATACCGCTGACCGCGGCGGTGGCGAACGCAGTACGAATACCGGTCACCGCGTCCGGAGGATGCGGGTCGCCGGAGCATATTTATGACGTATTGACAAGAACGAAGGCCGCGGCCGCACTGGCAGCGTCCATATTCCACTACAATGAGCACACTGTCACCGGTGTCAAGGATTATCTTAAAAAAATGGGCGTGGATGTCAAATGAGCCTCAGATACGATCAGAATGGGTTGATAGCAGCTGTCGTTCAGGACGGTATCACTGGCGAGGTGCTTATGGTGGCATGGGCCAACGAGGAGTCCGTCGAACTTATGAAGAGCACCGGATACACGCACTTCTGGTCACGGAGCCGGAACAAGCTCTGGAAAAAAGGAGAAGAATCCGGGCATGTCCAGAAGATAATGTCCATGCAGACTGACTGCGATTCGGATACGCTGCTCATACGAGTCGAGCAGACGGGGGTGACGTGTCACACAGGCGCCGCCTCCTGTTTCAATGAGGTCATATACGGAAGCACCGTCGGAACGTCGGATATACTTCCGAAGTTGAAAAGAGTGATACACGAGCGCATGGAACACCCGATACCGGACAGCTACACATGCAAACTGTTCGACGACGAGAACAAGATGTGCAAGAAGATCGTGGAAGAGGCCGGTGAGCTCACGTTATCTATAAAGGACGGCAACGTGAACGAAATGTCATGGGAACTGGCCGATCTGATATACCATGTGATGGTAGCAGTTGAAAAAACGGGATTACCGATGGAGAAAGTGTACGAGAAACTCTCGGAGAGGATGAAATGAGGATAGACCTTCATACGCACAGCATACTCAGTGACGGCGAGCTTACGCCGTCGGAGTTGGTAAGAAGGGCGATGATGCTAAAGCATGACGCCATAGCGATAACCGATCACGTCGATATGACGAACGTGGACATCGTCGTCCCGGCGATAGTCAAGGCGATCGAGCTGAACGAAGATTACATACGGACCATACCGGGCGTTGAGATAACTCATGTTCCCCCTGAGAAGATGAGGAAGGTCATCAAACGGGCGAAGGAACTGGGCGCGCAGTGGATAGTCGTTCACGGTGAGACCTTGAGCGAACCGGTCATACAGGGTACCAATCTAGCGGCTGCGACCGACCCCGATGTGAATCTGTTGGCGCACCCCGGACTGATAACGGAGGACGTCATGCGAAAAGCGGCGGACAACGGCGTGCTGATAGAGGTCACCGGACGCGCGTGGCACAACATCACCAACGGGCATGTGGTGAACGTCGCAAGGAGCGTCGGAGCTAAGATGATAGTCAATTCGGACGCTCACGGACCGAACGATCTGATGGACGAAGCTACAGCGATGAAAGTTGCGATGGGCGCCGGTATGACCGAGAAAGAAGCAAAAACGGCGGTCACGGTGACCCCATTCGAGGCTATAAGGAAGCTCGGTTGAACATTCACAGCGGGATCGAACGATCCTTAACGCCGATAGACAATGTATAAATACAATAAGTAGATTATTACGCAGTAGAATTTTACTATATGGTGTTTCAATGTTCGGCCTGTTCATACGCGGGACCAATTCGAAGGTCAGCCATCCGCAGCTGATGATCATGCTTATCGTAAAGAACGATAAAAAATACGGATACGAGATACTCAGAGGCCTCAGGGAACTGTTCGACGGCGTATGGGAGCCGAAGACGGGCGCCATATACCCGTCCATAAAGAAACTCCAGGAAGATGGTTTCCTTGTTTCGGAGATGATAAGCGACAAGGAACATTACGGCCTGTCGGACGACGGAAGGGAACTGCTGGTCCGGGCGCTCCCGGAACTGGGGGCGATGGTGACGCTCTCAACACGCTTCGCGACCGTGGTGGACGCCGCGATCAGAGAGATGGGTTGCGATATGTCACCCGTAAAAACGTTCTACGCGGCCGAAAAAGAGGAACAGTTGCGCCATCTCAGGGATATGCGCACATATTTAGAATCAAGCCTGATAAAGGTCGATGAGACCATATACAAGATAGAGAGAGGATTAGAATGGGATATATGATAGTTATCCGAGACCTCGTGACAGGAGGCGGAAGGATATGAAGTTCATGGGAAAGGCAGGAGAGATCATGTCCAATAAACCTGTGATCCCGCTTGCGGTGCTGATGATGATCACGATCGCATCGATCGGCATCATAGCGATGAACCCGCCGTCATTCGACATGGACGAGGGCAGTTTCACGCCTGATAATGAATTGGTGAGAGCGTCGGCGATCATAGACATGGAGTTCACGTCAAGCGTGTCCGTCATGAGTCTTGTGGACACAGGTTCGGCGGACCTGTTCACAAAGGAGATGTTCATTGACGTTCTGACGTATGAAAGATCACTATACTACATGAACATCGGCGATTCGGTGCAAACATACTCCGGCCTGATGGGGCCGGCGTTCCGTGTGTTCAGTCCGGTATCGTTCATCGCAAGTGTGATAGCAACGGGCGATCCGTTCTCAATTGATTACGACTTTATGATATCCGAGATAGAGGCGATGACGGATCCTGCCATCAAGATCTCGGCTAGTGCTTTGTTGAACCCGGCGCCGACAGACTTCTATGCGCCCTATGCACCGATGCTTCACGCGCTGATCAAGAACGATCTCGACCCGATTGCGATGACCGCGAGCGGCTGTATGATATCAGTAATGATACCAAACACTGCCCTCAATGATGTCGGCGGTCGGCTGGGATTCGAGAGGGACGTCATAGCAGTCACCGGAGAATTCATGGAGACCACCGTGATATCGGAGGGCCTCAGCATAAAGGCCGTCGGAATGATCACCATGATGAGTGAGATAGGTGAGCTGGCACAGAGGGATATCGGAATGCTGCTGCCGATCGCGCTGGTGGTGATCGTGGGATTGCTTTTGATAATATATCGTGATGTGTACGATACGCTCATAGGACTTCTCGGTCTGATCATAGCGGTGGTATGGACATTCGGTATCGCCACTGCCGTAGGGATACAGATGTCCACTATAGCTATCGCGGTGCCGATACTGATATTGGCGCTTGGCATAGACTACAGTTTACATCTGGTGTTCAGGTACAGAGAGGAGAGAAGCTCCGGAAAAAGTCCACGAGAAGCGATGGAGAATACCATGGGATCCGTCGGACAGGCACTTGTGCTTGCCACAGTGACAACGGCCATCGCGTTCATGTCATATCAAACGTCATCGATGGCCGCGCTCGCGGACTTCGGTCTGATGTGCGCCATCGGTATCGTATGCGCGTTCGGTGTGATGCTTCTGCTCGTTCCCACCGTCCAAGTACGGAGGGACCGCAAAGCGGAGAAGAAAGGCAAGGACCCGAACGAAGCGAGACGCTACAGAAAAGCTGAGAGCGAGAATGGTGACGTGCTGGGAAAGATATCCGGCATCGGCGGCAGAATGGCCGCAAAGAACCCGTGGGCCGTCCTTGGTGCGGTAGGCATCGTAGTGCTGATATTCGGTGTCGGCGCAACGAACATATCGTACAGTTTCAACATGTACGACTTCATCCCGGAGGACACGGAAGCGCATGATACACTGACCTATCTGAATGACAATTACGTGATCTCACAAGGCTCGGTGAACGTGCTCATATACGCTGACGGATGGGACTTCGACACGATAAGGGCGATAGAACTTTCACTGCTCAGAATGGAGAGCGATCCGATACGGGGTGTCAATTACGAATCCGATATGGCGGACATAGAGTATCTGGGGACAGCGCTGAGGGATATCAACAATAGTAGCGGAGGCGCTCTGGGTACCGCTTATAGCGATCTGTTCGATGTTAACGGCAGACTACTTGACCCTGCGGACCCGGCCGGGCCCATGTTGTGGGGCGTTCTGCTGGGCACCATAGAGTCCATCGGTATGATGGTGCCCGGATTCGAGGCGCTGGTGTCCTCTTACACATCATCATTCATCGGAAGTAGTGATGTCACCAGGATAATCATTCACATGACGCCCGAGATCGACGGAGATAACAACGCGATCATAGCCATGAAAGATGACATCGATGCCGCTATGGCATTCGGTATGGCCGATGCGGAGATATCATTCGTCACCACCGGTCAGACCATTATAATGGCGATTACCATGGAGGAGATGAACCGCAGCCAGATGACCTCGCTCTTTGTTACTATCGCAGCGGTGATACTGATACTGACGCTGTTCATGTACTACGTGGACAGAAGCTGGATGCTCGGGTTGCTGTCAACGATACCAACGCTCATATCCGTCGTGATGGTATGGGGGACCATGTCGTTCATCGGTATACCGTTGAATGTTATGACGCTGACGATCGCATCCCTTGCTGTCGGCCTTGGTGTGACGTACGGCATTCACATATCACACCGTTACGTCACCGAATTGGTGAAGAACGACCGTGATGCCGGGGAAGCCGCAAAGGTTGCGACACGGGAGACAGGTAAAGGCGTCTTCGCCGCCGCGATAACGACGGTGGCTGGATTTGGTATAATGATCTTCTCCAAGATACTGCCGATGTATCAGTTCGGTGCCATAACCGCGTTAGCGATAGGTTTCGGTTACATCGGTTCGATCTTCGTGCTGCCGTCGCTCCTGGTTATATGGGGCAGGTACGCAAAACCGAAGGTCATGGAGAGGGCCGCGAAGCTGATGGAACAGGAATAAAACGGGGGCGCACGCCCCCTTCCTTTTTTATTCTCGTTTTTTGCAAAGAGCATGAACGCCACGATTTTATATTCCGGCGGAGATGAGCATCCATGGTAAGGATCGGCATAATCGGCGGTTCGGGAATATACAACGCGGACACGTTCGAAATCATCAAAAAAGTGTATCCGGACACCGAATACGGCAAACCGTCCGATGAGATACTGATCGGGCGGATAGCAGGAACGGAGGTGGCCTTCATACCGAGGCACGGTAAGGACCACAGATTCCCTCCGTCAGCGGTGCCGTACAGAGCGAACATAAAGGCGCTGAGGGACCTGGGCGTGGAGATCATAATATCTCCGTGCGCAGTGGGTTCACTGAGGGAGGAGTACCGTCCGGGCGACCTCGTCATCGTGGACCAGTTCATCGATTTCACCAAGAAGAGGGATTACACATTCATCAACGACAGAACGGTGCACATAAGCATCGCCGATCCGTTCTGTGACGATCTGGCACAGATATTCTCGAACGCTGCCGAGGAGATGAACATACGGTATCATGACGGAGGCACATACGTGTGCATAGAGGGGCCGCGCTTCTCAACGAAGGCCGAGAGCAACATGTTCCGGAACTTCGCCGACATAATAGGGATGACCGTCGTGCCCGAATGCCAATTAGCTAGAGAATTGGGGATGTGCTACTGCAGCCTCGCCACCGTGACGGACTACGACGTATGGAAGGACGAACCGGTGGACATCCAAATGGTGCTGAGGACGATGAAAGAGTGCCTCTCCAAGATAACGAAACTTCTGGAGACGGGACTGCCTCGTATCTCCGAGATAAGAAAATGCGGATGCTCCGACGCACCCAAGGACGCCGGTGCCTGATCCGCTTCAGCCTAAGAACTTCCTGTACGCATCCGCGTCCATCAGTCCGTTGAGTTCCGAAACGTTGCTCAGTTCGATGACCGCGAGCCATCCGTCGTCATAAGGCGACGTGTTCACGGTGTCTGGAGTGTCGTCAAGCAGCGCGTTCGACCTTATTACCCTCCCTGATATGGGAGCATACAAAGGTTCCACCGTCTTAACGCTCTCCAGCGCTCCCATCTCCTCTCCGGCCTCAAGCTCCCTTCCCGCTTCGGGAACCTCGATGTACAGCACATCCCCTATCTCGTGCTGAGCGTGATCCGTTATCCCTACGACGACCGTACCGTTGTCCGCCTTTCGGACCCAGTCGTGCGTCTTCGTGTACAACAAGTCGTTGCGTACCTCTGCCATTCTTCCACCTTTTCGTACTATATATCCGCATCATTTAAAAAAAGATTCGTCGAACAATATATTGTGTGGAACGCTGGCGGCGGGACGAAACGGCCCGTTCATGAGATGATATGTCCGTGCCTCATAATAGATATCACGGTACTTGCTGAAACATTGTTGAACCATTTGCTCGTAGAAAATTCGGGAAACAACAATAAAGGCATGATGCCTATCCGAGAACGATGCGTATCGTGATAAAGGGCGTTGTCCAAGGTGTCGGTTTCAGACCGACGGTCCACAGAGTGGCAACCTCCCTGGGACTGAACGGTCGTGTATGGAACGACGGTCCGGACGTTGTGATAGATACTGATGAGGGAAACACTCTGCTGAACGCCCTGTACCCTCACCTGCCTCCTCTGGCGGTGATAGAGGATGTCATCACAGATGATTCCGTCTATACAGGGGAGCGGAACGGATTCAAGATATCAGCTTCCTGGGGACGCGGATCTGGAGTCAGCATACCGTCGGACACGGCGATATGCGACAGATGCCTGAACGACATGAGGCACGGTAGGAGAAAAGATTACGCGTTCACCACCTGCACTGAATGCGGTGCACGGTTCACGCTGCTGTCATCGTTACCGTACGACCGTCAGAACACCGCTATGAACGAGTTCTCGATGTGTTGCGATTGTTCCAACGAATATCATTCTGAAAAGGACAGGAGGTTCCACCACCAGACCGTCTGCTGCGATGCGTGCGGTCCTAAATATTCACTTTATGACAGTACCGGCAACAGGATCAACGGCGATCCCGTCAAAGATTTCGGTGATATGTTATGTTCCGGGAAGATAGGCGTGATCAAAGGCATGGGTGGGGCGCACATATGCGCCCGCACCAGTGATGTGAAAAAGTTGAGAGAATGGTACGGCCGCCCTCAGAAGCCGTTCGCCGTCATGGTAAGGAATGAGACCGCGATCCACAGATACGCGGAACCGACCGTGCACGAGATCTCGGAACTCACATCGCGCCGAAGGCCGATCGTGCTGATGAAAAAGAAAGAGAACGACGTAACGGGATCGATATCACCCGGATTGGACAACATCGGGATATTCCTGCCTTATGCGGGGATTCATCACCTTCTGTTCGACTCTATGGACGTGGATGCATTGATAATGACGTCCGCGAACGTCCCCGGTGAGCCGATGATGCTTGACAATAAAGAATTGTTCGGAATGGGCGCGGACATGTATCTGCTGCACGACCAGAGGATCATCAACCGCGCCGATGACACCGTGATAAGAATGATCGGCGACAGGACATCATTCATACGCAGGTCCAGGGGGTACACACCATCCTATATCGACATCCCGTATGACGGCAACGTCCTCGCCCTGGGGGCGCAGGAGAATATAGCGGCAACCGTCGCATGCCGTAACCGCATATATCAGACGCAATACATCGGTGACCATGACTCCGAAGGTGTTGCCGAGTACCTTGAGGACGCATCGCGGTCGCTCATGAGGATGCTTGATGTCACTCCTGACATCGTGGCCGTCGACCTGCACCCAGGATACGGGAACAGGAGGCTTGCGAAGAGGATATGTGAAGAGACGAATTCCGAGATGATGGAGGTGCAGCACCATTGGGCGCACTGTGCGTCGCTGCTCATCGATAACGAAGAGAGCGAGGGGGTGATACTCGCGCTGGACGGCACCGGGTACGGCGACGACGGGAACGCATGGGGCGGTGAGGTCATGTATGCATCTGCGGAAGGATACGAAAGAATTGCGCATCTACAGTATATACCGTTACTCGGTTCAGAGAAGGCGCTGTACGACCTCAGACGGCTAAAGTTCGCGATCGACTGTATCAACGGAACAGAATCGATGCTCTTCGACGATGACAGTAAGGCCGTTCTGAACAAGATGATGACCAAGAGCGTCAAGAGCTCGTCACTGGGACGTCTGCTGGACGCACTTGCGTTCTCTCTCGGTATATGTGACACGAGGACATATGACGGCGAACCGGCGATGAAGACGGAACCGTTCCTTTCGCGCGGCAGGATGTTATCTGGATACAGAACAGAGACCGTCGGTAAGGAGATAATGACCGCTCACCTGTTCACAATGTTCGGAAAGGACGACAGGAAGGAGGATATAGCGTACTCCGTGGTAAGATCGGTGATAGACGAGATGGTTGGCGCTGCATGTGATACCGCTGTTTCAAAAGGCTTGGACCGCATAGGGGTCACGGGCGGGGTCTCGTACAGCGGACCGATATGTGAAATGATAGACGATGCAGCTAGAAGGAACGGAATGGGCGTGATGCACCATTCCCTCGTACCGAACGGTGACGGCGGGATATCGGTCGGACAGGCGGCCATCTCGCTCAGGAGGCTGTGACGTGAACACGCTGTTCGTTCTCCTGGACGGGGCGGAGGATCATGACATACCGGAGTTCGGCGGGAAGCGTCCGCTGGATGTTGCGGAGATGCCTTTTCTCGAATCCGTTTCAAAGATAAAGGGATACACGTCCGGGAAGGAGTACACGCACCTGTTCCTGAATGAATTCCTGACAGGTCATCCGCCGGAGCTTCCGAGGGCGGTGATCGAGGCGCTCGGCCTCGACATGGACATGGGTACCGGAAGAACAGCGTACAGGCTGAGTCCCGCATACATACGCAACGGAATGGTGGAATGGTCGTACGACATGGAGAAACTGCATGAGTCACTGACAGCATGTGTCCTCAGGAACCTGGATGTCCTTGGGGGCCGTGATCCGAAGATCAACTTCTTCCTCAACGGACGTGCGATACTGACGATGGAATGCGACGACATACCGGACCTTCCGGCGCCGCCCGTGCCCGCTCCCTACAAGGAGGTGCCGGGTGTGCTCGGTAAGCTGGTCCACAGCGTCGCAAGGGAGATGGACGGACTAACGGTATATCCTTGGGGGTGCGGACGTTTTACCGCTCAGAAGGACATCTATCCGTGCGTGAGGGAACTGACCGCCATATCGGACAGTCCGACCGCATTGGGCGTCTGCGCCTCGCTCGGACAAGGATATGAGCTCATCAAGGACCTGGACGACCGTTTCCCGGCCGCGCTGCGTGACCTGGAACGGAAGAACGTGTTGTTGCACATGGACGAGGTGGACGAGTACAGCCATCAGAGGGACCCAAAGAAAAAAGTGAGAGTGCTGGAGCACATCGACCGGATGATGGAAAGATTTTTTTCGGACACTGAACGCATAGTGTACTTCGTGGACCACGGGACGTCCTCCCTCACAGGAGAGCATCTTCCTGTAAGGGTACCATTCTGGGCATCATTCGATATACCGGTTGAGAACGGCGAGTACGTGGAGCTCGGGGACGTCGTGCCGAGGGTTATGGACAACGGGCGCAAGTGAAGATTATATCCTTTGTCGTGATTGACCGGATATGGAGAGTTTTGAGCTTCCGACATCGATCGGCGTGAGCGGTAACGAGAAGGCCGCGAAGGACATATTATCGAGGATGTGGGGGAAGAGAGGAGTATTCACGTGCACCGTCGGGAATACGATGACGTCCACCATCCCCGGTGTCTCCGACGCAGGTGACACGCCTGACCTCACTCTGTTCACACCGGCGGCCGATGCCGAGATGCTGGTCCTCGGAAGGACCGTCTGCATGAAGGGCATACCGATAAATCCCGGCGGGATACCAACGCCGGCCACGCTCACGATGGCGGCACTGCAGCTGTCGGATATGCCGCTGTACATAGTCAACGGCGGTACGAAGATAAAGCCGAACCTTCCGTGCTTCGAGGTGGGCGGGACATACGGCGAGTCGATACTCACGGGAAAGGCAGTAAGCAACGTGCACGGTTGCTTCGAGATGGGGAAGATACTCGGTGAGATGCTATCGAGGACGTACGATTTCGTGGTGATAAGCGAGAGCTGCGCCGGCGGAACGACAACGGCGCTGGCCGTCCTGATGGCGATGGGCATATTGAAGGAGAACCTGGTGAGCAGCAGCTCCCCGAACAACCCCAAAGAGCTTAAAACAAGAATAGTGAACGAGGCGCTGGCCGCCGCGGGAATAAAAGTTGGCGACCTCGCCAAGGACCCGCTGAGGGCGATAGAATGCGTCGGCGACCCAATGATGCCGGCCAACGTAGGGATGCTGATAGGCGCTGCTAAGAACGTACCGGTCATCGTCGGCGGCGGTACGCAGATGGCCGCCGTGATCGCGGCGGCGCTTGCCCTGGACAGAACGATATTGGGGAACGTGGTGCAGGGGACCACCCGGTGGCTTTTGAACGACCCGAACTCCGACATGAAGAGGATAATGGGCTCCGTGCACCCCGACCTTCCGATCGCATATGTGAACATGGACTACTCCGAGAGCCCGTACGAGGGCCTCCAGGCGTACGAGTGGGGATACATCAAAGAAGGCGTCGGATGCGGTGGTTCATCTGTCGCCGCGATAGTCCAGAGCGCCGGGGAGATAACGTGTTCGGACCTCCTCGACCGCGTCCATTCGATATACAGGAAACTGCTGGACATCTGACCTCGAAAAGACAGCTTTGGAACCGGCAATCGCCCCTCAATATCAGAAAAAATAGACGAGAGGTTGTAAAAAAAATATATGAGGCCATCCGTCAATAGTATCGTCCGAACGCGAACTTCTGCAGATCGTCATATGTCAGCAGATCTAATTCATAATAGGCTTCACGAATGTTGTGAAAGCTACCATCCTCCCACACGATGGCCATCGCAGGAATGGCAAGATCATCGATCTGCTGGCTCACCGCGGCGATGCGCACTAAGAGCGAACTGCCGATGTCCAGTACGATACAACCATTGTATGTTCCGTAATACGCATATATCTCCACATCATCCATCGTCATCTCAGGGACGTCAGCCGTGTACAGGTTGAAGAAATCCTGTTTTATCCTTAATTCCAGGTCCGTATCCAACGGTTCGGGGGGAATTCCGTATAATGGTTCATATTTGATCATAGGCTCACCGTCGGGGCCGTCCTGAGGATCGGCCGTCACTACGATGAGAATCGCCATGCTCATCAGCAGGATGAGTGACAAGACCAACATTGTGTTGCTTTTCATTATACCATCGCCTCGCGTACATGACGAAGTTTTTGTGCTTTGAACGTCTCGTATTTCAAGTCGTTTCTTAACTTCCCTGTGATCATGGTACCACTTGTCCATATAGGCTATTCGATACTACATACAGGGCCTGATTATGCCCATTGACGGTCTGAAGCGTTCCTTTGTCCACAAAGCCGTTACCGGTGTTCGATGTGAAGTCACTGTCAGAATTGCCTGTTGCTGTCACAATTAATCCAGGATACATTGCCATATATGCAAACAGATTATTTATATATAAATATTGTTTTTATTATTAAAATATATATTAAACATATAGATATTATTATAATATATATTTTTAACCTACTCTTCATTGAGAATCACAATATACTGTCACCGAGATGCTACGGGCCAAGATGTCGATAAAGGTAAGGGTGTGGAAAAGAAGACCAAGGAACCCATGATTCGAATCTTCCGACATCATTTGTAGACGTGATCCGAATGTACCAAACACAGTTCTTTTAAACCACAGATTTAAAAATTATACACCATAGATGCATCCATGGATGCTAAGTGCCTTACCGCTTTTGCGACCGTTGCGATACTAGTCCTTGCAGTGTCTTTTGCTGGAGTCGGTCCCGACCGCGATACAACGGAAGACAAATATGTCAGAACAGTAGACCTCAGTAACACAATAGAGATGTCCAACTGGGCGCTCGAAGAGTATGATGAATATAATTTCGAGTTCTTTGAAAATAAAGTACAATTCATCGGAATGGTATCCTTCAACGCATCGGAGCTATTCAGTAGCGCGGATATGGAAATGATGTCAATCCAAGAAGATGATATCATAACTGTGGAGAATGTTATAGAGGTAACTGAGAACAATTTACGGATTGATATGTCTTTCAATCTCGGTGACGAATCGTTGTCACTGGGGGCACTTTCGGGTCTGCCTGTTTTAAACGATGGCAAAGCGGATGCAGTCTTCAAGATAGACGGCACAGAGTTTTATCTTAGTGAACTGGTCCAAGATATGGCCGTTGAGAATTGTATATTGCCTATTCTTCTTGTCGGCGCACTTCTTGTCGGCGCCGCTGCTACCACTGCTGCTGTGACCGTAACATTTACAGTCATGCTCGCGGTGGTTGTATTAGTAGCCGCCGCTGCACTTATAACAACCTACATGGTCTTTGACCACTTCAATCTGTTCGGATTCGGTAAAGGTGCTAGTGCTGAATTAAAACTCAATAGAGTAGCTGGAACCGTCACGGTCGGTGGAACAGTATACAGCGTGGTTGAACTGAACAAGAACTTCGGCTAATGGGAAATCATCGATCCCTTTCTTTTATAGAAATCAGTTCTTCTAATATCTACGTGGCTTTGCGTTGTTTTGACATCTCAAAAAGCCCTAAAGGTGCCGTTTCAGATGAGATTGATC
>Ga0131853_10008164_pt1 | contig 19049 bp, 12 predicted proteins | sample TergutLab28metaG_FD_92764 | JGI IMG/M metagenome (GOLD analysis project Ga0131853, IMG submission 92764) | Labiotermes labralis P1 segment gut microbial communities from Petit-Saut dam, French Guiana - Lab288 P1 (version 2) (version 2) | ecosystem: Host-associated > Arthropoda: Insects >...
CGACGGCTTGGCTGAAATCTTTTCCAAGTCCCGTGTCGGGCTTTGCTCCTTCTTCCGAAAGCCCGAGTATGACCCTCAACTCACTCTTTTCAACTGTGCGTGAAAAAATGGGGAAACTCAAATTTTAAAAAGCCTTTTCAAATTCCACTATACAAAAGCCCGCCTCAGACAATGCCGTGAGGCAGGCTCTTGTAATGATTGCGCTATAGCAACTATACATTTAAATACTAATCAAGCCAATAAACCATATTAAAGAACATAGCCCCTCCCGGACCTATTTCCGGGGCTACGAGATTTGAATTAAAAGCCCTTATAGTCATACTGGAATTAGTGCCTATGAAGCCAACATGTTCATTAGCTACTCTTGAAGCCTCCAGCAGTACAGCGAGCCTTTCGGCCTCGTCAATTGTGGCAAAAGCCTGGTCAATTAAGGCATCAAGCTCCGGGTTACTCATACGTGATCTGTTGGGGCCGTCGATTGAGTCAGAGTGCATTACTGCCCTCATATGCGCCATCAGGTTAGGCTGAGTTTGGTTTTGGAAGGTAGCGTCAAAAATATCCTGGGTAGTATGGGGCAGCCAGGCGGCCTGCTCCATCATGGTGAGGCTAATGGTAATTCCGATATCGGCAAGGTTGGATTGAACGACTTCGCCCCTGCGCCTTTGGTCTTCTGCAAAGAAAAGAACTTCAAACTCAATATCACCCGGTGCAAAGCCCTGCTCAGCTAAGAGCTGCCTTGCGCCTTCAGGATCAAAGCTCCTTGTGCCTTCGTTCGATGCACCGGCAAATATCGGCTGCATGGTTGCGTAAGTAGCAAAGCCAAATCCATCCAAGGAGGCCATTAACATAGCGTCTCTGTCTAAAGCCATGTCTATTGCCCGTCTTACATAAACATTGTTAAATGGTTCGCGGGCGTTATTGAGTGCGAACATCTGCATCATAGTTCCCGGGGTCATGAAAACGGTGACATCGGGGCTTGCTTCAAGGCGCGCAATATCCGGAAACGGCACTTCCACTATGTAGTCAATTTCGCCTGTTTCAAGGGCTATAGTCCTTGAGGAACCTTCCGGAATGATTCTCCAATGCACGTGTTCTATGCGCGGGGCGCGCTCGGTGTTAAAATAGTCGGGAAAAGCATTAAAGTGAAGGAAATCGCCGGAGCGCCATTCGTCAAATACAAATGGCCCCGTACCCACAGGGTCTACAGTAAAGTCATGCCCCGCTTCTATAAGTGCCCCCGGGAATATATTGTTTGCATGGTGGGCCAGGTCGAAAAATAACTGCGCGTTGGGTTCGCCTGTGTCAAGCCTGAAGGTGTAGCGGTCTACTACCTCCCAATCTACGACACTTAAGTGCTGTGCTCTTGCTTCGGGGAAATTCCTAATGTACTCCATTGTAGCCATGATGTCATAAGACGTCAGCTCATCCCCATTGTGGAAACGGACTCCCTGAACGAGGTCGAACTCAAATAAGGTGTCGCTAATAGCTCTCCAGCCGGTAATCAGGTCGGGCATAGGAGAAAGGTCGACGTGACTTGCCTCGAAAAGGCCGTTGTGGGTCAGCGCGTTCATAAATCCGGCTACCAGCTGTGTATGCCTCGCAGGTACAATATTAGGCGGCTCTATGGCTAATGCCACTCTTACGCCTCTGCCGAGGCCCTCTTCAGGAGGCGGAGGGGGCGGTGCACCAGGAGTGGGAGCGGGTGCGCCAGGGGCTGACGGGGCGGCCGGAGTGACCGGAGCAGCGGGGGGCTGAGCCGTAGCACAGGCCGCAAGTACGCCTATAAGCATGGCGCCCGCTAAAACAAAGCCTAAAATCCTTTTTTTAGTCATACTATTCACCTCTTCATAAGAATATTTTTATACCAATCCGCCTGTTGCCGACGGATAATATACACTTATAGTGAAATAAATTTAAAACCGCAACGCTTGCATTGCAAGTTTTAAATTTGATTGTATGCTTTATGACTTTCTGCGTGAGCAAGTCAAGGTTTCTACCAGTAATGCTTCGCTATGCGGCAAAGCATGACTTTTCGCAGCAGCAAGTCAAGGTTTCTACCAGTAATGGTTCGCTATGCGGCAAAGTATACATTTTATCGCTGCATATTAAAAAAGGTCACAACTAATTATTTTTATTATAATGGCTATTTGTTACAAAAGCATTAAGTTTGAATTTTTTGTGTGAATTGACCAGAGATTTTAATAGAAAGTCTTAGTGAGTTTTGTGCAAATTAACTAGAGCATGTCGACAATAGATGTCAGAAAGAGCTTTCGAGCCTGATTTTAAGGTAGTTGAGGAGGCGGGAGCGTAGCATTAGCATATTATAATATAATCTGCAAGCAAGTAACGCAAAAACTGGCTCAAAATCAACCGAAAAAATTTTCTCGAAATCTATTGCCGACACACCCCAGATACCGGCGAAAATTAGGAAACATGCTATTTAGGGCAAATACAGAAGGGATGCCCTGCCGGATCAATCATTACGCGCCAAGAATCTGCAAATTGTATCGGTGAAAGAACCGCGCCACAAAATAGCGCGTGGGTAACACCCTCTTCAAGATTTTCAACAAAAAAATCTAAATGCGCCATTTGCTGTTGTTCCCCTGGTTCAGCAGGCCACACAGGACGCACATAATTTTCATCATACTGAAAAAGCAATTGAAAGGGCATACCATCATCATGGTCGTTGAATACGATACTATTGATAGTATACTTACGTTTTTCCCAGCCCAGTAGCTTTTGATAAAAATCGGAAAGTTCATCCGGATTGTCTGAATCTAATGTAACACCCATTTTAGTTAATTTTAAACCTATGGTCTAACCTCCACAAATATGAACTGTATAGATGTTGAGCTGCAGGCAGATTGCATAGCAATCCGCTGGTTTAGCTTGCAGGGTTTTACAAGTTAAACCAGTATATGTTTACTCTCGCCTTCTTATCCCGCCGTTTTCCACCGGGCAAGGGTAAAGTGACGCGCCGGCAGGCGGAGCGGCTCACTTCTCCATCAACTGACATAGCCAAGGTCCCGTTTCTCAGTGACGTTGGCTATGCATTGCCGCATAGCGAGCCATTACTGGTAGAAACCTTGATTTGCCGCTGCAAAAAGTCATACATTACCGCATAGCGAATATTACTGGTAGGAGCATTAATTTGCCCCTGCAAAAAGTCATAACTTCGCGTAATCAAAAGAATCCGCTAGAAGCAATTTTATGTATCTGCCGACAGGTGCAAAGAAACAACAAACCCCGTGAACCTAGTATTCACGGGGTATTTAGTCTATGGGCCCTCGGGGACTCGAACCCAGGACCGTCCGGTTATGAGCCGGATGCTCTAACCAACTGAGCTAAGGGCCCTTATAAAAAATTAAGAGCTGAAAATTTAAAACTCAGAATATAATTAGCTTAAATTTCACACTATTTAATTCTCAGCTTTCAATTTTCAACTCTCAATTACATTTAATTAAAGCCGATGATCGGACTCGAACCGATAACCTGCTGATTACAAGTCAGCTGCTCTGCCAATTGAGCCACATCGGCAAAATCAAAATGACGATACAAGTCAGTCAAGAAGATTTTTAAAAATGGAATCCGGCAGCCACCTATTTTCCCGGGCAGTCACCCGCCAAGTATCGTCGGCCGTTTGTGGCTTAATCGTCGTGTTCGGTATGGGAACGGATGTGTCCCACAAGCGCATCGCCACCGGAAAGTGACCCGTAGGGGATTCGAACCCCTGTTACAGCCGTGAAAGGGCCGTGTCTTAACCACTTGACCAACGGGCCATTATTTATCTAAGCACTGCTCAGCGATATTTATAGTACAACATCTGATTTATTTTGTCAACTGTTATTTTAATTTTTTTGAGATTTTTTGCCTTTTTTCTGTTTAAAGCCTTTTTTCTTCATTTTAAATTACCGTCTTTTTGCCCTTCTTTAGATTGTGCCCAAGTTGGCTGCCTTTGAGATTTTTCGGATAATAGCCCATTTGAATAAGGCGCTGCTATTATACTTTCTTTGCTGAAATTAAAAGCATCATTGGCCGTCTCATTTCTTTAAGCATATCAGCATCCTCATCCAGCATACTTTGCTCAGGCATAGGTTCAACAAGACTGTTGAGCATAAAGCCCGCTTCCAGCAGTGCGCATACATAGTCTGTAATAGTTCTATGATACTTAACAACCTTTTCCCCTAAAAAGATAGTATCACGTCTACCTGATATAAAATAATGATCAACAGGCCAATGGCTTATACCGCCATCTGCATCATATACCCAATCTTGAGATCCCGAAGCTGTGAAAATAGGATGTTCGCAAGAAAAAACAAAGTTGCCTCCATCTGAAAGGCATTTATACAGTTTGCGGCAAATGAGAGAAAAATCTGGAGTATAGTGCATTGCAAGAGAGCTGATAGCCACATCAAAAGAGCCTGCTTCAAAATCCATATCTTCCATTGCCATTTTTTTGTACTTTATTATAGCTGAAGCATTTTTTTCTTTAGCCACAGTAAGCATTTTTTCAGAAATATCGCTGCCAAGAACATAGGCGGCCCCTTGTTCTGCGGCGTATCTGCAATGCCAGCCATAACCGCAGCCAATATCTAAGACGCGCTTATTATTAAAATCCGGAAAAAGTTTTTTTAGCTCATACCATTCTCCCGCTGCGCTTAGGCCGTGAACTGAACGGGCAAAGCGGCTGTAGGCACCAAAAAACTGTTCATCATCATACTTGTTTTCTCTCACAATTAAAATCCTCCAAATTTGATATACTATACTGAAATTACTTTGAAACAGTAACAGATTATTGCTTGCAATAAAGCGTTTTTCGCTTTGCGAAAAAGAGCATGTCTATTACTGTTTCAAAGTGGAGCTGCGTTGCGTAAGCTGCGTAGCAAGTGCGAATGACACCGGGGCGTCCAACGGCACATTTTTCAGTGATGTTGGCTATACAGTTTTTTTTAATAAGCCAGTTTAAACAACACATCCTCTAATATATCTATCCCTGTTTCAAGCTGTTTAGCTTCGGTAAACTCAGCGGGATTATGACTAATGCCGCCTTGGCTGGGTACAAAAATCATAGCCACGGGAGCGATCTTAGCCATAATTTGGCTGTCATGACCTGCACCTGAATGTATTTTCATATGCGCAATCTGTCTTTTTTCGCAAGACTCAGAAATTATCTCCATAATAGAATCATCCATGTTAACCGGCTCGCTTTCAAGTGTTGTAAGAATGTCATATGTAGTTTTAGTATCAGCCGTAACGGTCTTTACTATATCCAAAAACTCCGCTTTAAAGCTATCAAGAGCACTGCTGCAAGGATGCCTCATATCCAGCGAAAATTTTGCATAGGCAGGCACTACATTTGCGTTATTGGGCTTAAGCTCAATTTGGCCAACTGTTGTCACTAAAATATCATCAAACTCTTTTGCGCGCGCCACTACTTTGTTTATAATTTGCGCCGCACAAAAGCCCGCATCTTTTCTGTAAGCCATAGGTGTGGTGCCCGCATGATTAGCCTCACCAAAAATTTCAATAATAAATCTTTTTTGGCCCACTATGCTGGTGACGACCCCGATTTCATTATTGGTACGCTCAAGAACCCCGCCTTGTTCAATATGAGCTTCAACAAAGGTTTTGATATCATTTCTAAGGGCACAGTCAGGGGTGAAGGCAAAACCCTTGCTTTGCATAGCGTCCAAAATATTTATGCCTTCTTTGTCAATCAATGACTTAAACTCGTCCCAGGGCACATCGCCTACCAAAGCCTTGCTGCCAAAAAAGTTAAAAGGAAAGCGAGACCCTTCTTCCTCAGAAAAAGCCACAACTTCAAGAGCCGTCTTTGGCATACCGTGAGCTTTGTAAAGCCGTGAAACTGCCAAAGCAGAGGCTACAACGCCGTATAGTCCATCATACTTTCCGCCGTTTTTAACTGTGTCAGCATGAGAACCGGTCATTATTGTTTTGCCCGGGCCGCCTAAGCGGCCATGCAAATTACCGGCTCCGTCATAATATGTATCAAAGCCCAGTTTTTCAAAAAGTTTTTTTAAATAAGTTCCGGCAGCGGCCCAGGGGTCTGTAAAAGGCAGCCTTGCAATCTCTCCGCTTTCGTTTTTTGAAAGCTCACATATTTCATCAATAATCTCAGTAACTTTTAAATCAGCCAAAATTTACGCCTCCTAAAATAAAAATATACTGCTTTAGCTTTATTTTATCATAGTTGTGCTGAAAGTTCTATATAATAATTTTCTTGACTTTGCCGCTATGTAATGGTTTATAATGGGTATAAAAGGAGTTGTTCAAGTATTGCGTAAATTATATTATGAAAGCCCTTATATGAAAGACTTTAAAGCAAAAGTTATCTCATGTGATGAGAAAAGCGGTGTTTATGAAATACAGTTGCAAGATACGGCCTTTTATCCGGAAGGGGGCGGCCAGCCAGCTGATACAGGTTATATTGGAGAGAGTTGTGTTAGCCATGTTAAAGCTACGCCGGCCGGCATCATTCATATAGTAGACAAGCCGCTAAGCCCCAACCATGAATACGACAGCGCTATAGACTGGGAGCGCCGCTTTGATCATATGCAGCATCACAGTGCAGAACATTTGGTTTCGGGTATAATTCATGATTTGTATGGTGCGGATAATGTGGGCTTTAATATAGGCGAGCATTATGTGACTATTGATTTTAACTGTGAGCTTTCCAAAGAAGATGCCCATAAGATAGAATTCTTGGCTAATACTGCGGTTTTTAAAAATATTCCGATTAATGCTGAGTACTTTGACACAGTTCCGCCCTTTAGTTACAGAAGCAAAAAAGAGCTTAAGGGTATTATACGGATAGTGACTATAGAAGGTTATGATGTTTGTGCCTGTGCGGGAACGCAGCTTGCCCACACCGGTGAAATTGGCCTTATAAAAATAATATCTGTGCAAAAATATAAATCGGGCAGCCGGCTTTATCTTTTATGCGGCCACAGAGCGCTTAAGGATTATCAGATGAAAGAAGATAATATTTCCTCCATAGCAGCCCTTCTTTCCGCTAAACCTTATGAAACTGCCGAGTTTGTGGCAAAAATTCATGAGGAGCGGGAGGCGTTAAAATTTGAGACGCTATCTCTTAAAAATGCTATTATTGATATGAAAACAGCAGAGCTTAGTTCTTCCGGCAAAACAGTGATTTTTGAAGATAATTTGTCAAATGAAGAAATGAAAAGATACATCACAAATCTAAGCGAAAAAATTGGCCTCATTGCTGTATTTTCAGGAAATGACAGGGAAGGATACAGATACATGATTAGTTCGCTTACTTCTGATGTAGCTGTGCTTGTTAAAGATATGAACGCCGCATTAAACGGAAAAGGCGGCGGTAAAGGAACTGCCGGAGGTCATGTAATGGCTGATAAAGCACAAATAGAAGCTTATTTTAATAATATTAATATTTAAGGAGGTTATTATGCATCGTGAAATGAGAAGAAAAGACAGAGAGCTTACAAGAGAAGAGGCAGTAGCCATGCTTGAAAAAGCTGAGTATGGTATACTTTCAACGCTCAGCAGCGACGGTACGCCTTACGGTGTGCCTATTAGTTTTATTCTTGAGAATAACACCATATACTTACATATGGCAAAAACCGGGCATAAGCTTGATAATATTCTGGCAAACCCGGCTGTTAGTTTTAGCGTTGTCGGCCCGGCGGAGCCTGTTGTTGAAGGCGATTCATACTCAACTTTTTTTGAAAGTGCTATAGCTTTCGGTAAAGCACGTTTAGTCGAAGATGCGAAAGAAATACGCGATGCCCTTTATATTTTGACTGAAAAGTATTTTCCGGATAATATGGACGTTTTTGAAGCCAGTATAGCTGGTAATTCTTTATCGAGGCTTTATGTAGTGGCCATAGATATTGAACATTTAAGCGCTAAGGCAAAGAAGAAGATGTAATATAATATTATAGTGGAAATTATGGGGGCCAATTTGCTTTGGCCCCGTCAGACTGAAAACAAACCCTTTTTGTAAGAGGGAAGGGTTTGGGAAACCGCAGGTTTCCCAATTTAAATCCGCAAGCGCGGCTTTGCCGCGCTGAGGGAAATCCGCTGTCCGCGAGGGATTGCGCAGCAAGCCCTTGCAAGTGGATTCGTACCGTAAGCTACTCGAAAAAGTGACGAAGTCACTTTTTCAACAATTACGGGGGCCAATTTGTTTTGGCCCCCGTAATTTGGTAATACTACTTATCTTTGTTTTTGCTTTTATTAGTGTCAGTATCAACATGCATGTCCGGAGAGCTTTTACCGCCCTGATTGTTTTTCTTATCCACAGTTTCTCCTCCTTTACAATAGATCTTTTAAGTATCCTATAGAAACAATTGCTTGTTCTACACCCATATTATTGTAAAGTAAAAAGAAAATTATACCCTTTTTTTGAAATGTTTTCAAAAAAATTATTGTGGAATTTCCTCTTTCACTATTCTTAAATATTCCCTTATCCCATCTTCTTCATGTTTTCTATAGTCAAATTCAAAATAAGCACCCACCGGTACAGCTAGGGAGTTGAACAGGTTGCACATTTCAGACACAGCCGTCCAAATATCGGCATAATCACCACTTGAATATGTAGACCGGTATTGCTTGTAAATCATCGGCGGCAGTAAGCTTTTGTAGTATTTCCCCGCTTTTCCGACAGAGCGGTCAAAGCCAAGAGTAAGCCCTATATACCAATCAATCATAAAATGCAGCTCATCACGCACAACATTATTAATCATATACATAACGTAGGGCAGCTCGTCTCTGGCGATACCCTTTGCCACATTGTTAAGGCACCACCAAAAATTATTACAGCAAGAGTAATACTCTAAAGCTGTTGGGGTTTTTATGTGATAGAGATTATCAGATGTTTGCGATATGATAGGCAGAAAACCCTTACCGCTGTCTTTATCCAATAAAATAACAAAAGGCTCGCCTGTATCAATATGCTTTTTTGGCTGAAAAGTTAGGTCAAGTCGGTTGCCGTCAGGATAAATCATCATATAATTAAAATGCCCGCCGCCATCAGGATTACGCATTGTTTCAGGCATTTGCATGATTAATGGCTTACCGAATTTTTCAATTATTAATTCAGGTTTATTGTAAAAAGCTGTGATGTCTGTTACATAGTAAGTTATGTCATAGTCTTGATAAGGGTCTTTGGGAATATTTGGATTGGCCCTTGAGCCTTCCATACTAACTGCCCGTATACGCTCGTCCGTTTCGGCTACATTTAAAATTAATTCAAACATTTCTTGTTCCACGCGCATATTTTACTACCTCCGTATAAGTAAAATAAACATAAACATATTTTAAAGCCCTACACCCTTAAAAATTTCAGTTAGCGCAAGTATATCGCCGGATGACACATCTTTTTTAAGCCTATAAGTTATAAAGGGGTTATTAGCCACCGTAAAACTTAAGTGGCTAGATGACGAACAAATACCTGCAATTTTTACAGGATCAGCTTGTGCGTCATTTTTAAAAGTAATTATAATGCTTTTACCTTTATCGCTGCCTTTTCCGGTTATGGAGATAACCCCAACCTTATTAGCAGCGCTTTTCATATAGGCGATATCCATAAGCCCCATAACGGCCCCCGGCAAATCTCCAAAACGATCTAAAAGCTCTTCCTGCACATCTAAATAATCATTTTTATCACGTATTAGTGAGATTTTTTTGTATATTTCAAGCCGCTGTTCTTCGTTTGCTATATAATCAGCCGGTATATAGGCTGTAAACTCCAAATCAATATAGGTTTCAAAAACTTCAACAGGGGTGAAGCCTTTAAGTCGCTCAACTTCATCACTTAAAAGCCGGCAGTACATATCATAACCGACAGAGTTCATGTGGCCATGCTGAGATTCGCCTAAAAGATTACCGGCACCGCGGATTTCCAAATCACGCATGGAGATTTTGAAGCCCGAACCGAACTCTGTAAAATCCCTGATAGTTTGCAAGCGCTTTTCAGCCGTTTCGCTAAGCACCTTATCTTTTCTGTACATGAGATAACAATAGGCTATGCGGCCGCTGCGCCCAACCCGGCCTCTAAGCTGATATAACTGAGCCAGGCCATAGGTGTCTGAATCGTGAATGATTATTGTGTTTACATTAGGTATGTCAAGGCCGGTTTCAATAATAGTGGTGCAGACAAGTACATTTATCTCGCCGCTGATAAAGTCCATCATAATACTTTCCAGCTCTTTTTCAGACATTTGGCCGTGGGCATAGGCTACGGAAGCTTCGGGAACAAGAGCCGCAATACGGTTGGCCTGTTCTGCAATTGAGCGAACCCGGTTGTAAAGATAATACACCTGACCGCCGCGGGCTAATTCTCTGTGCAGGGCATCTTTTATAAATTCCTGATTATATTCCATAACGTAAGTTTGAATAGGCTTGCGCTCAGAAGGAGGTTCGTCTAAAAGGCTCATATCCCTGATGCCTGCAAGACTCATATGCAATGTACGCGGAATAGGCGTTGCGGTTAATGTCAGCACATCCACATTATCCCTAAGCTGTTTCAGCTTCTCCTTATGGCCGACACCGAAGCGCTGTTCTTCGTCTACCACAACAAGCCCCAGGTTTTTGAATTTTACGTCTTTTGAAAGTAATCTATGGGTACCTATCACAATATCGACAGAGCCTTTCGACAGGTTGTCGGCTGTGGCTTTAAGTTCTTTCGAGGTTTTAAAGCGGCTCATCATTTCAATGCTTACAGGAAAATCCTGCATACGCCCCATGAAGGTGTTGTAATGCTGCTGGGCCAATATGGTTGTGGGGACTAGATAAGCCACCTGCTTACCATCAGAAACGGCTTTGAAAGCCGCTCTAAGGGCTATCTCAGTTTTGCCGTAACCTACGTCACCGCAGATTAATCTGTCCATTACCTTCGGCGATTCCATATCATGTTTAACATCCTCTATTGCCGAAAGCTGGTCATCGGTTTCTTCAAAGGGGAAGGTTTCTTCAAATTCCTGCTGCCATACTGTATCTTTGCTGTATTTGAATCCCTGCGCCGCCTCTCGCTTTGCGTAAAGCTCAATCAGGTCTTTTGCCAATATTTGGGCAGCGCCTTTTGCGCGGGATTTTGCCTTTGTCCAATCGGCGCCGCCTAGGCGGCTCATTTTAGGCTTTGCATCTTCACTGCCGATGTATTTTTGAATCATATCCATCTGGCTGGTGGGGATATACAAGTTACCGCCGTCGGCATAGGTAAGCTTTATATAATCACGGCGGATTTGGTCGGCTATAATATTTTCAACCCCGGCGAATATGCCTATGCCGTGGTTTTCATGAACTATATAATCGCCCACTTTAAGCTCCATAAAGCTATTTATTTTACGGGCATTTTTGTCTTTTTTATGGCGGCGTACTTTCTTTTTTTCATTAAAAAGCTCTCTATCAGAAATAAAAGCAAGTTTTATATCATCATAGGAAAAGCCCCGCTTTAAACTGCCCGGTACCACGCAAACATAATTTTCGTCTGGAAGCACCTCGGAAGAGCGCTCAAAAAAACGGGCACTGATACCATGCTGGGCAAGCTCTGAGATTATGCGCTCACCCCTTGTTCTGTTGCCGCTAAGCATTATTATACTGTAACCGTTTGATTTCATATAATTAATATCCTGCACCAAAAGCTCAACACGGTTAACAAGGGTTGCAACCTGTTTTACAGCAAAGGAGGCAAGCTCTTTCGGCTTAAATTCCTTTACGGTTGTTAGCATAGAATTCATTATTATCTGAGGAAAGCGAGCGCACATGAAAACAATCTGCGGATAAGAAAAAATCATGGCGGCCTGAGAGGGTAAAAGATAGCCCTTAAGCAAGCGGTTTTGCACACTCTGTGAAAACTCCTCAAAAGCGCTTTCAGATTTTTGGCTTAGTCTGGCGCTCTCATCAAAAAAAATATAACTGCCCTTAGGCAAATAATTTAGCAAAGATATATCTTGATCGTAAAAGTATTGTATAAAGCGGTCAACATCCCGAGAGTTCTTTTCTGTTTTCAGCTGTTCTATGCAAGTGCCAACAGAATGACGAAGCTCGGCAGACTCTTCATAAAGCCCCTTTTTTTCATAGCTTTTAAGAGTTTTATTATACTCTGCCTCGATTTTTGGCAAGGCTTCACTTAGGGTATATTCATCGTAAACTAATTCTTTCATGGGAAAGATTTCCATTTTTTCCCATTTAGAAATAGATCGCTGGCTGTCAGGGTCAACAACTCTTATAGAGTCAATTTCATCATCAAAAAACTCAATGCGTACAGGGTTTTCATAAATGGCGGTAAACACATCTAAAATACCGCCCCGCATGGAAAACTGGCCTGCGGCCTCAACAATGTCACGCCGCTCATAACCCATAAGAACAAGCTTTTTAGAAAGCCCAGGCAAATCACAGATATCACCTGTAGCCAAAGCGATAATATGTTCGTCAAAAACATCTGGTGGTGACAGCCGGTCAAACAGCGCCTCAATAGAAGCAATAATTATAGGCTGTCCGCCTTTTAAAAGAGCGTTAAGCACAGCAAAACGCTCTTTTACTATAAGCGAGCTTTTTACATCAGCGGCGTAAAAAACAATGTCTTTAGCAGGGTAGAGAAATAGATTGTTTTCACCTTTTATAAAAAAGGCTAAATCTTCATATATTTCTTTGGCCTTAAGCTCTGAATGGGTAATTACAAGGGCAGAGATGTTTTTCAGCTCTTTAATGGCAGCGATTATATGAGATTTTTGCGAATCCATCATACCTGAGAGAATGAGAGGAGAACCGTTCTGTTTATCAGCTTCAAGGGCAAGGCGAAAGGCCCGGAGAGTGCTTAAGGGTTCATATAAGCCTTTTTGAATGGAAATGTTACTCATCTGTCTCCTCCGCTTTTACTTTTTTGCTGGGTTCGTCAGTGTCAGTTAGCTTTAGTTGCGGTTTTCGTTTATTAAATTTATTCATTGCATTATCTACAGAATCTTTTAAAATAATTTCCAAAGCATCTGTTGCCTTTGTTACTCCTTCTACCATATCTTCAAATTCATTTTTTGCAAAACGGCTAAGAACGTAGTTAGATAAAGTATATCCAGCAGGTTTAGCGCCTATGCCTACTCTAATCCGTGTGAAAACGTCATTTTCCAGCTGATATATAATATTTTTCATACCATTATGAGAACCGCCGGAGCCTTGCTTTCTGATTCTTACCTCACCAACATCAAGGGCTATATCATCATAGACTACAATCAAATTCTCAGGCCCAAGTTTGTAAAATAAAAGAGCATCGCGAACAGCTTCGCCGCTTAAATTCATATAGGTTTGCGGTTTAAGCAGCAGAATTTTATTAGCCAATACCATACCCTCTGCCAAGTGCGAACGGAATTTTGCCTTATTGAAAGCCAAATTATGGTCATAGGCAAATTTATTCAAAACCTCAAAACCTATGTTATGACGGGTATTTCTGTAGTCTTTTTCGGGATTGCCGAGGCCCGTGATTATCAGCATAAATAAATTTCCTTTCACATCGGGATAGCCCCGTTTTAAGTAACGGGGCTTAGGTTATTACACTGCTAATTCTTATATGGAGAATTTGGCCGATTAATTTTAGCTTTTTAAAGTTAATCGGTTATAAAGCCTATTTGTTAGGCATTGTCTACTGATACCTGACATTAGAATTAGCAAACATATCGGAGACAGGGTCTTCCTTATGTATACGGTCAATAGCTTCTGCAAAGTTCTTTGCCACCGAAATATACTTTATTTTATCGGTATTTAGTTTCTTAGGTGCTATTGTATCCAAAACAATTAATTCACAAACACTTGAACCCTCAATAAGCTCAATTGCGTTTTTAGAGAAAACCCCGTGAGTGCAGCAGATATTAACCTCAGCGGCACCGCTGTCCAAAACCGCATTGGCGGCGTTTATAATAGAGCCGCCGGTATCAATAATATCATCTATTAATATAGCTTTTTTTCCTTTAACATCGCCTATTAGATTCATAACCTTGCTTTCATTGGGCTTATCACGCACTTTATCGACAATAGCAACGGTAGAGCCAAGCGCATCGGCTAAATATCTTGCCCTTGTGGTAGAGCCCAGATCAGGCGAAACCACAACTATATCTGAAGCTTTTTTGAACTTTTCTAAATAATAGTCTTTAAATAAGGGGATACCGACAAGGTGGTCAACAGGAATGTCAAAAAAACCTTGCAACTGTGGGCAGTGTAAATCCATTGTAATTAATCTGTCGGCCCCGGCTGTTGTAATCAGGTTAGCTACAAGTTTTGCACTTATTGGGTCTCTGGCTTTTGCTTTTCTGTCTTGTCTGGCATAACCGTAGTAGGGCATAACCACATTTATACGGCCGGCCGACGCTCTTTTTAATGCGTCAATAATAATCAAAAGCTCCATAAGATGGTCATTAGCCGGTTTGGATGTGGATTGAATGATGAACAGGTCACATCCCCGTACAGATTCATAAATATTTACAGAGATCTCATCATCAGAAAACTTCTCTATATCGGCCTCAACCAGAGTTCGCCCCAGTATAGAAGCGATAGATTTCGACAATCCAAAATTAGAATTACCGCTTATAAGCTTAATGCTGCCACTGCACCTCATTTAAAAATGCCTCCCCCGTTAAATAACTTGTCAACACTATCTAACACTGATTTTAACAAAAAGCTAATACTAGTATATCATGCCACTCCTCATCCTTCAACAAAACATGCAAAAAAAGCTGAAAAATTCATTTACGGTGGAGTCACTTAAAATAGTATCAAAACTTTTATCAAGCTAAACTTTATTACTGCTTTAAAGTAATTCCACTATATTTTATAGAGAATAAAGCCGATAAGATATGCGATAGGAGTGATAGCTTAATGAACACAATTGCAATCAGATCTATGAGCGGTCAAAAGTCGGCTATGCGTATTGAAAACGGCTCTGCTTTTAATTTTCAAGTAGGGCAGGTGTATAGCGGTACAATCACAGGTATGAGCAATGGGAGAATAAATCTGATGCTGGAGGGGGGTACAGAGCTTTCGCTTTCAGCTAAAGGAGCTATTGAACGGCCCATAGGCGCAAAGATTGATTTTTTTGCAAAGGACAGCGGCTCAGGCGGTATTATGCTGCAAATGCTTTCTGAAATGAACCTGCCTACGGGGCAGCTTGACCCGCTTCAAACCAAAGATTTATTTAAACAGAGCGGCTTTATTACAGAGGAGAATGTATTTGAAACAGATTCACTTTGGAAAGAAGATGAAAATGCACAGAACACCCGTTTGGCATTGGCGAGAATACAGTCGCGTATAGCTTATGCCGCTGATAATCTGACATTAAGCGCCGTTAATGAACTTCTGGCAAGCGGCATATCCATTCAAAAATTGAATTTGGCTATGCTAAATACAGTGCTGGGAGAGGTTAAGTTGAATCCTAAAGCCATTTCAGACAGTGAGATGGACGAGATCATTGACCGCGCAATGAATGAGCTTGGCTTAGACAAAGAAGGGCTTGAAAATAAGGCGGAAATTATTAAAACTCTATCTGAGGTATCTTTGCCTGTCAGTGAAAACAATATTGAATTTGTCGAAAAAAGTCTTAACATATATCAAAAAGCCGGTCAGCTTAGTGACGGGGCAATGGCGTATCTTATACACTCAGATGCGAAAGGTAGTTTGGCAGATTATTACAGCGCCGGTTTTTCTAAGCTTGCAAAAAATGAAAATGCTGATATGGAGCTTCTTTACAAACAGTTGGACAGTATTTTATCAGCAGAACATATAGAGGTAACAGCTGAAAACAAGAAAAATGCCGCCTTTTTATATGAATACGATCTGCCCATAACAAAAGGAAATATCTACAAGGCGGCGCAGCTTAGCGCTTTTTCCGATGAAGATGCTAAGCAGATCGTTACTGAAAAAGCAGTAGAGGCAATTAAAGAAGGGCTTAAGCCGGAGGATGTAATAATTGCCGATTTGAAAAATAAGGCTGCGCTTAGTGTTGCATATAAAGAGATAAGTGATTTCCTGCCAAATGCTACAGGTTTGGAGGCGAATTATCTTGCCGCGCGCAAGATTGCTGTTAATCTTTTTAATATAAGAAATGCACAGGTGCCTGCTGATTTTGTTTCAAAAGATCAAAGCACTTCCAAGAGTACGCTCATTCAAATACAGCATAAACTGACTCATCAGGTTGTATCGCTTCTTATAAGCAAGGGCATTAACATTGATTTTATGCCGCTAAACCGTGCTTTTGCAGAGATTTCAAAAGCTGAGCATGAGATTTTTTCGGCAGATTTGGCCGATGCAGCTGCTCCGGCTTCACCTGGGAACTTGGGTAAAATGGGTGATGTTTCATCAGCTCTGGGATATTTAAAGTCAGTTTCAGCCGGGGTTTACAGCAGCGTTACGGAAGGGAAAATTCCTTTCACCATTGAGGCTATGGCCACGGAAAACCGCAAAAATGCAGCTATCTCAGAGTTTGAAAAACATGCGGCCTCACCAACAGCAAGTTTTGGGGATTCTTTTGAAAAAGCAGCACCTTCTTTAGCGGCAATCCTTTCGGATATAGGCGCAAAACCTACGGCTGAAAATTTGCGTCATGCTGAAATTCTTGTTAAAAGCGGCATGGATATCAGTTATGAAAATTTAATGAAGGTTAAAATAATTGATACAAAAGTAAATAAAATTCAGCAAACATTAAGCCCTAGAATAGCGGCAGACATGATTAAGAGCGGTTTTGACCCCTTAAACTCCCATGTTGACACTGTGCTTAACTATGTAAATGATTATTACGCCGCCCACGGTGACAGCCCCACCGACAGTATTGCTGAAGCTATTTATCAGCTTGATAAAACCGGTCAGCTGAGAGCGGATGAAAGAGAGTCACTTATCGCTATGTACAGGCTCTTTAATCAGCTTGAAAAGAGCAATTACGCCGCTATCGGCCTTAACTTAAAAGCCGGTAGAATACCGACCTTAAAGAGCCTTTTAGATATGGCAGATTCAGCGGGAGCGGGCTTTGACGCTGCTGTAGCTGAAAGCGGATATACAGAACAGGGTTCAACTGCTACACAGCAAGCACTTAGCCGTATATCAGGAGCGGGGAGAAGCACGGAAGATGAGTTTTCAGCCCTTATAGTGAGAAGTTTTGCCGACAGTATTAATATGGACAACTTATCTGCCATAATGTCTGACAAAACCTTATTAGAACGGCCCATAGATGAGCTTTTGGAAATGATGGAAAAGGGCATTGCCGAAAAACATGAAGTTAGCGAGGCTGAGGCTAAAGCGGCCTATGAGGATATTAAAACCATATTCTCAGAGAAAGGGGAAGTGTTTAGCTTCCTTGAAAGTATTGGCTTACCGGCCACCATTGCTAATATAAAATCTTATGTTGAACTTTCAAAGCCAAGATATTTTTCTACGACAATTGCCGACATTGCTGCTGAGACCCAGGCAGATGCAAGCGAGTATCTGGTAGCTGCGGCTGATCTGGACGCTGATAAAGAATCTCAGCCGGAAGAGGCGCTGAATCAAGCGGCTGATAAACTTGAAGAGAAAGTTTTAGATTCCGGCAAGGCCACGCTTCTTCGTGAAGTTAAGCTTTTACAAAACGCGGTTAAGGTGCAAAACGCTCTGTCAAAGAGAACCAATAATTTCAAAATACCTGTCAGCATAGCAGGGGAGGCGGCTCAGCTTAATATATTTATGCCTAAAGGGTATCTGCCCGGTGGTGAACTTAATGTTGCGGTTAATATTGACTTGCCGCAGGGTTCTGTAATGGCCGCCTGTGTGCTTGAAGGGGCTGAGGTTTCTGTCGCTTTTAATGCGGAGAATTTCTTTGGTGATTTAGATGAGACTAATAAAACGCTTTTAAATGCCCTTGCAGAGTTTGGGCTTAAAGGCAAACTGCAAAATTATACGGCCGCGGCCGAAGCGCCGGAAATACCGGAACTAAGCGAAGCACTGACAAAAGACCATAAAGATTTGGTTTTTAATCTGGGTAAAGCTATTATGAAATTTGCCGATATACTATACAGCAAAGTGAGCTAAGCTAAATGAAAATATTTGAAAGCTATAAGTGAGTTAACTTTTAAATGCTCGCACTCGTGCGAAGGCATTTGAAAGTTAAGCGAACGAACATACAGTGCTACACCGCAGGTGTAGAGCTGTATAGCTTGAAAAATATTTTCGTTTAGCTCAGCGAACGCACCCCATACCGAGGTTCCGCAGGAACCGAGGTACTATAAAGACTTTTCTTAGCAATAGAGTTGTAACAAGAATAACATTTTGTCATCCTGAGCTTGATCCGGAATATCGCCTGTTCGGCTACTCATATGGGATTGCGGGTCAAGCCCGCAATGACGGTGGTGGAGGTTTTCTATTTTCGCTACAACTCTAAAACCATCTTTATATTACTCGACAATACTATTAATCATCAGAGGTGCATATATGAGAATAAACAACAATATCCCCGCTTTACAAGTATTTGACTCCATAAGATCTGCAAACAGAGCCGTCAGCGGCTCCATGCTACGCCTTTCAAGCGGTTACCAAATAAACTCAGCCAGAGATGACGCAGCGGGCCTTGCCATATCAAACAGGATGCGCAGACAGATTGACGGCCTTGAAATGGCTTCCAGAAACGCTATGGACGGTATATCAATGGTACAAACCGCCGAAGGCGCCTTAACCGAAGTACATAATATGATACAGCGTATGCGTGAGCTGGCTGTTATGGCCGCCAACGGCCACATGACCGACGACGACAGACAAATGGCACAGGATGAGGTTGATCAGCTTTTACAAGAAATAAATGATATCTCCATGAGAACGGAATTTAACGGCATTAAGCTTTTCGGCCCTAAAGCAAATCAGGAGCATGGCTTTACTTTCCGTACTGAAAATGATTCTGCAATTTCAAGGGTAATGACAGGCATTAGAGTAAGCGATGGTTTTCCGCAGGGTGATTTTAACAATATACAGATAATAGGCTTTGACCCTCTTGAGATTGACGGAGTTGGTGCTGCTCCCGGCGGGCCGCCTACTTTAGGGGCTCCTAC
>Ga0131853_10008167_pt1 | contig 19047 bp, 12 predicted proteins | sample TergutLab28metaG_FD_92764 | JGI IMG/M metagenome (GOLD analysis project Ga0131853, IMG submission 92764) | Labiotermes labralis P1 segment gut microbial communities from Petit-Saut dam, French Guiana - Lab288 P1 (version 2) (version 2) | ecosystem: Host-associated > Arthropoda: Insects >...
CTGCAAAGTCACTCTACATGTTTCGGGTGTCACAGCACCCATCATCAGGAGTACTAAAAACTGTAACCGCAGCCTCCGGTACAGGTCATAATACTGGTACAGCTACTTCCCTCCAACGTGGACCGATCGGGCCACGTTGGAGGGAAGTAGTAGTGGTAGGGCCTCCCGTGCCAGACAGGTCAGACAAAACAGACACTTCGCATGCCACAACCACATTTATTTCTTCACAAAATTTAACACACACTAAAAACACAGAAAGCAGCGTGAAATTAAATGCGTAGCATGACCAATAATCCTACACGTGGATGGCCGTCAAAACCTGAAAACAGGTTGTGGGGTATAGAAATTTGTTTCGGCGTTTACAATTAGAATTTTAATCCAGTCATTAATGATTGAGACTCATTAATTGAAGTTTTGCTGGCACCTATTAATTAATGCACGTGTATTAGCCAGAAAATTGTTGCACAGGCACTACAAATATAATTTGCATGTGGTTCTGACCATAAACAGACAAGGTAATCCATAAGAGGTATGCGAAGAACTTAAACTGGTACAGGCTGAAAGAGATTTCTTCTTTTCTGAACAGGAACGAGTTTAGACATACATATAGCGACTGCGTACTCCACACGGGAGTACACCTTTCCAATCTTGTTATATTTGAAATTGGAACCATTTTCTTTCCCTCAGTGGCCTGTAACTAATGTATCATGTAAATCTGTTTTGCTGAGGACTGCAGCCGCCTGGGAAGCAAATGCTGCAATCTTCGCCCGAACCGACGGCGGAATCTCCAGAAGAAAAGAAAGCACTCAGCCGGGGATAAAAAATACAAATGATGCACACGTTCCAAATTTCGTACGTGACCAAACTATTATATACGTTGGCTAACCAATCAGAGATGCAGGAGTGTGTTACGTCACCGATCGAGAACGGTTACAAAATTTACTCGGCGCGGGGGGAGGGGGAGGGGGAGGGGGGGCTCGAATACGCACGCTGTCTCCTTCGAGGAGTGCAAACATTGTATGAATTACTGTAAAACATAATGTCGTACTTGAACAACGTATGGATGAAAATAAAAGTGTTACTGAAACAGTGCTAATGTAACTTTATTTGTGGCATTTTTCCGCTAAATGTTTCGGCCGCAAAGAGCCATCATCATTCAGTCTACTAATTACATATAATCTGCAGCCTTACAGCAGTGATAATATGTAAATGTACTAATTCAGATATTTTTTCCATGGTGCAACACCCGTACTGGGCTAGAGTCTCCTCATTATCGAGGCTTCATGATCACACTCAGACACACCACACTCGGTAGGACTCCTCTGGACGAGCGATCAGCCCGACGCAGGGACTTCTAACCAGACAACACATAATAAACACAAGAGACAGACATCCATGACCCAAGCAAGATTCCAACATACAATCCCAGCAAGCGACAGACCGCAGACCCACGCCTTAGACCGCGAGGTCAGTGGGGTGGGCTACTAAGTTACACAAGTCTTGTAATTAGTGGGGTACCTGACGATATTTGGTTTGAGCCAGAAAAAATTATTTAAAAAAATGAAATTACACTATTGTATCAACAGTGCACTTTCTAGTACTGTAGTCATAGCACAAGGGGATGGCTGAATTGAAGGTTCTTAAACAAGCAAACACACGACATCAGTGCAACTGCACACTGCTGGGTGTGCAAAGAGCTGCCCAAAGGAATGTACTCAGTGGACACGAGAGAAGTGCCAAGGGTTAAACAAGCCAACATTTAGCAATACGACCAATCACTAGAAAGCACAGCTGCAATAACACAAAAATTATGTTGTACATTGTGAGGGCGCATGTGGGAATTATGCTCGTGTTCTTCTTCTCCGTTCAGCTCGCCACGTCGCACTGAATGTTCCCTAAATACCATATAACAGAAGAACAGCGTCATCGTCACTCGGTCAGTTTCGGAAACGCACCAGACGCTGCCTGCCGTTAAGATACACAACTCACAAAAAAAAACATTTCACAGCACGTTTTCTCGATTGGAAACTGGCAGCCATTCCACTAAATTTCCTTTAAGAGACGGAGGTTTGTCACTATGTATTTCTTTCTAGAAACTTAATGCATTTAGGAAGTGAAATAGCGAGCATTCAGGCCAGAATGTAACACAAAATTCTTTGTTATTTACAACCTCAACGTATCAGTATCGTGAGTTTCGACGCAGCACTCTCCCTTCTTGTGCGTCACGTTTGAATTTTAAGGAAGTAAGTTTCGAGACACAACGAGAGAAGGGGATGAAAAGCCGTAACTTTTATGACATTTAGTCTCATCAGATTCCATTCTCAAACGTTACGCAGTGCACTGTGAAGATGCGAATCACGAACTGTAAGTACGCTGTAATCTGGCGCGAAACATTTAGCAACCCCCAACACACGACTGCTGAATATCCAGAAACAGAAAGAGGGTTTCTGCGTAAGGCTTTATCAACAGCCACTCTCTATATCATCACTACTAGCGTTATCATTAAGAGTACAGGTCAACATCAAAGTGCGATGATAAATGACAAATATACCTTCGGGTGAAATAGTCTTGCAGTTGCTTTCCGTCGATTCTGCATCCTCCAAGGCCAGAAAAAAAAACAATGTGCGTGCGTGTGTATAAGTGCGTGCACACTGTAAACTGTGCTGCTGTATCGCTGACAGTCACCGCCAGTCCATTCAAGTGACTACACCTACCAGTAAGTTTTTTTTCTTTTTAACACCACGCTGTACACACTTTCTTGACAAGCTGAGAGCTGCTCAGGCAGTCAAGAAAGTCTCAGCTTTTACGGAAACCAAAGGCCCATTACTGTTTTTACAGAAGGCTGTCACTGGAAGCTATCCTGAACCGCACGCATCCAAGACACATCCTCACACACTACGTCTATAAATTCCCTCCATTATTATCCTCCCACCTGTGCCTAGGTCTTGAGTGTTTTCTTCGCCTCAGGTTCTCCACTTTAATTTGTTATGCAATGCTTATCTTTAGGAAAGTACTACATGCCCTGCCATACTGTTTTCATTGTCCCAATAATGACTGATTTGTTCAACAAATTTCTACTTTCAATCTTAGGTGACGTCGTCCCCTCGCGTGTTTATTATCTTTCTACTTTCAGTTGGCAAAATTTACACTACATGTCAAGGTCAGTCAATTCGGAGTTACAGACCTTAATTGATCTACTGTTTTGCGGGAGATGAACTTCATCTCACTGTAGAGTATGAGTATGGCAGACGATCAGTATGAACCGAACCAAAATTCGATGGTTAACTTCAAGTACATGATCGCAGCACCGAATTTCACCGACACCACTTAAGAAACGCGATCTGGAACTCGCAAACTGCGCGGAACCAGGCAGCCAGACATGAACTCCCAATGCGACTTATTCCATGAGTCTGTCGTAAGCACCAGATGCACAAAATAAGCTCCTTTTCTCCTTGTCAGCCGTATACAGCAACGTCATTTCCTTTTGGATGTGTCATTATATCTCGGATATAAAGGACGAATATTTACCTACTGCGAATAAAGACGAAGCGACATCTAATCTCCTCATTTTTTTGCCTTCCTTTGTATCCATATACACGTATATATATATATATATATATATATATATCTGAAGTATTCACTGTGGTGTGAAGGCACGGCAGGCGTAACAACCATAACATCAGCACACCAAATATAACATAAACAATTAACATAATTTGTTATAACATACATTGAAAAGAACCAAATTCTTATATAACAGACGACAAAGAATTAACACACAAAATACGTTGTAATAACAAGCCGATATGAGACGAGCCCCGGCCAAACACAACAGAAACGACTCCAGAACAGAAAATCCACTCACAAAATAACCATACATGACACCGACATAGCAACCGAAAGGAAACAAAAGTCACAAAAAACAGATTACAGCGCCAAGGGCTTGGTGACAGTTAACTACCTGCGGCAAAACACAATTTAGTGGCACTCATTATGGAAGCCATCCCGTGGTGTCTGTTACTAAACAAACCACACCTAATCAGTCTAACACAACACAGGTTTATTTTAATTAAATTGGTTACCGTTACAGGTTTGCTGACAGCTTGCTGCTCACAAGCTGTCAGCAAACCTGTATGACATATACCATTGCTGTGTGTACAATAAAAAACTCCTGATCATGGACAGAGGAACTGTCCGAGACATGTAGAGTTTTATTCCAAAAAATAAATTTGTGAAATTAGTACATCTAGTAGGTTTCATTATAAGAATATATCACGATGCACGGTCACCTTAACGTCAGATTTATTTATTTATTTATTTTTATTTTCAATTATAAAAATTTAATCTCATCTTTGATACGCAATTTCTGGGCCTTAGGCCTTCTAAATTTGACTACGGGGGAAGTATTTCGAACTTAAATCCAAACACACTTAAGGATCTGGCCTCTATTAACACACTGTTAAAATATAGGTTGGAATTACACTTTAGGATCTTATTTTGTACATTCTTGTATCGGTTGATGAAATAACATTAAATGGTAAGCAATCTTTGTGGAATCCATCCCGTTGTGGCTATTCTTAAACAAACCAAGTTAAGACAGCTTTATTTTCATGGAACTGGTTACCGGTCACATGTAAGGGCAGCCAAATGAATTAAAATGAACCTGTGTTGTGCTAGACTGAATAGGTGCGGTTTGTTTGGTAACACCCGCCTAGCCGCAACGAGATTTAGAGAAGCACATAACACAGGCAGAGGGCTGGTCACGAAGTCTCAGACCCCTAACCAAAATCAGGCCACCCCAGCAAACCCGGAAGTGAAAGGTATACGTAAACCGGAGACACAGGTGAGAGGAAAAGAGCTAGAAGCTACGAAGGCAGACAGGAAAGTCGGTGGCAGCACGTCATTTCCGATGAAACTGTGCCTAATATGAACACCAACAAATTACAACTAATTACATGCGTATATAACAGAAGTCATTAGACATTTAAACTGGATTTAAATCCTAGCCCAGTGTAGTGATGTGGCTGTCATACACACCTTACTGCAGAAGCTACGTTTGCTGCATTTAGCATAACAAGTGATAACGAAGTGGGTTGTACAGGTAAGGACGCACTAAATACGGCACACGGTTGCACAGCGTGACTCTTCAAGGCCTGTGCATTAAGACGCTGTTTGTTGCCGTCTTCACCATCATACCAAACGAAGGTATTCATGATACCTACTGCCTCTGAACAGATTTATCATTCGCACTAGGAAAGAGTCTGGAGCTCACGTCATGACGTCGTTCTGCTGCCTGCATGGAACAGCGTGTCCGCAGAACTGTGCACGTAGTTATCCAAATAAAACATGTGAAAAGTGGTTCAATCCACAAATAAAAAGAGAGTGGCTGAAAATCATACGAAATTGCGTGGAGTTGAGATACAATATTGACGTTGTTTATGGCGCTAAATTAGATTGTCCTGCACAAGAATTCTTGTCTCTCGTGACAAACTGATTCAAGATGTGTAAGCAAAGAATGCGTAATATGCAAACTGAACCATCGGTTTACATCCGCAGTGGCATAACATTTTCGGTGCGAGCTTCAGCGCTGTCTGCTGCCTTGCCAATATTCCGCAGCACACAACACGATAACTGTGTTTCCGAGAACGGTCTCTGCGAGTTGCGTTATTCTACTACGTGCTTTTAAAAGTTTCCTGTTGGCTCGGTCGTTCTTCATGCTGATTACAAACTCTACGCCGTTCATCCATATTCGGAAACAGTATCCATATTTCGAGTACCGCTGCTCCTACTTCAGACGAACTTTGAAAATACGAGCATGTAAACGTGGTACATTTCTATAGCACCGTCCTTCGCAGTTCCTTCTGCTGACGGTCTGGCACTCCGTTCCAATCACCCTGACGACACAGAAAAGAGAGAACGAAGCACCATGCATCGACATCTTCTTATCTGAACCCCCGCCCCCAACGTACTTCACTACGCTACCTCCCCCCACCTGCCAATCGTCTAGCCTCGGCTTTTACAAGAATGTTGGTATTGACTACCATGTGACTAACTTCGCTAGCGGCATGCACTTGGGCTAGGGGATTTACCCAAACGGAAATGTCAGAGGGGGCCGCTGCCTCAGCATACTCAGCGCGTCTTTTATTGTTGCCCCGACACCGCAGGTGTCGTGGGATAACCCGGCCGATGCGACAAAGCAACTGCGCTAGGGGAGAAGATAGAATGAATACCATGCAGCTACAGATGACTTATTGGAGCTGCGTTTAGCCCAATCCTGATCATGGCCTATACCAAATCCAGATATATCGTACATGCGGCGGAGTTTGTTAGCTGATGAATCTGTCCATTCTCACACACACACATAAAAAAGAAGTTAAACCATCCACTCACCTGCCTGATTCATAACCGAAGATCGCAGTACGAATGCCGTTCACAGCTGCGCACTGCGACGGACACCCACCCACAGCACAACTGAAAGATCGTGTGCATTACAACCGCGCTGGGTGTATCGTGGAAATTCTGGATAACAACCACGACCGGCTGAATTCATACGCATTTCTACACTTACAATAAAACACAGTTTCAGAACCGTTACATTATCCAGCTTTATTTTATTATTTCATAAGCCTTCGGTGCTGTTTCCTGAACCTCATACCGACCCCATACTTTGAACACATTATATATCCCACACACTGCAATTTCTGGGAATAGCATTCACTTTCTTGATCTGCCATCCATCGTTTATTCGTCATCATCATAATCACAATCATCATCATCATCACCATCACCACCACCACCACCATCACCATCACCATCATCATCATCATCAACATCTAGCTAACATGAAGTTGGGCCACCTGTTGACCCGTTCCGAACTCACACATCCAGAAGTCTCTCCCATGGTTCCTTCTACATTCTGGTGTGTATAAGGGGTAGTGATGCGTAACCTCTCCTACCCAACAGTCATCCCTACCTTCTCTGGTTACACCCTGTTCCCACATACGAGGCTATGATGACCGAGTCACAGCGGTATAACTGTTTCATTAGGACTGGAGGAAACGTCATCCCAAAACATGCCAGTCCAGAGGTTAATGGTAACAATGTTACCACTGGACTTAAGCTGCTCTGGGCTCGTAACACATTCGGGGGAAATTCTAACCAATGACAACCGTCACGAGAAGAAGTCGGACGGATTATTCCCAACAGAAGACATTGAAATGAAAAGGTTTATTAGATATTATAAAACACATTATCATAAATAATACACGTAAAGAAGCTCGAGAGATGTATTCTTTACACATTATACACTCCCTGGTATGAGGCGGAGGGTGGGGGTGGGGGGAGCTCATATAATGCACACCGAGAGGCGGGCAGTTCCAGCCCTTAGAAATGGGTATGCTCCTAACGACAGTTCGGAAAGCGGGAATTTCATTCAGCTTGTCGCCATTTCCGACAACAGCAATGTTATAATTGTGGGCCACGTTCCCGCAAGGCCGCAAAGTAACCTAAAAATTAAAATCACAATTTCACTGCCACAAATTACAACTACTAGCAGCGGAAACGTATTATTTCACATGCTATGGAAACACGAAATGTTAAACAAAACGTGTGTCCAGTAAACAACAGTGGAAAATAACCACCGTTCTTATACGTGCATCACTCTTTACCTTGGCTCATAATTTTAGGCAAACGATTTATTTCGGAAGGTTTCGGAACAGCGAGTTTGGCTTCAGCCGACCAGCCAAGCGCAGATTATTTGCTTCATTATATTAGAACAGTTAGTGCGACTGACGTTTCGAAAAGCTGATGGTGGTCACGTGGGTACTGACAGTAAAGTACACGGGTTTAGTGATCTCTCGCTTGTCACAGGGCGTCAACACATTCGCTATGGCTGCAGCACACTACAGGTAACACAATTTCTCACCGCGCCCCAACGAGACACACGAAAGAATCACCGGCACTATTGTGCCAAAGTGTCAGACGGCTGGCCTGGCTGGAGGCGCTGATACGGCAGGCTCCAGGTGCAATTTAAATGGCACAAGCCATGGACAATGACACAAGTCGGCATAAACGTAGGCTATAGCATACGCAAAATCTCCCAAACCACAGCCGACTCTGGGTAACATTTATATGCTCTTAGTTGTAATCAGTTGCAACCATTATAAGTATCGATCCACTACAAACTGCTAATTACATCAAATGGGAAGGGAACATCGCGAACCTTCTGAAGGAAACAGCTCACTTTACGAATAACGGTACATGCTACGATGTTTGGCGTCGGATCCTACAGTTTGTTGGTTATTTTGCAAATCCTGAACAGCTGTACTGTGCAGACAATGTTTAAACGTTATGAATTCCTACTGACCACCTCCACTTTTCCGTACCTATTGAAACGCATAATATACACGACAGGAGCTCTGGGTTTCCAAACAGGCATGGAGAGCTGTTGTGGGCGTCACACTGAATGCCATCTAGGAGAACCTCTGTAAACTACGCTGTGACATACTGTACGCTCTGTCGGTAGCCGCCGTACGCTACCTTAACAGCCCATTTCTACTTCATACTGGATGGTTGAGAGTTGCCTGTCAGCACAGCTAAATGAAACACGAGAGGCAATGTAATGTCCGTTCGCATAACCAGTCTTGTCACAGAAACGCAACAATGTGTTCTCTTTGTATTGTTGACATACACAACGCTGTCAACAATGCCATACTGAAATGGTTGCTATAATAACGCAACAATACGTTCTATTTATTGTTGCGCTATACACGTCGTATGAAACGCATTTAGGTCTACATGTAACGTGCCAGACATTTTTTGTCCAAATTTATAACAAAATTTTGATTTTCTCGACAGATTCTGATAATAAAAATCATCAACATCAAACTTCACGAAAATCCGTCCATAGTGAGCCGTAATGACATGCTGGACAGAAGACCAACGCACGGACGGGCGGACGCACGTACGTGACGAAGCTAACGGGAACTTTTCGCGACTGTACGAACGCTCCTAAAAATAACTCTGCATTGATCATGACGCCGTTACTGCACATCCTGTTGCCTACAATCCAACACGATGGACAGGTACCCTCGAGAAACTGAAAGTTTCCGAATATTCGTTACCGTATTCACAAGAGCACAATACCGACTCTACCCTGGGTCACACCAACCCAGTCCGCGGGCCCTGCCCTATGTATTCACCTTACACTCCTGTCTCATCATACACATTCCAGGTGGCCTGTTTCAACCAGGTGCTCCGACCTACACGTATGGAGTTCTGATCGGTCTCATTCACGCTACCAGTCCGACCCATCCCGCCATTAATTATTTGTTCCTCATGATATTTTGTGAAGAGCACATACTCCCAAAAACATCTCGATACATCCCCCCTCCTTACGTACAAATATTTTCTTGAGCACCCCCCTTACTTAAACACTCCCCATCCAAGTTCTTCCTGTTACCAAAAAACACGTATAACTTCGGGATAATTTCACATTTTTAGAGAGGAAATAAGAAGACAAAATATCTGAACCGAATGGCAGGAAGTATTCCCTGGCTTTAATTTGGACTTAATTCCTTCTTGAACCAAATTTTTATCAATTTTATAAATTTACATCAATTCAAGTGAACTTACGCGGGCTTTCGGCAAAAACAAAAGGAAAAAACCCCCCAAGCAACATTTAACTTTTTGGCGCCGGAATTATTTTTTTTTAAATTTTTGCACACCTGTATATAAAATGTGAATAATACAGGAACCAAATACGTTAGAATTACGAAACAAACTGCATTTTGAAGAGAAAGAAACGGAGAGTATACACCATGTTTAAAATATTCAGTACCTATATTTATTGAATAAATATATAAAATGCAACTTTAGAGGTTAGCGGTGCAGTACGACCACTATAGTTGACATTAAGCGTCAAAGGGTTAAATATAATCTATACTAAATACAATTTATTTCGCTGATCGTATTAAAATACATCATAATCGAAAATGATATCCAACGTGTATGTGTGTGTGGGTGTAACACATGGTCTGGAAATGTACCGCAAATTGTTAACATAGCGATAATTTAGCCAGACAGAACACCATTTAAATGCATATGTCATGTCGAATCGGAGGGCTTCAGTCCCGTTCCATTGTGCCAAGTCGATACAACAAATATTTAAAATTTTGTAACGCGACCTTTTCAGGAGCGGGTACGTTAAACTGAATGACAACTACAGAGGCTGCATTAATAAATCATGTGCTGCAGAACGTCTATGAAAGATAAGCGGCATTGCGCCGACGCGTAAAACAAACGAAGTTGCGATGTTGAAGTCCCACCCGTCAGGAATAGAGCTGTCCTATTTATTTAAATACGTCCGAGGTCACCTGCCATTGTTACACTCTCACACCCAAATAGAATATCCAATCAGAGGACGCTCAAAGGAGGTATACATTGCAACAAAAGACAACAGGAGGTGCTGATTATACGTTCTGTGACGTCACAAACACTGTTTATACGTTCCTATAGCATACCAAAAGCTATAGCTTCCTTTGATGCGACGTTCTGAAAACTTTTTCTCTAGAATGGAAGAGAGAAATTACCTGGGAAAGGTATGGCTTCAATATCATTTCAGCCACACAAACAGAGACTGTAACCAAGTAATTAAACATCCCATACCACACGAAACAACGACCCAAGTCATTAGCATTTACTGCATCACTTGTAGCCAAGAATCAATTATGCATGTGCATTGCCTAAGTAACGTTTAATCTACATACAAGAAAAAACAACAAATAATTAATTCTGTTGCTCAAAAAAAGCAGGAGAGTTTACTTTGACATGCATTGGTAAACGTAATAGAATGCACAGCGGACCTGGCGAGATACAGGCAAAATTTCCTTGTTCTGAATTCTGTGTGAACAAACGTGAAGCAATAGGACCCTGCCACAAGAGAAAGAACCCGGTTTGTAAGCAGACTGCCAATAAAGGTAAAACTGACAACAGCCTTAATTCCGGCTACTTAGTGCCCGTGAAGGCGCGGTCAGACGTTCCTTTGAAAATTGTGAAATAACTGGAAGATTCTTACAGTAACTCTAGAAGTGGAAATTATCGTATATAGTTTTGACGTTTTGCTGACCGTGCATCTCAGTACTTAACCAACTTGATGCACAAAATTTGTTTCACAATAAGTTTCATTTCGTGCCTCTACATGTTTCGAACACATGTGCTCATCATCAGGAGGGCAAAATTGTATTACACAGCCTCTGGTATCATCACACCTATAGGTGGCCGTCTCGTGCTGGACGGTCCGCAACCTTTCAGACCGACCCTGGGGTCCACGCAGCCAATGCGCGCCAGGTCTCCTTCCCGGACGTAAAGCGGCCGGGGCTTAGCGTAGATCACCCACCCCCTCATCTAGTGCCCAGGTTAAAAAAAGAGTACAGGTATACCTGTATTCCCTCTCTGGGCCTTCATGGCCTATTTTAGGACGTACTTTATAAGTTCCGTATACGAACATGTAATGCGCCATTCTGTACCTAACTACTTAACCTCGGAGTGGAGTCGTCGTGTTGGAACGTAGGCCTGTAATGGGCCCAGTGCACATCGCCGGATGGGTCGCAAGGTGAATGAACATGGAACATCAGTTCAATAGTAAGTAATTGAACAGCAGATATCTATCCTGTAGCACTCAGCCCAACATAAATACTTGATCAACTGCCCTGGGATCGAACCTCAGTCTCACAACTAATAGCCTTACCTGTGGCACGGCATTCTATACAATTTATCATGAAGCCAACGACAAAGAATTTAACTGGTCATTGAGGCAAAACTGGCCGATGCCGGTGGCCGCGCGGTCTAAGGAGCGGGTCTACGGACACTCGCTTGTTGGGATTGCGGGTTAGAGTCCCGCCGAGGGCATGGATGTTTGTATGTTGTGAGTGTTGTGTGTTGTCAGGTAGAGGTCTCTGCGATAGGATGATCGCTCGTTCAGAAGAGTCCTACAGAGTGTGGTGTGTCTGAGTATGATCTCGAAATCTCAACAATGAGGAGACCTAGGCCCAATAGGGGCTGTGAAGCCATAAACAGAGGCAAAACTCAACAAGATAGGTGATAAATAAAGTTACTTACGCCCTTACACCACGAAAATTTGCACACAAAAAGCTTCTCTTTTCACACCACGGTAAAATTCCTAACGTCAAAACAAGGTTAGGAACAAGCCGATTGCTGGTATTTGGAGACAAGTGCCTTATATCCTATAACAAGGTGAATACTATCTCACTCAGCTCAATACTAAATAAAAATTATCGTGGTCCCCTCAATGACCTTCCAGTTGTTACCACTCTCGATTATCTTTATAATATCAGTTGTTGGAACAGCGTCGTCAAATAACCTAAGACACAAGTCCAATCACAACGATTAGACTACTGATTTACAGTAACCGATACTTGGCAGCACTGTCTGTAACCGGGGATCATGCGGTAGGCCCAGTAACTGAGAAACATGGGGACACATCGGAACCGTACCGTCAAGCCCCAGGTCTTCCACAAAACGGAAAAGGCAATAGGGCGCCGAATAGAGCGTAATTGTGGCTGCACGTAAAAATGTGCCCAGTATTGAATGACGTCATCAAATCAAACATACCGGGGTGCTGATAAATCCTTAGCCCGACCAGGAAGGAAACAAGCTCGGAATAATGTCAGGGACGCGCGCGAATTCAACAACATCAAGACGCCAGCTGTCATCGTCTTTTTTTTTTTTTGCAAGGCAAGGCGCCGAAGGAAATTCACACCATTCTGACAGAAACATTAGCTTGTTTCCTTCCTGGTCGGGCTAAGGACTTATCAGCACCCCTGTACAAGTCGCGCCTTCGTGCTAGGAACTACACACTATTAATAATAACAACGTTTTACAAGTAGCTACTCTTTGCCTCGAAGTCCTGTAATTCCCGTGTTATTTTTTGGTTTCGGGTAATCAGGGTTGCTAGTTCCTGATACGGAAAAAGACATATAGAGGTAACATGACGTGCTTACCCTGCTGGCTGTCCCCGAGTTGCACTCGGATATCGAGAAGGTGTCGACCACAGAATCAAAGCGGACCAACTTCTTCGGTAGAGGCTTCTTGCGGGGACAAAGCGAGCACATGGCTGTGGGGGGCATAGCGGACCACACTCGGCACTGTCTCCACTGTTTCGCCACTTGTATGTTTTAATGTCTTGGCGCTCGCGGAGATTCGATATGAAGTCCTCATAGAAGTCACTTAATTCGCCAGAAGTACTTCGTTCGTTGTACAGTCTGACAGTCACAGCAGGCAAAATCGTTCTACCGTGAGTCAGTTCTTCTTCTGATTTAGACAGCAGACGATCTGGTGTTTGACGGCGTGCGAGTGACGAAACACACGTTCTAATACCTACAAACAGCTACACGGACAAGGCGCACTAGGTGTTCCCACAAACTTACGGCTCTGAATTATACATTCTCTTGAACTGTCCATAAGTCATAACAAATTCGCTGAATTTCACACTTTACAGTGGCTGGTTTCAGTCAGAGAAGAACTGTAATTCCATAATATAACACAAAACCCTCAACATATATCGCAGCAATTTTCTCGCGCACGACACCCACAAGATACAATTACCTCAATATCTTGCGTGTATATGACACCTCTGGATATATCACCTGCATGCACTATATATATATACATATATATATATATATATATATATATTCCTAGTCACGTACGCCCCTATCTGACACATAACATAATTCAATATACATTTTTCTACCTTACACAATGACCGGTTCCAAGAAACGTGCATAAGGAACACGCAGCTTGATGGCAAACTACTGGACGTCTGCTACTCAATACTTTGGCGAGGGGTTTCAAACACGCGGCCCGCTAGTTAATTTCCTGGGAGCCCCTCATTCACATTATTCCAATCACAGGATGTGGCCAGGCGCATGTCGACAATTTTTTAATTTAAAACGTGTTTCGTCACGGTCAACCGGCTCAAAACGTTGGTTATTTCACCTACGTTACCGCGCAATATGTCAGGAGAGACATAAATGTAATATTTTTTTTAAATTCAATTACATGAGAAGAAACTTACGGTTTGATACGAACTTCACACTCCTACAGATGTAATTAAATACACGTATAACGATATAGGAGATTCGGGAACGGCAAGAATAAGAAAATATGAAGGAGGAAGAGTAATTTAATTAATGGTAACCGAACATACCAACAGCTATTTTTTCACGACAAACTTAAACCCGTAACAATCCTAATACAATGCCACACAAATTACCGGCACTTTACCGCCTTGGGTTTCAGCTGCTTCATTCTAATGTGCACGTCTGCCGGGTTTTAGCCGCGCTGTACATTCGCGTGCCAAGAAGCACTCACGCAATTAGGCTACGTCACTGTTCAAATTTACGACTGTCTACAAGAAGCCATATACTGAAATAATAATGACTGAATATTCAGAGAAGATACTTCATAATAAAATTGCCCAACAACTAAGACAGTTAAACATGCTACCACGAATCAACCTTCAGCAAGAACAATTTTCCCACACGTGTTACCGATGTGTTTTCTTTTTTACAGATACTGCTGCAGTATGAACTTAGTAAAAAGTTAGGCCATTAGCCTTTTAATTAGTTATTCTTCCAGAACTGCCAAAATTATTTTCCCTTCTCCTGTAACACAAGGCTGAATCCGAAGTCTTTTCCCAAGCGGTCTGAACACACCAATAACATTCACGTGTTCCATACAAACTGAGGAGATTTAGAAACATCCAGAACTTTTCTGTAACCGATTACCAAAGGATGAGCTCTGCAGTAAGCGCAAGGGACACTGCAGGCAGTATGAATCCGGCATTAGAGATCACAGATGTCAGGCCGCAGGCTGCACGAAACAGCGTATTCTATCGGCAACGTTCAGAACTTCAACAGTTTAACACGAACGGCGTACAGAGATTTTATATCGTATCTGTTGCAGATTACGGGTTTATCATTACCATCAATAGCGACTTCGCAAAACAAAAAATCACACTATCGTAAATATTCGGTATCGTCATAATTTAAATAAAACAGACGCACATTCACTTCAAACAATGCAAATGTCGACAAATGCATTAATTATGAAATAAGTGGGCAGATGGAACAAGAGCATAAAGGAATAAGTAATTATGTTTTACATTTCGTTACATCCAGCTACACAACGGAACACACGCTAATGAGGTCAGTGCTTCATTTCATGAACGATACAAATAATGTAGGCGCGTTCGCATCCCTGCGGAGCCCTGTCCAGGGAGATACAATGACCGGTATACTACTTGACTGAGTCCCTGACAGACCGCCCTGCGGCAACACGCACTAATGGGGCTGAACGAATGAGCCCAACGACATAACGAATACCCTATGCGGCCTTTTTCTGATAGTCGCTCTGATAATCGATCCTTCTCGCCTCTGACGTTTGGACAGCTGCCAAAGGCGCAAATGCCAATCAACCCCGGAAACCGGGGAAGCACATCGTCTGATCTTCACCCGTGCCAACCCTTTAAACGAAACTGGTTCAATGATGGGGTACGCTTTCTTCACCCCCCACTATACAAATACGCACACATACTGTTATCAAGCTAAGTGAATGGGCTTTTAAATGCAAGGAATCGTTCTAGTAAGTTGCCCATTCACTATACAAGGCTAGGAAGAACACGTGTGCGACCAGAATTTTTCACTGGGGGGAGGGGGCTGACCCCAAGGCTATACATAATTTATTTTTGATGTGAAAAATTATGTTACAAAAATCCTGTCATAAATATGACTGTGACAAAACACTTTCAAACTGCATTTACGTACATACAAATATGATTGCACGTTCCAAGACTGACTCACTTCATTTAAATCAGGTATAATATTCTTGGTTTTTTTAATGTAATCTAAGACTCCTAACGTATTTTATTTTATTTTCAAAATTCTAACGCACTGGTCACCAGCCGATTTCAGTGGCTAATTTCGGCTGAAGGATAAATCACATAAAAGTTTGATATCATCGTGTCTTCAAAATTTTTATTTCTTAAATTTCGAGTTGGAGGGGAGGAGCCTGCAGGCCGGCAGCCCTCCTACCCTTGGGTGTGCCCTTGACGCAGTGTATGCGCTGTTACGTGGCAGATTTATGCTTGGATAATTTACTGGGAGGGGCCTTCAAAGAGATGGGAAAGATCGGTTCAATGAAGTATGAAGTCGAAAAAGATGAAGTGGCCTATATCATATGTCTGATTCTTGTTGAATGATTCTGTTTCAACTGGGTAAGTAAACTTGGAGGCCAGCAAAGAATAGCGAGGACACAGGGAACTGCAAAGAGGCCATCGTAGCCTACTTCAAGTGAATAAATCTGCAATAGCATTGTAAGATGTAACGAAAGTAATGATTAAAATCGTAGACAAATGAGACTTCTACAATATTTTCTGGCTATTATAAAATGTACCGTCGTTAAAGTACAGATAAAAGAGAAAAAATCGTTGTGAACATTTCTTGCGAAAATAAATACTTTCATAGAAATCGGCCATCACACGGTTTCAATATATGAATATGAAAGAAAGAGAACTCGAAAAAAATCATAATTTTCGTGGCGAAGAAATCAAGGAAAACGACAACTAAATAATAAGAGCATGACTACACTTCAGGAAGGACACTGAACACTGCGCAAGTAATGACCTGCATCTTTATTTCGACATTTCATAGTTTACAGATACGAAACACAATTACTATTGCGTTATATTGGGCGAATACTTCATCTACTTCTATAAGACGCACAACCACTGCTGAATTTTCAGACAAGGGTAATTCCTGGGTTCACAGCAACACCTGGCAACGAACACCTGACACTGATATGACGCACAGCAAGTACGTTATGCCATCAGAGGTACAGCGAACCTCAGCCACTCCTTGTTGCAACACGGTGAACGGCAAACTTCATATAACATCCTCCACCAAACTTCAACTAAGTTGTTCGCAGCAGCCAATTAAAGCAACGCCATTAAGTTTAACTCACAATGACGATAAGAGATCGCCAATAGTTCAGGTGCGTAATTCCCGTATGATTTCCATTACCCGCTTAAATTAATCGCTGCAGTCAACACATAACACAGGACGAACGGGACAGAGAATACTGCCTAAGCGACCTAAGTAGGCGCACGTATTACAGCATCCAAGGAGGCCTGGTGACGCACGTGTCCGAGTATATAACATGACGTGAATACACATAAATATACACAAGTTTCATCCATCCATCACCATTATCAGCATCATCTCAGCAAAGAACAGGCCTTTGAAATTAAAAAAAAAATTGGAATTCTGACATCCTAAACTCTCCAGATCAGGCTGACTCAGTATCTTCGGGATTTTGCATCCAGCCTCTGAAACAGAACTTACATACAGCAAAGATTTCTTGGATTTTTTGAGGGTTGTTTGACCGTGCATCATCCTCATGAAATAATGCGGAATGCCAACTTGACGCAACAAGGTAATTTTATTGATATATTCTTAGCTCGACATGTTTCGGGCGCATACGCCCATCATCAGAAGCATTAGATGTTTAGTTGCAGCGTATGGTTTTCTGCACCGACTTTTTGGATGGGTGGCGGTCTTAAGAGCCGCTGCATAGGTCGTGTGTGTGGTGCGGATGGTGCCGTGCGACAGCATGTCGAGTTAAGAATATATCAATAAAAGTACCTTGTTGCATCAAGTTGGCATTCCACATTATTCCACTTCTTGGATTTAGACGCCACCTAAAATATTAGAGCGTAATGCCTCTGTCGAAGAAGGTTTCCAACTTTTCAAGCATTCTGAAGCAGGCCTGAAAAAAAGGCAGGCCTGAAGATTGGTGGACCCTTCATTTCAAAGCAACGAGTTCAATTACGCGGTAGTTCGGTGTGTACGACATGTGTAATGTTGTGCCACAGATCGATCAAGTTTTGTGAAAACCAAAGGAGCGCCGCAGCTGAAACAGATACTTGGAAAGAACTGCTTAACATGCAATATAAGAGTATGGCCGAATTCTTATTTTTAAATTACACGCTCTTGGACATACAAATCTATCTCCGAAGAACAAAGCCGTACCTCCAATACATTCGGCAATGTTGGTCAACACATTTTTCTGCTTGCCGACATCAGGCGATGAAACGCCGCAAAGGCTTAACTGCATGTCTTCAGGAAAGACACAGATCGCCCCGCGCACCTCCACTTGGTTAGGTTTTGCCGACTGACGAAGCCGGTCAGCATCCTTTTGTTTGCCATCGGAAGCCGAAATACAGCACGGGCCGGTCCGCATATCTTGCAGAGAGATACAGACTGCTCTGAGCACGTCCACTACTTTCGCGACTGACCATGCTGGTCAAAATCGTTTTGTGTCTGCCGACATCGGACGCTGAACTGCAGCAAAGGCTCATCCGCGTACCTTCGCGAAAGACATAGATTGCCCAGCGCACCTCCACTACTTTCGGCTTTGCCAATCGGCAACGCCGGTTGCAGACACGGTTTCTGATGTATTTGTTCTTTTCCCTGAACCGCTGCAACAACCACTCGTCCTGCAAGTGCAAGTATTCCGCCCACATCAACACTGATCGATCTGCTTACAAACAGACGTATTTCCCAGAACTCTTCGCACCAACATTTTCTAGTCGGCCCTCCGTCCTGGCTGTCCTGCCCAGAGAAAAGTAGGTCTATCGAGTGTGCGAGCGACGTGTGGCCTTGGGCGGCCGGGGAACACTGCAATCGATACGACGAGCGTGCCCCGGGGCTGCCCACAGAAAAGGTCCGATTTCACGCATCTTACACGAGGCTATACTACCCAAAATATGATTCACAAAAAACAAAGTAACTATGAATGTATAAGGGAATTAACAGGAAGATCTGTTTAAAAAATTCTCTAGCAAATCAAAGGTCTTGTCATTTCCGAGAAAGACACCAAGCACTCCAAAATGGCTCATTCCATTACATACAAGTTAAGCAGCAACCCCCCCCCCCCAAAAAAAAAAAAAAAAAAACACAAAAAAAAAAA
>Ga0131853_10008168_pt1 | contig 19046 bp, 11 predicted proteins | sample TergutLab28metaG_FD_92764 | JGI IMG/M metagenome (GOLD analysis project Ga0131853, IMG submission 92764) | Labiotermes labralis P1 segment gut microbial communities from Petit-Saut dam, French Guiana - Lab288 P1 (version 2) (version 2) | ecosystem: Host-associated > Arthropoda: Insects >...
CACACTGTATTTATGTGTTTTGTATTTATCTGAGAACAAACAGCGACTTTTGCCACTTACAGCATAAACTGATTGGTTTTTATAACCGAGATGAAAAGTGTTTACAGCGCGGTACGGACTGGGCCTTTAAATAGAGCAGTCTGCGCTTCGTTTTTAAAGGGTTAAAAATGCTAGTTTTTAGGCTTCCTCTGCGGTTCTTCTCTATGTTTCTGCAGCCGGTTAGCGACGTTTCGGGACAACCGATCTTTACTCTCCTCAATGGCCAAGCAGTGCCTCCCGTTGGCCAACCCAGTTCTTCAGGTTATCCCGAAACGTCTGTAACCAACCACAGAATTTCGCTGTGTTCACGTCCTCGAGGAACGTAAGACTCCTTAATCGTAACAATTAATATTATTTATGTTTTATAAATTAACCGTTAAAATTATTGGTGTGTTTCATGTTTCTCTGCGTTTATCATCACAAGCTTGAATGTAATTATAACAAAGATTCCTCTTTCAGTTGCTACTTTCCAGTAAGCAATGTGGCGCGTATGGGTGAGGAGAGGGGGGTGTGTAGGGTCTTGTTGGGGAAACCGGAGGGAAGGAGACCACTGGGGAGACCTAGGCGTAGATGGGTGGATAATATTAAGATGGATCTCCAGGAGGTGGGATGTGGGTATATGGACTGGATTGGGCTGGTCCAGGATAGAGACAAGTGGCGGACGCTTGTGAGTGCGGTAATGAACATTCGGGTTCCGTGAAATGCGGGGAATTTCTTGACTAGCTGCAAACCAGTTTGCTTCTCAAGGACTCTGCACCATGGAGTAAGTAAGTAATCCAATTTGTTGTCTTATAGTTACATTTTGAATTCTATCTTTTCTTGATATTCTAGAGGATCTCTTCAGGACATCCATCTCTGTAGCTTCGACCTGACTTTTATTATTTTTCAGGAGATACTGGGTCCAAATCGTGGCCCATAGATTGGATATCCTGCCAGTGAGTCTGCACTGGCAAGTGTTACCCTACAACAAAACATTTCCACTTCCATATTCTTTCCTTTTAATCATTTATCTGTTCTGCAGGTCAGTGAATAGGTAACATGTAGTTGAAAAAGATGTTAAATAACGGAACTATAACTAATGAATAAATCCATGAATATTCTCTTGAAGAAGAAGTTAACATTTATTCTGTCTTTCGTGTGGTAAATTTCAGTCGTGCGTAACTGTCTGTGAAGCGACAGTGGGCAGTACCCTGCTGATAATGCTTACCATTAAATATAATTGTAAACCATTTCAGTCCAGTTCATACCCACATATTTTGTTAAATATCAATTTTTTTTTAGTCTGCTTAGGATATAATTTTGTGACTTTTTCTCCTACCATGTAAGTATAAATAACCTTTCCTGGTTCCTACTGCACGCATCACTGAAAACACCCAGACAGATATATGGAATTTACTGCATCCTGTTGCCAATATTTATATGATATACACATGCTATAGAAACTTATGTAGGGTTGTGAGCTGTGTTGTGCTTTGTTTTGTCAGTAGAATTCAGTTTCCGTCTGCATGTCACAGGAATTATGACCAATACACAGTATTTTTCTGTAGAACATACTTCATCAGTTAAACCTTTCATTAAATATGTTGTTGTTATCACCATAATCATCATCTGTAAACCTGGTAGCTTAAAAGTAGTTGACTTTCCTGCCCACAACAAGCAGCAGTTCATGCATTAATGTTAGTTGTGTAAATCTACACAGATTCTGTGAACGGTAATAAGACGTCATGAGAGGCCCATTCTGCTGATAAGACAGCTTTGAAGTAATAATAATAATAATAATAATAATAATAATAATGGATAAGCTCCAGCTGTGCTGACCTCTTGACCTTGATCAAAGTAACAGCTATCAACTGCAGACAGCCTTATTTATAACCTACGTTGGTTGAGAGCAGCAGATATAACGCACGGTTAGTATGTGATTCTTTTCACGAAGTTTGTCATTAACATAGTGTGCTTCAGTACAATATATTCTCAATACACTATGCAGAATTTTGCTTGGTCAGTAGTTGCAAAAATGCTTGGCAAATTTTCAAAATGGGTAAAAAGTAAATCATAAAAGTTAATTAATGGTCTTTCATGCTAATGATGGTAAATCAACTACAAAAATTTTCTTGAAAAAGTTTACATTTGCGTGAGATGTTTCCGTTTATGAGTGTGATTTGTTAGATACCAGTGTTTGGTGGAATCTACCGTTTTCTTCGTAAGCATATATGGTAGTAACTTGAGAGTGCCATGAAAACAGTTTTTTTGGGCACTTATGAAAAATTACGAAAAGTGACTATTAGCTTTGTAATGTCTGTCCATCCGTCCACCCACATGGAACAACTCAGCTCCCACTGGATGGATTTTTCATGATATGTGACATTTGAGGATTATTAAAAATCTGACAGGAACACTGAAGTTTCATTAAAATCTGACAAGAGGAACAGGTACTTAAGATGAAGACAAATAGACATTTATGATCATATCTTGCTCTGTTCTTCTTCGAGTGAGAAATGTTGCAGACAAAAGCTGCACAGGAAATCAAAACGCACATTTTATGTTCCATAATGTTTTTTGAAAATCATTCTGTTTATGAGATAATATGGACAAATAGGGTGGAGCTGGACAGGCCACAGGTGACAATATAATATGGCGCATGCACTTTGCATCCTGGATAACTAAGGCTACAAACATACACCCAGAATATGTAATAATTATTGCTTTTTGACTGTGACAATGGTTTTATGAATGTGCCTCAATGTTACATAATACATACATTGCCTTTGTTAATTCTCACCTCTTCATTGTTTGCATTATCTATCAATCGCATTCAATGTTACCTAATTTGTGCTGTGAAACTGTTTCATTATACAGTCTAATAATACTAATAGTTTCTGTTTTTAATAACAGATCTATTTTGTGCTGCTTCTCTAATCTACTTAATTTGTGTCCGTACATAGGCAATGAGCACATCAAAGGAAACTGTGGTGCTGGCATATAGTGGTGGACTGGACACATCTTGTATATTGCTGTGGCTCATAGAGGAAGGTTATAATGTCATTGCTTACATGGTGAGCTCACTATTCAGTTGCACATATTTACAAACATCTAGTTCTGAAAACAAGTTGCACATATTTACAAATATCTAGTTCTGAAAATTAACTGGGAACATTTGTTTTAACTGTAGTTCTGTATATAGCACAAAAGTGAACTAAAAAAGGAGGAGCTGGGCAAATTGAGGTTCAGACATTGATGTTGTTTAAGATTCTATTCTTTTGGGATTTGTCAATGTGTTGTTGGCTGAGTTATTCCAGATACTTTGAAGGATTGTACTGCCTTCATACTGCATTAGATTGGAATCCTCAGGGATATAGAAGGAGAGGTAGGCCGAAGAGAACGTGGCGAAGGACAATAGAGGATGAGATAAGAAGCATTTAAAGATCATGGAACAAGGTCAAGGGGATAGCTGGAGACAGCAATGCCTGAAAGCTCTTCATGGATGCCCTATGCTCCACAAGGAGTAAAAGGATTTGACGATGACTGCCTTCATCCTCAAGGTCGAGTCCTACACAAATAGCCATGTGGCCACAAAAAGTGTGTCTTGCAGTGTGGCAAGCCAATAGAGGTAGTAAAGGAATAGGCCTTGGTGTACTGGCTGTGAGGTTGGGAGTGAGGTTAAGGCATTGAAAGAAATTAATATTTTAATTTGGTTTTATTATTTTGATCTATTTAATTTTATCATATGCTTTCATTTGTTCAGAATTTCATAACTAATTTTATTTTTACATTTTCACTTTCTCTATTTTGATTTCTTTCTATGTCTTACTCTAATTCTCAACCTGCCAGCCAGCACACCAGGGCCTCTCCTACTACCACTCCTATTGGCTGGTGACTATCACTGCCTATCTCCTACCAGAATCAGTCGTATTTATAAAACACACAATGTTTTCCTCATGTGGCTGCTCTAACTGGAATGCTTGACCTTAAAGATGAAGGCACTATGATACTTCAAAACACTGAGTACCATTCACCAAATGATACACAGTGATATCCCAAAAGATGGTATCTTCAAAACGGGGCAGTTACATTTATTTACTTGTTCTTATGTGCACATGTTCTATTGCTTGAATGACATGGTGGGAATTAGAAACGTTATGTACCGGTATCACTAACAGGAACATAAATGTGAGTTCTCATAACAAAAAGTTTAGTTCAACATCAAGTTCAGTGAAGATATCGGGAAGTCTGCTTTACTTGAAGTAAGGAGGCTATTCCATTCATTCCACTGGCATGTGCAGAATGCAACGATTCCTTGCCAATCTTATGCGCTAATTCCATTCCTCTCTGTTACATACTCCTGGGAGAAGGACACTCCAAAATCAAACAAAGGGGAGACGACGCTGCGCAAGACGTGGCGAAAGCAAGTCGTATAAGGGGAGGAATCCGTGATCAAAAGTCCTGAACCTTCAAGTTGAGGGTTCACAACGGGATAAATCCCCAGCTAAGTAAAATTTTATGGTTAAAAATTACCCAAAGGATGAGGCTATGAAGAAACATAAATTAATAATGAAGTTGATATTTTCCATTTTTTGTTGCTTCACAGCATCAACACAAAACTGAAAACAGACATCCAACATTTCTGCACAGAACTTCATATCGAGTTAGACTTTTATGTGAAGGACTAAACAGTGTATTATATTCCAGGCGAATATTGGCCAAGAAGAAGACTTTGAAGAAGCAAGAATAAAGGCATTAAAAATAGGCGCTTCTAAGGTAATGTATTCTGTTACATTGCAACTGGAAATCATAAGTGGCCAGTCAAGTTACTCAAGGGCTTATAGAGACTTGCGTTCCCCCGCCACCTTCAAACCACACGCACGAATGCGCGCCCGCGCAACACAACACACGCACGCGGACGCACGCACGCACGCACGCGCCCACACACACACACACACACACACACACACAAACTAACCTAACATAACCTAACCTACCCTATCCTGAAATAACCTACCCTATTCCACCCTAACCTAACCTAACTTAACCCAACTTAACATAACCTAACCTAACAAAACCTAACCCAACCCAACCTAACATAACCCAACCTAACCCAAACTAACCTAACACAACCTAACCTAACCTAATCTAACTTAACCTAAAGTAACATAACCTAACTTCATCTAACCCAACCTAACCCAAACAAACCTAATCTAACCCAACCTAACATAACCTAACCTAACATAACCTAACCCAACCTAAACTAACCTAACCTAACACAACCTAACCTAACCCAAACTAACCTAACCTAAACTAACCTAACTTAACCTAACCCAAACTAACCTAACCTAAGCTAACCTAACCTAACTAACCTAAAATAAAGTAACCTAACCTAACCTAATCTAAACTAACCCAACCTAACCCAACCCAAACTAACCCAACCAAACCTAACCAAACCCAACCTAACATAACCCAACCTAATCTAACCTAGCCAAACTAACTTAACATAACATAACCTAAACTAACCTAACCTAACCTAACCAAACCTAACCAAATTTAACCTAACCTACCAAAACATAACCTAACCTAACCTAACCTAACCAAACGTAACCTAACCTACCTTAACCTAACCTAACCTAACCTAACATAATCTAACCTAACCCAACCTAACCCAACCCAAACTAAACCAAACTAAACTAACTAAATCCAACCTAACTTAACCCAAAGTAACCTAACCAAACCTAACCTAACCTAACATAACATAACCTTACTTAACCCAACCCAACCTAACCCAACCCAACCTAAACCAACCTAACCTAACCAAACCCAACCTAACTTAACACAACCTAACCTAACCCAACCTAACTTAATCCAAAACTAACCTAACCTATCCTAATCTAACCTAACCTAACATAACATAACCTTACTTAATCTAACCTAATCTAACCAAACCCTACCTAACCTAACCAAACCAACCTAACCCAACTTAACCCAACCGAAACTAACCTAACATAAAATAACCTAACCTAACCTAAGATAAACTAACCTAACCTAACCTAACTAAACCTATACCTAACATAACCTAAACTAACCTAACCTAACCCAACCTAACCTAACTTAACCAAACCTAAACTAACACAACCTAACCTAACCTAACCAAACGTAACGTAACGTAACCTAACCTAACCCAACCTAACCTAACCTAACCCAACCTAAACTAACCCAACCTAAAATAACCTAAACTAACCTAACCTAACCTAACCTAACCCACCCTAAAATCACCCAACCTAAACTAAGCTAACCTAAACTAACCTAACCTAAACTAACGCAACCTAATCCAACCGAACCTAACGCAAACTAACCTAACCCAAACTAACCTAACTTAACCTAACATAACCTAACCTAAACTAACCTAACCTAAACTAAACGAACCTAACGTAACCCAAACTAACTTAAAACAACATAACCTACTCTAACCTAACCTACCTAAAATAACCTAAACTAATCTAACATAAATTAACCTAAACCAAACTAACCTAACTCAACCCAACCTAACCTGACATAAATTAACCTAACCCAAACTAACCTAAACCAACATAACCAAACCTAACCTAACTTAACCTAACGTAACCCAACCTAACCTAACTCAACCTAACCCAACATTACCTAACCAAACCTAACCTAACGTAAACTAACATAACCAAATTAAACATAACTTAACCTAATCTAACCTAACCCAACGTAACATAACCAAACCTAAAATAACGCAACATAAACAAACCTAACATAACCTAACCTAACCCAACCTAACCTAACATAACATAACCCAACACAACCCAACCCAAACCAACCCAACCAAACTCATCCCAACCAAACATAACCTAACCTAACCTAACAAAACCTAATGTAACCTAACCTAACATAACCTAACCTAAACTAACCTAACGTAACCTAAGCTAACGACACCTAATCCAACCTAACCTAACAAAACATAACCTAACCCAACCTAACCTAACCCAGACTAACCTAAACCAAACTAACCTAACTTAACCTAACCTAACCTAACCTAACCTAACCTAACCTAACCTAACCTAACCTAACCTAACCTAACCAAACCGAATCCAAATCAAACCAAACGAACCCAACCCAACCCAACCCAACCCAACATAACCCAACCAACCCAACTCAACACAAGAAAACTGGAACCAACCAAACCCAACCCAATCCAACCCAAAAAAACCCAACACAACCCAACAAAAATCAACCCAACCCAACCAAACCCAACACAACATAACCCAACCTAACCCAACCCAAAAAAAATAACACAAACTAACACAACCTAAACCAACAAAACCCAAACTAACCCAACCTAACACAAATTAACCCAATCGAAAGCAACCGAACCCAACCTAACACAAACGAACACAACCGAACCAAACCGATCCCAACCTAACCTAACCGAACGCAACCCAAACCAAACAAACATAACCCAACCTAACTCAACCCAACCCAATCGACAAAACCGAACAAATTCGAAACTAATCTAAAGTAACCTAACATAACAGAACCTATCCAAACTTAACCCAAACCAACCCAACATAACCCAACATAAAATAAACCCAACTTAACTAAACCTCACCTACTCTAACCAAACCTAACCTATCCTAACACAACCCAACCCAACCTAACTCAAACCAACACAAACAAAAAAAAAACCGAACACAACCTAACCTAACCTAACCAAATCTAACCTAACCTAAACTACCCTAACTTATCCTAACCTAACCTAACCTTACGTAACTTAACCTAAACTAACCTAACCTAGCCTAACTTAACCTAAATTAACCTAACATAACCTAACCTAAACAAACCTAACTTAACCTAACCTAAACAAACCTAACATAACCTAACTTAGCCTAAACAAAAATATCCTAAATTAAATTAAATTAGACAAAACTAATCTAACCTAAACTAACCTAACCTAGACTAACCTAACCCAACATTACCCAACACAAACCAACCCAACCCAACCCAACTTAACTCAACCCAACGCAAAATAACTTATTTAACCTAACCAATTCTAACCTAACCTAACCTAATTAACGAAACCTAACTTAACATAAATTGACGTAACACAACCTAACCTAACCCAAAATAAACTAAACTAAACTAACCCAACCCAACCTAAACCAACCCAACTTAACCCAACCTAAACTAACCTAACCCAACCTAACCCAATCCAACACAACCTAAAACAACCCAACCTAAACAAAACTCACCTAACCAAACCCAACGTAAAGTAACGTAACGTAATGTAACCTAACGTAAAGTAAACTTACGTAAATTAACCTAACCAAAACCAAACTAACCTAACCAAAATGAACGTAACTTAACCCAACCGAACCTAACCCAAACTAACCTAAACTAACCTAACCCACACTGACCTAACCTAACTTAACCTAACTTAACCTAACCTAACCTAAACTAACACAACCTAACCTAACTCAACCTAACATAACACAAACTAACGTAACCCAATCTAACATAACCTAAACTAACCTAACCCAAACTAACCTAACATAAACAAACCTAACACAACCTAAATTAAACAAACTTAAATTAACCTAAACTAACCTAACTTAACCCTACCTAACCCAAATCAGCCTAACCCAATTCAACCTAACACAACAAAACCTAACACAAATCAACCTACCCTAACCTAACCTAACTTAACTAAACCAACATAACCTAACCCAACCTAACCTATTCTAAACTAACCTGACCTAACCTAAACTAAACTGAACTAACATAACCTAACCCAACCTAACTCAACGCATCATAACCCAACCCAAACAAACCCACCACAAACCCACCCAACCCAACTCAACCCAACCCAACGCAACACAACCCAAGCCATCTCAACCAAACTTAACCTATCACAACATAACCCAAAACAAACTAACCCATCCCAAACTAACACAACCCAACCTAAAACAACCCAACCTAACGTCAACTAACCTAACTTAACCTAACCTAACGTAACGTAACCTAACCTAAACCAACCTAACCTAACCTAACCTAACCTAACACAACTTAAACTAACCCAACCTAACCCATCCCAACCCAAAATAAACCAACCCAACCTAACCTAATCCATCCTAACCTAACATAAACTAACCTAACCTAACGTAACTTATTCCAACTGAATACAACCAAACCTAACCTAACACAAACTAACCTAACCTAACCTAACATAATATAATTTAATTTAACCTAAAAAAACCTAAATAAACACAACCTAACCTATCTCAACCCAACCTAACCCGACCCAAACTAAACGAACCCAACCTAAACCAACCCAACCCAACACAATCCAACCCAAAACCACCCAACCCAAATTAACCCAGCCCAACCTAAACCAACCAAACCTAACCTAACATAACCTAAACCTACCTAACCCAAAACAAATCAACCCACCAAACCTAACGTAACCCAACCAAATCAAAACCAACCCAACCAAACCCAACCCAACCCATACCAAACCAACAAAACGCAACCTAACCCAAACCTACCCAACCGACACTAAACCAACCCAATCTACACCAAACTAACCCAACCTAACCCAACCGAACTTAACCTAACCTAACTTAACCTAACCTAATCTAGCGTAACCGTACCTAACCTAACCTAACTTAACGTAACCTAACCCAACCTAACCAAAATTAAAATTACCCAATCTAACCTTACCCTACCTAACATAACCCAATCTAATCTAACCCAACCTAAACTAACACAACCTAACCTAACCTCACCTAAACTAACCTAACCTAACCTAACTCAACCCAACCTAACCCAACTTAACCTAAACTAACCGAACCTAACCTAATCTAACGTAAACTAACCTAACTGAACGTAACCTAATCCAACCTACCCTAACCTAACCTAACTTGACTTAACCTAACTTAACCTTACCTAACCTAACTTACCTAACCCAATCTAACTTAACCTTATCTAACCTACCCTAACCTAAACCAACTTAACGTAACCCAACCTAACCTAACGTAACGCAAACCAAAGTAACCCATCCCAAACTAACCCTACCCAACCTAACCCAACCCTACGTAACCCAACCCAACCTAAAGTAACGTAAGCTAACTTAACTTAAACCAACCTAACCTAACCCAAACTCTCCTAACACAATATAACCTAACCCAACCTAACTTACACTACCTAACCTAACCAAACCAAACCTAACCTAACCTAACTTAACCTAACCCAATATAACATAACCCAAACTAACCTAACCTAAACTAACCTAACCGAACCTAACCTAATATAACCTACCTAACCTAACGCAACCTAACCCAAAACAACCTGACCCAACCCAACCAAACCCAACCAGACTAAACCTAACCCAACCTAACCTAAGATAACCTAACCTAACCCAACCTATCGTAACCAACCTAACCTATCCTAACCTTACCTAACCCAACCCAACCAAACCAAACCAAACCAACCCAACCCAACCCAACTCAACCAAACCCAACCCATACCAACCCAACCCAACGTAACATAACCCAACCTAACCTAACGTAACCCAACCTAACCTATCCTGACCTAACCTAACATAACCCAACCCATCCTAACCCAACCTAACCTAACCCAACGTAACCTAACACAACCTAACGTAACTCAACCCAACCTAACACCCCAACCTTACCCAACCGAACCTAACCTAACCCAACCCAACCTAACCTAACCCAACCTAACTTAACCGAAATTTACATAACCGAACCTAACCTAACCTAACCCAACCTAAACTATCCCAACCCAATCTAACACAACCCAAATGAACCTAACGTAACTCAACCTAACCTAACCAAACTAACCTAACGTAACCTAACCCAACGGAACCTAACCTAACCCAACCTAACCTAACCTAAACTGACCTAACCTAACCTAATTTAACCCAACCAAACCTAACTTAACCCAACCTAACCTAACCCAACCCAACCCAACCTAGCCCAACCCAACTTAACCTAACCTAACCTAACCCAACCGAACCCAAGTCAACCCTACCCAACAGAACCCAACTCAACCCAACCCAACCCAACACAAACCCACCCATCCCAACTCAACACAACACAACCCAACCCAACACAACCCCACCCTACCCAAACCAACTCAACCCAACCCAACTCAACATAACCCAACCTAACCCAAAGTAACCCAAAATAACCCAACCTAACCCAAAGTAACCCAACCTTACCCAAACTAACCAAACGGAACCCAACCGAACCTAACCTAACCCAACCCAACCCAACTTAACCCAACCCAACCAACCCTACCCAACCTAACACAACCCAAATCAACCGAACCCAACCCAAACCAACCGAACCCAACCCAACCTAACCCAACCCAACATAACCCAACCTGACCCTACCTAACCCAACCCAACATATCCCAACCTAACCTAACCCAACCAAACCCAACTTAACCCAACATTACCTAACCTAACCCAACCCAACCTAACCAACCCACACACACACACACACACACACACACACACACACACACACACGCACACTAACTGAAGTTAAATCCTACTTCAATTTTTGATGAATTATTGGCCCTTGAAATATTGTGAATAATTACTTTGGACTTAATATTCTATTTTGAATGATATTAATGTTAGTTGACATGATTTTTGCAGGTGGTGATCGATGATGTGAGGAACAATTTCGTGAAAGATTTCATCTGGCCTGCTGTGAGCGCTGGCCTGATCTATGAATCACGTTATCTCTTAGGAACATCCCTGGCCCGGCCCTGTATTTCTCAGGGATTAATCCATGTGGCACAAGAAGAAAAGGCACAATTTATTTCCCATGGTGCAACTGGCAAAGGCAATGATCAAGTTCGTTTTGAGCTGAGTTGCTACGCACTGTGGCCGCAAGTGAAGGTAAGGGCCATGTATTCCGAAGCAATAATCTCATGGGCAGCTCATGTGCCGGGACTACCATCTCTAGTACAAGTGTTTATTGCTTCCATTGTGTGACATTCAAATTTCAGTTTTCTGCATTCCATTCAATGCCTACAAATGTTCTTTACTGGGGAGGAGTGATCAGGGTAAGAAGTTCCACTCACCTCCATCTAGTGCTGAGGTTAAGAATGAATGGAGATATCTCTCTACTCACCATGTATGCCGGCATGTCTCAGACTTGGAAAAACTTATTTTACGTTACCTTTATCTTTTCCTAATAAATTTTAGATACTCTATCATTGCTGTGGGATGTCTATTGAAACTACTTTTCATTTGCTTGTATGCATGTAGGAGCTAGAGACCTGCTAAATGTGTATTCATAAAAACTGTCACTGGACAATTTTATGAAGAACTGGAGCGCCATATGAATATTTATTTTGATCTAAGAGTTTTAATGACAACTTTACATGAAGGTCTAAATGCTTGTACAAGCAACTCCAATCACAATTTGTGAAAGGTCATTCTGTACAGAAATGCAAATTAGTGCCTTACTATGATATGGGGAAGATCTGTACAGATAATTACTAATCACATTCAATTGTAGTTCTGTTGCTATGATATGAGAAAAGCACACACTTCCTGGAGCACCATATTTTTTCTGTTGGTACAGGGACGGTTATACAGTACTATAAGATTATAGTAAAGATCACAGATGTTGATATGCCATTCATTAAATATACTGTTGAATATACCTGTTAAGTGTATGCACTCTGCCTTTACGTTAATGGCTTACTCCACACAGTGAAGACTGGTGATGCCCAAAGCCTGTAACTTCACTGCTCTTCTGGTCCTCATGTCCACAGTTTTACAAAAGATATTATGGTGCTAAGCACAACTGGTACCAACACAGATGTTTAATGTTCCAAGAGTACAAGTGGAAGATATCCTGTGCTGATCTTCTGTGTGTAGTATTCACCTTTCTTACTTCTGTCTCTCAGTATACAGTATTCTACTTGGAACTTTTTATGTTATTCACAGTACCAGAGTAACAGACCAAATTGTACAAATATTTCATAACGTTTCTTTCATGACATACAGGTGTTAGCTCCTTGGAGAATCGAAAATTTCATAAAAAGGTTCCAGGGTCGTCAGGATCTGATCCAATATGCAGCAAGTCACGGTATTCCTGTGCCAGTAACAAAAAAGGAGCCTTGGAGTATGGACGCCAACCTTATGCATATCAGGTCAGGCAGTACCTTCAGCTATACACTGAAAGCAATATTTATCTTGTCCAATATTTACCCCATATTAGTCATTTGTACTTGTGTGTTCCTCACAGTTTTTGGCATTTGTACAAACGAGATGTAAATCCAATACTGTAGAGACCATGACACCACAGTATTAATTTTACAGCAACAACGCATTTCATCGCATATATATTATATATATGTATATGTACAGTGGGGACTGCGGTGGCACAGTGGTTAAGGTGCTGTGCTAAAAATCGGAAGGTCGCTGGTTCGATTCCAGCTGGTGTCCTTGGAATTTTTCATTGACATAAAATCCTTCCAATCGCACTATGGTCGTGGGTTCGACTCAGCCTCTAACATAAATGAGTACCAGGAGTATTTCCTGGGGGTAAGGGTGGCCGGTACATAGGGCTGACAACCTTACCAACATCCTGTGCCATTGTCATGACATCTGGGAACCTTAACTTCCTGGAACCCTCTGGGCCTGTCCAGGCCTGTAATGGGACTGCTTTTATATGTACACTACATAAATTATCTTTTCCAATAAAGGAAAATTACTATACAATAACATTTTGTAAGATGGGCCACTATGAAGCAAACTCTTAAATTCAAGTTGAGCTTCATGCCAAGTAGAGAGTTTTACTGGACTGATACAAACCAAAATTATGTTTATCTGACAACTGTGAACGTAGACAGCAATACAAAATTTCAGTAACATCTGTTGAACAGTTTTGGAGATGAAACATGTGGATGGATAGACAACCATTCTGTTATTTGTTCATTTTATGAATTGTGAAGTTAACGTAAACATGATATGAAATATAGTATTTAGGGCATAAAATTCAACTGACAGATTGAAAATGACGTGTTTCTGCATCCTGTGTAAAATTATACAAAAATATATGACACCTGATGTATTCAGAGCAGTCCATATTCATTGAAATCTTTCTGATGTAACAAAATGCCAAACTTATAAAAATTATATATATATATATGTTTACAGAGGAACTTGATGCTGCCTTCTTGGGGGTAGATTTTAAGGAATTTGCTGTCTCCTTCTTCATGAAGGTAGTTAGTTACTCTGACATATTTTTTTTTAACCATTTGGACATGCTCAAATGACCAAAATACTCTACAGTGAATGAACAATTTAAACTCAGGAAGATTCTAAGTAACTCAGTTGAAACTACAAGTAGTTACATCAGTCTATGTGCTGGAAGCTGTTCTGTCTTTACTCAGTCTATGCCATTGCATTATATGTCTACAGTTACGAATCTGGTGTGCTGGAGGATCCAGCTGAACCAACCCCTGCTGAAATATTTCAAATGACTCTTCATCCTCAGTGTGCTCCAGAAACACCTTGCAAGCTGCAGATCAACTTTGAACACGGTATCACTGAATATTCTGTAGAGATTAAAGTTTACAGTTTTCTTAAAATATATAATTTAGTTACAGTATATTTAGCAGGCCTGTCAATATATCAGCATAGCACAGGTTGGTAGGAAAATTAGTATTTAACCCTTTAAACGCCGAGTTAAATCCCATCTGCCATTTGCTGGCATTATTAGGAGCTCACCATATTCTCCACATTAGCAGGATAAGGGTTAATGTACTTAAACTATGTGGAAGGATGCAGTTACTGTATAATTGAAGAACTATCCTGGAATTTGCTTGGAGATGTTTGTAGAAACCATGATTGACCCCATTCAGAATAGTTTATGTCAGACCAGGATATGTCCTTGGTACCTCTTTAACATAACAAGAAGTGCTAACTTGAGCTCATTTGCTTTGTTTTACAATTATGTTGCAGAACATATATGGATGAAACACAGAGGTATTAGCAAAGAAAATGGACAGTAATTTTTGGTATATTCTTTGTTTTGCTGAACAGCTGTTATGTGTTCCCAGGCATACCAATCAGCATACAGAACTTGACAGAGGGTGGACCAGCAGTAACAGATCCTCTGCAGATGATGACTGTTCTGAACCAGCTTGGAGGACAGCACGGTGTCGGTCGGATCGACATTGTTGAGAACCGGTTCATTGGGTTGAAAGTAGGTGTCTGAGTGACTTTGTGATTTTAGAGATGAAGTAGGTTTATTTTTTATCTATAAATTATAAAATCTATGAACAGAAATAGTAAGAACATTAGAAATGAATTAATAAAAATGGAATTCCAAAGCTGCTGTAGCAATATGAGCTACATAACAGAAGAAACACAAGGCTGCCCTACAGAAGGTGAAGGAAACACCTTTAGTTCATGTGAGTGGAACATGCAAAGAACTTGATCTGTTATGATGATGATGATGATGATGATAATGACAATGACGATGACCATATGTCTAGGATTTTGTTACAAGAAACTTGACTCATTAGCTATGTCATAGTAATCTGTCAAGTACATGGTTGAGAAATATGAAATAAAATTCACAATAAGTAAGAATTATGAATCCAGAGACGTGGGAGAATACTGTCATGGCCTACTGCAAATAATATATTAGAACTTGCTTGAAGGGACTGAGAAAACCCATGGGCAACTTGGAACATTCTACCTTTAGCAAGGATTCAAACCAGTGACCTCCTAAATACTTGTGTGAGAATTCTTAACTCCCCATTTATAGACTAAATATTAATTATTGTTTCAGCAAGTTTTCATGTTCCAGTGTTTTTTATTAATAGAAAATTTCCTCAACAAACCCAGTAGCTGAGCATAAATTGATGTATCTAAACCATACTTAAACTGCAGTTTTTGTTCTCTGATTTTCTTTAAAAGCCTTCCACAAAACGAAGCTGTCTATGTAATATTACAGCAACTGTAACATATTTATAATTTATGTGTCCATAACTCTATATCTCATTTGACCTAGTCATATATACAATTGCTTCACCGTGCAACCTTTCACTAAATATAGTCAACTGTACAATGTTGTTTCCTTGTTCATGCTGTTGAAAGTCACGTGGTGTGTATGAGACGCCTGGTGGTACTATCCTACATGCCGCGCACACGGATCTTGAGACTTTCTGCCTCGACCGAGAGGTGCTGCGTGTGAAGACTTTCATCCGTGACAAGATGGCGGACTACGTGTACAACGGTAATGATACGAGTTCAGACATGGTAACTTCTGTGGTCCAAACGAAAGATGAGAACGTTTCCTAACAAAATACTCTTTGGTTATTTGTTACATAGATCAGCAGGGTCTGATACTCCTCAGTCCACATGAATTTACAATTAAAACAAAACATTTGTCAGTAAGTTATCAAGAAATGTTGTAATTTATAAAGCTTGCTCATTGTCTTTAAAATCGGTGCCGTTGTCATGGGCTGGATGAACATCTTGTCTGCAGTAAAACAAGAAATATGTACTGAATTTTAATAAGGAGATTTCTTGTGATATAACCATTTGAAAGGAGAGAATTAGACTGAAAGGGAATATCGGCTGCCTTTATATTAACAGGCATGTTATTACTTTTAATTTTAACATTCAAGAAATAATTTACTGCTATTACGAAATTATGGGTCTGGAATACCATACTCGGTACAATGTCTAAGCTCCGGACTGGACGACCAATGAAACATGGTTCGATTCCTGGCAGGGGTAAGAATTTTTTCTTTTTTCCAAAGTGTCCAGACTTACGTAGCTTCCTAATTAGTGAGTACAAGGTGCTCGGACATGGAGCTGACCACTCACCTCTATCCCGTGCCTAGTTTAACAAGACAGTTACTGTACGCATAACGTAACATTGAGGAGCGTTCGTGCAACCATTCTTGCAGTGGAAAAAAATAACGATGACACAACCTGAGTGTGTGTATTTGTAGCCTTAGGTATCCAGCTTGTAATGCGCATGCGGCATATTGTCATCTGTGGCCTGTTCCGCTCTACAATATTTTTCCACATTATCCCATAAACGGCGTGATTTTCGAAAAGAAAAAACGTTACCGATCGTAATATGTGTGTTTTGATTTTCTCTACAATAATCGTATGAAACATTTCTCATTCTAAGAAGAAATGGGCGAGATATGATAAAAATATACATTGGTCTTCATGTAAAGTATCCGTTTTTCTTGTCAGATTTTAGTGAAACTTGAATTTTGTCAACGGATTTTCGAAAAATCCTCAAATATGAAACTTAATAAAAATCCGTCCAGTGGGAGCCGAGTTGTTCCATGCGGACGGACGGACATGACGAAGCTAGTATTCGCTTTTCGCAATTTTTCCAAAGCGCCTGAAAGTTAATGGAGTTGTAACTCCACGCCCTTGTATGTTGTATGGTGTTCATAGGGATAACTTCACAGTTTTGTTACGAAATTATATTTTTTTCAAGTAGCTGTGTTAGACGGTTGCAACTGTGCTTTGTAGAAGGAATATCATGGTATAGATTATACTGCTACATTAAAACAATTTGGATTAGGCAATAAGGTAAAGGTAAAGGTAAAGCGGTCCCATTACAGGCCTGTTCAGGCCCAGAGGTTTCTAGGAAGTTAAGTTTCCCAGATTTCATGACAATGGCACAGGATGGTGGTAGGTTGTCAGCATTACGCACCGGCCGCCTTTACCCCCAGGAAATACTCCTCGTACTCATTTCTGTTAGAGGCTGATTCGACCCCAGGACCATAGTGCGATCGGAAGGATTTTATGTAAATGAAAAATTCACTGACACCAGCTGGGATCAAACCAACGACCTTCCGATTTGTAGCACAGCACCTTAACCACTGTGCTACCGCGGTTGGATTAGGCAATACTTGATAAATTTCATAACACTACTGTTGTAGTTCACTCAATTCTTGTAACATTGCTACTGATTTTTGTGTTTCTATAGGCTTTTGGTTCAGCCCAGAGTGTGAATTTGTTCGGGAGTGCATTGCTCTCTCACAGCGCTATGTAACAGGTTGGGTCCAAGTGGAGTTATACAAGGGGTCAGGTGAGTTATCGCCAATTATCTGAATTGTCTCCAACGTCTTTAAAAATTACAGGCTACAGTTAATGCCCCCAGAATAATTTATTATATTTTAAGTTCTCTTTGCTGATTATTAATGGGGCTTAATTCTTTAACTGTGATACAGAACAGCGGTTCCAGTTTTCTGTTTTCAGTCCTATTGACTGTATACACAGACTACAGATAACGCAGATTCTTCATTACCAACTATAAAAAGATGGGTCAGAAGGGCTTTAAAACCTTTCATCTTCTTCATGGTTACAACGTGCATCAATGATATCAAATACTTTATTGTCCAACTAATGCACTCACATATATATAAAAAAAAACCGTTCAATTGTTAAAAACCAATTAAACTTATAAAAGCCGCTCCAACATGTTTCGGTTCACGCAGGAACCATCATCAGGGAGCTACAACCAGAGCTTAGCTAAAATTACAAGTCTTGTTCAACTGTGCGTGTCGATGCAGATGTTGTCAGTGTTATGGGGGCATATTCTGACCTGGTGTGCGTGTGTATGTGTTCTAGTATTTCTTTGTACAGTGAATCATACACACGCACACCAGGTCAGAATATCCCCCCATAACACTGACAACGTCTGCACCGATACGCACAGTTGAACAAGGCTTGTAATTTTAGCTGAGCTCTGGTTGTAGCTCCCTGATGATGGTTCCTGCGTGAACCGAAACATGTTGGAGCGGTTTTTATAAGTTTAATTGGTTTTAAACAATTTAACGGTTTTATATATTTGAGTGCATTAGTTGGACAATAGAGTATTTGACTTTACATCTTGTTCTAGTTCGAGCAGTGGCCCGAAATTCTCGCGTGGCTCTCTACAACCAGAACCTTGTGTCTATGGATCAGC
>Ga0131853_10008170_pt1 | contig 19044 bp, 14 predicted proteins | sample TergutLab28metaG_FD_92764 | JGI IMG/M metagenome (GOLD analysis project Ga0131853, IMG submission 92764) | Labiotermes labralis P1 segment gut microbial communities from Petit-Saut dam, French Guiana - Lab288 P1 (version 2) (version 2) | ecosystem: Host-associated > Arthropoda: Insects >...
AAGCTCGCGAGGGTCGCCGGACGCGGGATCCAGTGCGGCGGGATCGAGGTGATATCGGCCTCGTGCTGCAACGACGACGAGACGAGCCAGACGACGGGCGCGAGCACGTAGATCAACATGATGGCCGAGGCGACGAACAGCCCGAGGCGCTTGAGCCAAAGGGAAGCATTCATCGTTCAGAGCCTCCTGCCCAGCAGACGAAGGAGCGCATAGGACATGGCAAACGTTGCGAGCGCAAGCAGATAGGCCACGGCCGCACCGGTTCCGAACGACAGCTTGCGGAAGGTCTCGACATAGATGTGCCACGACAGCACATGCGACGCATCGGCCGGACCGCCTTCGGTCAGGATGAAGAACAGGTCGAAGTGACGCACGGCCATCATCGCCTCGTAGATCGCCACGAGCATGAAGCCTGGCCGCATCGACGGCAGCGTCACATGAATGAAACGATTCCAGAGCCCGGCGCCATCCACGCGCGCCGCGCCATACAGGTCGGCCGGAATCGACTTCAACGTCACGAGCAACAGGATCGACGCGAGCGGCACCTCCTTCCAGACGAAGGCGTTCGCGATCAGCGCCAGCGTTTTGCGCGTGTCGCCGAGCCACACCAGGTAGTGCTTGACGATGCCAAGCTGCAGGAGCAGGCCGTTTAGCGCGCCATAGCCGGAGTCGTAGATCCACTTCCACATCAGGCCATCCACCACGTAGGGAATGGCCCAGGGAATCAGCAGCGCGATCGACAAAATACGTCGGCCACGGAAATTCTGGTTGAGCAGCAGCGCGATCAGCGTCGCAATGACCATGATCGCGCTGACCGACCCGACCGTGAACCAGACCGTGCGGACCACCGCAGCCCAGAACGACGGCGAGTGGAACACCTGCACGTAGTTGCCGAGCCCGACGAACGGTGCGCTCGCGCGCGTGAGCCGGATGTCGAACAGGCTCGTCCAGAGCGAATACGCCACCGGAAACACGGCGACGACGAACAGCACCGCGTACATCGGCAACAGCAGCAACATCGCGCTGCGCTGGTCCGACGCCGACACGGCATGCCGGGCCAGCCAGCTTTTGTTCACGGCAGGAGCGCGCATTGCATCAGGCCTGCTTGCTCAACGCGTTCCATTTGGCCGCCGATGATTTCAGCGCATCGGCGGCGCTCGCCTGGCCGAGGATCGCCGACTGCCACGCGCTGCCGTTGGTTTCGTCCCATTCGCCGAACCAGCGCGTAATCACGTCCTTCTTGTGCGCGAGGTTCTGCTGTTGCTGGAACATCGCAAAGTCGCCGTATTGCTCGTAGGCAGACTTGATCTGCGGATCGTTGAAGAGCGGCTTGACGCCGAACGCCGTCCCCGTGTCGAGGAACATCGCCTTCTGGAACGCGTACTGGCCGTCGAACTTGCCGCCGAACGCTTCGATCAGTTTCGCTGCGTTGGCCGCACGTGTCTTGTTGGCGGCGGCCGCTGCGCTCATCGCGTGCATGCGCATCCACGCGACCGTCGCATGCGAGCCATTTGCCCCTGCGGGCATCAGCGCCTGCTTGATGTGACCCGCCACCTTCGACTGGCGCGGATCGTTCAGCGCCTGAATCCGGTAACGCGGCAGCAGCGCAAATGCATGATTGCCGGAGGCCACGGCCTTGAAACCGTTCAGTTCGCCGAGTTCCACGCACGCCGGAGAGACGATCTTGTGCTTGTTGACCGCGTCCACGATCCACTGCAACGTACTTACGGCACCGTGCTGCGGATCGTCCATCACGGTACGACCGCTGTCGTCGACGAAGCGGCCGCCGTTCGAAAACACCATCGACGACATGAACTCGATGAGCCAGCTCTCGCGCGCCATCGACAGCATCAGCGGGTAATTCGACAGGCCGGCCTTCTTGATCTTCAGTGACTGGTCGACCAGTTCGTCCCAGCTCGCCGGCGGCGCCGCGATACCCGCCTTCTTCAGCATATCGGCGTCGTATAGAAAGGCCATGTAGTCGGTGTAGTAGGTCACACCATACTGCCGCCCCTTGTATTTCATGGACTGGACGCAGAAGTCCTGCGCATCGCCGTTGTACTTGAGCAGTTCCGGATAGCCGTCGAGCGGCGCGACCCAGCCCGCATCGGCCCATTCGGGCAGCCAGCCGTCCGACACCCACAGGCTGTCGATCGGGGCCTGGCCGACGAATTTCGTCACCATCGCATCGCGGTACTGCGCGAACGGCAGGTTGTTGTAGTTCACCGGCAGACCGGTTTCCTTGGTGAACGCCGCGAGTTGCCGCTTGACGGTATCGACGCCCGCCGACCACGTGTACAGATTGACCGGATCGGCGGCGACCGCACGCGAGACCGCGCCGAACATGCCCGTGGCCGCCAACCCGGCGCCGGCCGACAACTGAAGAAAACGACGACGGCTATCGAACTTCGTCACTTCGCTCATGGTGCGCTCCCAACCGCGTGTGCGGCGCTGTCTCCTGATTTATTGGTCAGCGGTGGTCTGCTGTCTTGAGCGCAACGGTATTCGTAAATTCGTAACTCGTCAATTGACGATTTACATGACGAGCAAAACGCTGCATGACGGCAGGCGTTGGCAGCCGGACGGCGGTGGCCTGAGGCCACCCCGGTTCAGACGGGTTGCTGCGCGGGGAGTACGGCCGGAAGGCTTGCGAGGAACGCGCGGACGCTCATTTCGATCACGCGCTCAGGCGGGGTCGTGTTGCTGTTCTCGTAGAGGTGGCGTCGGATGGCGAGGTGCGACACGGCCCCGTGCAGCATCCAGCCGACCTCGGTCAGTTCGTCCAGGGTCTCGGGCAGGCCGAGTTTTGCGTCATGCGCCGCTTCACGCACGATGATTTCCAGCGCATGAGTCACAACGGCATCCGTGTAGGTGGGCGCCATGTGCAACCCACCCAATGACGAATACAGGAACAGCCGCAGCCAGCGCCGCGTCAGCAGGCTTTCATAATAATCGCGATAGAACTCGATGAGACGTGCTTCGAGCGGCACGCTGCGATCCTTCAGCCTGACGAACCAGATGGCATTGAAAAGACCTGCAATCTCGCGCTTGTAGACCTCCTCGATCAGCGCTTCCTTACTGGAAAAAAGGCTGTAGAGCAGGCGCTGCGAGACGCCGCACGCCTGCGCGATCGCACGCGTCTGCGCATTCAGGCCGTGTTCGGAGAAGTACTCGGCCGCCTTGGCCAGTACCAGTTCCTGCCGCTCGGCGCGCGGCAGCCGCTGCCTGGCCCGCGGTGGGCTCTTCTTTGTCGTCCCTGCGCCTCGCGTGCCGGCCGGTTGCCCGGAAGTCTTTGTCACCTGGATCCCTTTCGTGCAGACGCTTGCGAAAATAAATCGTCAAACGACGATTTATGATCAGTCAATCATAAACGGGCTCGCGAGTCGAGTCATCGCCACTACGCCCGTCAAAGCGTCATTATCGCAACCTGGCCGGCAAAAAGAGAGCAGGCACTTTCAGCCACGTCCGCTGCCAAGCGCCATCGCCAGCACGCGCGCCACATGCAGCGGCTCGACGCCTGCACCGTCGTGGATCTGATGACGGCAACTCGTGCCATCGGCCACGACCAGATCGCCGTGCGCCGCCGAGCGCACGGCGGGCAGCAACGACAGTTCGGCCATGGCCTGCGACGCGCCGTAGTGCTCCGCCTCGTAGCCGAAACTCCCCGCCATCCCGCAGCACGACGATTCGATCGTCTTGACCTCCAGCGCCGGAATCCAGCCGAGCACGGTCTGCACGGGCCGCAGCGCATCGAACGCTTTCTGATGGCAGTGGCCGTGCAGCCATGCGCGCTTCGCATCGAGCGGCTGCAACGTCAGGTCGAGCCGGCCCGCTTCTTTCTCGCGCACCAGAAATTCCTCGAACAGCAACGCTGCCTGCGCAAGCGCACGCGCCTCGTCGCCGTAGCCGTACTGGAGGAACTCGTCGCGCATCGTCAAGAGACACGACGGCTCCAGCCCCACGATGGCGACGCCGCGCTTCACGTAAGGCATCAGCGTATCGAGCAGACGGCGCGCTTCGCGCTTCGCTTCATCGACGAGCCCCGCCGCGAGAAACGTCCGCCCGCAGCAGAGCGGCCGCTCGCCCGCGCGCGTATTGAAGTGCACGCGATAGCCGGCCGCTTCGAGCACGCGTTGCGCGGCGCGCGCGTTGTCCGGTTCGATCGTGTCGTTGAAGGTATCGACGAACAGCACGACCTCGCGTTCGGACTGCGCGAGATTCGCTTTCGCGCGCCGCAAAAACGAAGGCTGAAAACGCACGAGCTTGCGTTGCGGCGCGAATCCGATCGCGCGTTTGATCCCCGTGCCGACGAGCGGAACGCGTTCGCCAAGCGCGAGCAATGCTCCGAAGCGCGCCATCTGCGGGGCATATCGCGGCATGAACGCGATGAGCCGCTCGCGCAGACCGATGCCGTGCTTCGCGGTCCACGCGGCGCGCGCTTCGATCTTGAACTTCGCCATATCGACGCCGGTCGGGCATTCGCGCCTGCAGCCCTTGCACGAGACGCACAGATCGAGCGTCGCCTTTACGTCCTCGCTGGCGAGGCCGTCGCCTTCGAGTTGCCCTGAAATCGCGAGCCGCAACGTATTCGCGCGACCGCGCGTGACGTGCTGCTCCTCTCGTGTCACGCGATAGCTCGGGCACATCGTCCCGGCGTCGAACTTGCGGCAGTGGCCGTTGTTGTTGCACATCTCGACGGCCTTCGCGAGACCGCCGCTCAGGTCGCCGCCGCTGCCCGGCGCCCCTTCCGCACCGGTGAGCGGATCGCGCGCGACATTCCACGCGGACCAGTCGAGCGCGGGATCCATGGCCCGTTCGCGATAGCCGGGCGCAAAGCGGAAATTGCGCGCATCGTCCATCTTCGGCGGGCGCACGATCTTGTCCGGATTGAAGCGGTTCTCGGGGTCGAACAGTTGTTTGATCTCGCCGAACGCTTCGTTGATGCGCGGGCCGTACTGCCACGCCACCCACTCGCCGCGACACAATCCGTCGCCGTGCTCGCCCGAATAAGCGCCCTTGTATTCGCGCACCATCTCGGCGGCCTGCTCGGCGATCGCGCGCATCTTCGCCGCGCCGTCGCGGCGCATGTCGAGAATCGGCCGCACGTGCAGCGTGCCGACGCTCGCATGCGCGTACCAGGTGCCCTCGGTACCGTGACGATGAAACACCTCGGTCAGGCGCCGCGTGTACTCGGCCAGATGCTGGAGCGGCACCGCGCAGTCTTCGATGAACGACACGGGCTTGCCGTCGCCCTTCATGCTCATCATGATGTTCAGGCCGGCCTTGCGCACCTCCCACAACGCGCGCTGTTCACCGGCGTCGGCCATCTTGACGACGCTACCCGGCAGCCCGCGATCGCCCATCAGTTCTTCGAGACGATCGAGCCCGCGCACCTGCGTGTCGCGATCTTCGCCCGCGAATTCGACGAGCAGGATCGCCTCGGGCCGGCCGACCAGCGCACGGCCAATCACCGGCGCAAACGCGGGGTTGTCGAGCGCGAGGTCGATCATCGTGCGATCGACCAGTTCCACCGCCGAAGGCTGCAACCCGACGATGTACTGCGCGCTCTCCATCGCCTGATAGAACGTCGGAAAACTGATCACGCCCAGCGCGCGATGCGCGGGCAACGGCGAGAGCTTGAGCGTGATCTGCCGGCTGAACGCGAGCGTGCCTTCCGAGCCCACGAGCAGATGCGCGAGGTTCGCGGAACCGTCATCGGTATAAGCGCGCGGATTCTGGCAATCGAACAGGTCGATGTTGTAGCCCGCCACCCGCCGCAGCACCTTCGGCACGCGCTCGGCGATTTCGCCGCGCTCGCGTTGCGCGATGCGCGTGACGCCTGCCACGATCTGCGCGAGCCGCGTGTCGTGGTCCGGCAGCGGCAGCTTCAGCGACTGGAAACGTGCCTCGGCGCCGTCCGCGAGAATGGCGTCGATGGCCAGCACGTTGTGGACCATGTTGCCGTACTCGATCGAGCGCGAGCCACACGAGTTGTTGCCGGCCATGCCGCCGATCGTGCACTGCGCCGACGTCGAGACATCGACGGGAAACCACAGGCCATGCGGTTTGAGCCAGGCGTTCAGTTGATCGAGCACCACGCCCGGCTCGACCGTGACCGTGCGCGCGTCGGCGTCGAAATCGACGATCCGGTTCAGCCAGCGGCTCGTGTCGATGACGAGCGCCTCGCCCACCGTTTGACCGCACTGGCTCGTACCGGCGCCGCGCGCGAGCACGGCGGCGTGCTCGCCGCGCGCCACGTCGAGCGCCGCGCGCAGATCGTCCTGATTGCGCGGCACCACCACGCCTACCGGCATGATCTGATAGATCGATGCGTCGGTGCTATAGCGCCCGCGACTCGCGGCGTCGAACAGGATGTCACCGCAGTCGGCCTCGCGCAATCGGCGCGCAAGCCGCGACCCCTGATGCGCCGCCGCGGGCATGAGATGGACCGGCTTGACTAGTAGTGGACCAAGCGGATTGAGCGAGGGTTGTGGCATGAGCGAAACCCGGTCGGTTGGCCGTGCGCCGTATCAGGCGGCGCGCTGCTGGGACGCCGCGACGCCGTCGGCAGCCTCGCCCGCTTCGAAGCGCTCGCCCGGACGCATGCGGAACGCGAGCACCACGCCCAACGCCATCAGCACGATGCTGCCGACGAACGGCAGTTGCCAGTTGTGCGTCGTATCGATCACGAAGCCGCCCACCACCGGCGAGATGATCGCCGCCAGCGCCGACCCCGTGTTCATGATGCCGCTGGCCGTGCCCGCGAACTTCGGCGCGATGTCCATCGGAATCGCCCACATCGGCCCGATCGTCATCTCCGAGAAGAAGAAGCCCGACGACAGACACACCACGCTCAGCAGCAGATTGTGCGTGAACATCAGCGGCAGGAGCGAAGCGAGGGCCAGCAGCATGCAGGTCGCCACCATCACGCTGCGTGCGCGATTCAGGTTGCGCGTACGCTCGTAGATCCGGTCGGTCACGATGCCGCCCAGCGTGTCGCCGATCACGCCCGACAAAAACACCGCCGACGCGAACCCGGCCGACTTGGCGAGATTCAGATGATGGCTATGCAGGAAGTACTGCGGAATCCAGCTCAGGAACAGCCAGAGCGTCCAGCCGTAGCAGAAGTAGACGATCGTCACCGGCGCCATGCGGCGCACGAGCGGCCCCCAGGGCACCTTGCCCGCTTTCGGCGCGGCCGGCGGCAGCATGGCCAGTTCGGCCTGGGTGATGCGGCGATGCTCGGCCGGGCGTTCGGCGAACGTGAAATACCAGACCACGACCCACACGAGACTGACCGCGCCGCACGCATAGAACGAGGCGCGCCAGCCCCACGTCGCCATCACGAGCACGACGGCGGCCGGTGCGATCGCGTTGCCGATGCGGGCCGCCGAGTGCGTGATGCCCTGGGCAAAGCCGCGCCGCTGCTTCGGCACCCAGCGCGCCATCGCGGCGGTCGAGGCCGGGAATGTCGCGCCCTCGCCGAAGCCGAGCAGCACGCGCGCGACGAGCATCGAGGCGAGACCCGTGGCAAAGCCGGTCAGGATCGTCGCGACGCCCCACAGCAGGCCGCAGAACAACAGCGTGCGCTTGGCGCCGAAGCGGTCGCTGACCCACCCGCCGCTCACCTGAAACAGCAGATACGGATACGCGAACGCGGAGAACACAAGCCCGATCTCCACGTGCGAGAGCCCGAACTCCTTGCCGAACCCGGCCGCCGCGGTGCTGACGTTCACGCGGTCGAGGTACGTAATGAAATACATGATGCACAGCATGATCAGCACGACGCTGGTGGCGCTGGTCAGTCGAGCCCGTTTCATCGTTTCAGTCTCCGGTTGGGGCAGCTTCGGGTTCCCTCGAACCCGGCTGCACCTCGTTATGCCGGACCTCTGCCGCTACCTGCGATGCGGCGTGCCCGTGCCGTCAGGTGCGCCCATGCGTACATCGAAACCGCGTGGCGCGTCTCGTGTTGCTTATCGTGTTGCTTATCGTGTTGCTTATCGTGCTGCTTAATACTTAACGTCAGATCATGCGGCTGCCTTGAGCGGCGACGGCTTGCCCTGCTGCGCAAACCAGGCCATCGCTTCAGGCATGCCGCTACCGGCGAGCTTCACCCCCGCGAGTTGCAGGCCGATCTCGCAGCCCGCGAGCGCGGCGAGCAGCGTGAGTTCGTTGCAGTCGCCGAGGTGCCCGATGCGGAACATGCGGCCCTTCACCTTGCCGAGCCCCGTGCCGAGCGACATGTCGAAGCGTTCGTAGATGACCTTGCGCACCGCGTCGGCGTCGATGTCCTCGGGCATCATCACGCCGGTCAGCACCGGGCTGTAGACGGCCGGGTCCGCGCACTGGATTTCCAGACCCCACGCACGCACGGCGCGACGGCACCCTTCGGCCAGACGCTGGTGCCGCGCGAACACATTGTCGAGCCCTTCGGCTTCGAGCATCTCGATCGCTTCCGAGAGCCCGTACAGCAGGTTCGTGTTCGGCGTATACGGCCAGTAGCCGTTGCGATTCATTTCGATGATTTCATCCCAGCCCCAGAAGCTGCGCGGCAGCGTGGCGTGCTTGCTCGCGGCACGCGCCTTCTCGGAGACGGCATTGAAGCTGATGCCCGGCGGCAGCATCAGGCCTTTCTGCGAGCCGGAGATCGTGACGTCCACGCCCCACTCGTCATGCCGGTAGTCGGCGCTGCCGAGGCCCGAAATCGTATCGACGAGGAGCAGCGCCGGATGGCCCGCTGCGTCGATCGCACGGCGCACGGCGGCGATATCGGAGGTGACGCCAGTGGAGGTCTCGTTGTGCACGACGCAGACCGCCTTGATCGTATGCCCGCTGTCGGCACGCAGACGCGCCTCGATCATGTCGGCCTGCACGCCGCGCCGCCAGCCTTCGATACCGGGCAAACCGAGGAACTCGGGCTTCAGGCCGAGGTTGTCGGCGAGCTTCTTCCAGAGCGATGCGAACTGGCCCGTTTCATACATCAGCACGGCGTCGCCGGGGCTCAGCGTGTTGACGAGCGCGGCCTCCCAGGCGCCCGTGCCCGATGCCGGGTAAATCACCACAGGCTGCTTCGTCTTGAAAATCCGCTTGATGCCCTCGAGCACCTTCAGGCCCAGCTCACCGAACTCGGGGCCGCGATGGTCGATTGTGGGATAGCTGATCGCGCGCAGGATACGGTCCGGAACCGGGCTCGGCCCCGGGATCTGCAGGAAGTGTCGTCCGGCGGGATGGTAGTCGAGTTTCAGCATCGGTCATGCTCCGTTTGAATTTTGCATGCAAAAAACTATAGTCCTCTTAGGGCAACGGAACCAAGCGCAATAAAAACCGTGTTTACCCTAGTAGGGCATGCGTGTGCCCGATTCACACACCATGCACTAAAATCATGACAAATCCGAACTAGAGTTTTTTGCATGCAAACCGTCACATTCGACGACGACAAGCCTGTCGCCCCCGTGCTCCCCAAAGTCGAGCGCCAGCAACTGCACGACACGGTGGTCGATCATCTGCGCCGTTTCATCGTCGAAGGTCTGCTCGAACCGGGCCGCAAGCTCAACGAGCGCGAACTGTGCGAGACGCTCGGCATCTCGCGCACGCCGCTGCGCGAAGCGTTCAAAGTGCTGGCCGTCGAAGGGCTCGTGGAGATTTCGCCGAACCGCGGCGCCACGGTGGCCACGCTGGACGAAGCCGAGATCCGCGAGATGTTCGAACTGATGAGCGGGCTTGAAGCGTTTTCGGGCGAACTCGCGTGCGAGCGCATCACGCCCGCCGAAATCGCGGAGATCAAGTCGCTGCACTATGCGATGGTCGCGTGCCGCGCGCAGAACGATCTCGCGGGCTATTACAGCCGCAATCAGGCCATTCACGACCGCATCAACGCGGCCGCGCGCAATTCGGCGCTGCATCAGGTGTACATGTCGGTCAACCGGCGCCTGCAGGCGCTGCGGTTCCGCTCGAACTTCCAGACGCCGAAGTGGGATAGCGCGATCGACGATCACGAAGCGATGCTCGATGCACTCGACGCGCGCGACGGCAAGCGTCTTGCCGCGATCTTGCGGCGCCATCTGCTGGCCAAGCGCGATGCGGTGCTGCAGCTTGCGGCGACGCAGGCGAGCGCGTCGGCGTCTGCATCGGCTTCGCGTTAAAGGCGATATTTACACGTACCGTTCGCACTCACGACGGATTTCCGCGATCAATTCCTTGCTCGCTGCCGACAGTTCCGCGTTGCGGCGATACACGAGACCGAGCGTGTGGCGCCCCATGGCGTCCGGTTCGAGGCCCAGTTGCAGTTCGCACAGCCGCCCGGCCCGGATGTCCTCGCGGCTCACGTCGTAGCGCGTCAAGCCCACCACGTCGCCCTGCAATACCATCGTTTTCAGTAATTGCGCCGAATCGGAATGCACGATGCTGCGCGACGGCAGCAAGCCGCGCGCGCGGGCCTTCTCGCGCAGCGAGCGTTCCATCACGATGCCGTCGCTCATCACGATCCACGGATAGGCGAGCACTTCGCTGACGTCCACAGGCTGTTTCGCCAGCAACGGATGACCGCGCCGGACGATCACGCAGTTGCGGTCGTCGAAGAGCGGCTCCTGAATCAGATCGGACGTGCTCTCGTCCTCCGCGAGCACCGAAATCACGAGGTCGAGCCCGCCCTCGCGCAGCATCGGCAGCAGCTGCTCGCGCGTGCCCATCGAGTAATTCACCGAAATCTTGCGCGCGCCGCCCACCATGCGCAGCGTGACCGCGGGCAGGATGCCCGTGTGAAAACCGGCCCCGGGCGGCGCGCCGACGTTGACGCTCCCGGAAGTCAGCTCTTTGAGCGACTCGATGTCCTCGTCGATCTTGCGCATCTCCGCATCGATCAGGCGCGCGCGCAACAGCAGCGCCTTGCCGTACGACGTGAGCGTCATGCCGCGCGACTGACGCACGAACAATTCGACGCCTAGCTGCTCCTCGAGCAGATGAATGCTTTTCGTTAGAGCCGGCTGCGAAAGGTGGAGCAGCTCGGCTGCCTTGTTGATGCTGCCCGCCTGCACGACGGCGAGAAACCGATCCAGTACCGGAAGATACATGCCTCGAGGACCTATGGGAGCAATGCGGGAGCAAAGCCGGAATCGGACTCGACCCGGACTCGACCCGGACCCGACCTATAAACGATGGTGATAGCCCTGTCGAATCATTTCATTAGACCACATGATCGCCCGAAATTATATTGACCGCTACACGAAGAGCCCGAACCCAAGCGCGGCTCATAAGGAGACGAATATTGGAAGCGAGTCTGGCCAGTCAGCGCCGCGCGGCGTTGCGCCAGGCCTGCGACGCCGCCGGCGTGCGCAGGCTGTTCATTTACGGCAATGTGTGGACTTGCGATAGCCTGCGTTACGCAACCGACTTTGCCCCCCTCGAAGGTCACGTCCTCGCCATCGTCGACGCCGATTCCACCCGCCTGTTATGCGAAGTCCGCAGCGAAGCCGAGCGCGCCCGCATCGAAGTGCCTTATGCACAAATCGAATGGGCGTCCGATTTTCACGGCGCGGCGCGCGCGATCATCGCGGAGTCCGGACCGGCGTGCGGCCATACGCCGGTTGCGGCCATGCCCACCGGCATTGCAGCGGCGCTCGGCAACGCGATCGACTTCGGCGCACCGATGCGGCTCCTGCTCACGCAGAAGCTCGAAGCGGAGATCGACCAGGTGCGCCGCGCCGCCGATCTCGCCGACGAAGGCTATGACGTCTTCCGCCACGCGGCGCGCGAGGGACGCTTCGAATACGAAGTGGTCGCGGACGTCGAGGCTTTCTTCCGCAGCCGCGGCTGCCCCGACAATTTCATGATCATGGCCTCGGGCGGGCGCGAAGTCCGCGCGATGCATCCGCCGAGCGCGCGCAGGCTGCAACGCGGCGATCTCGTCACCACCGAACTCACGCCCTGCGTGTCCGGCTACTACGCACAGATCTGCCGCACGCTCGTAATCGGCCCGGCTTCGAACGAACAGCAACGTGCCTGGGATACGCACCTCGAAGCGCTCGAGGCGGGTATGGCGGCGATCCGGCCCGGCGTCACCGCGGGCGATGTCGCCACGGCGCAGAACGATGTGTTCCGCGCGCACGGCCTCGGCGAATACTGCACGTCGCAGTACACACGCGTGCGTGGCCACGGTCTCGGTCTCTATGTCGACACGGCGCCCGCGATCATCGAAGGCGATGGCTTCGTCATCAAGGATGGCATGACCGTGATCGTCCACCCGAACGGCTATCACCCGGAATCGGGCTATCTCGTGCTCGGCGACGCGCTGGTCGTGCGCGACGGCGGCAACGAGATTCTGACCCGGACGCCCCGACAACTCTTTTCCGTTTAGGACCCCGGCATGCGACGAGGATGGATGGACTGGGACCGCCGCGAGGTTCCCGAAGCAGTCCTGCAAGAACGTGTCGCGCAGGTCGCGACCGCGTGCGGCGAGCAGGGTTACGACGCACTCCTGATTTATTGCGGCTACACGCGCCCGGCTCAGGTGTCGGCGCTCACGCACTTCGTGCCGTTCTGGAGCCAGGGTCTGCTGGCGGTCGTGCCGTCCGGCAAGACCGCGCTGATCATAGCCACGACGGGCCGCACGGTGCAATGGATACGCAGCACGTCGCGCGTCGATGACGTCGTACCCTGCCCCGAAGTCGGCGCCAAGGCCGGCGAGTGGCTGCGAGAGCATACGTCGGCGCGCCGCATCGCCATCGCATCGTTCGATGACGTGCCGGCGAGCGCACTCGCGAACCTGCGACGCGCCCTGCCCGATGCCGTCATCGATCCCGCGGGCGACTGGTACACCGCACTCGATGCGAGCTTCGGCCCGACGCCCGAAGTCAACCGCCAGGCTCGCGAAATCGCCGCATCGGCCATGGCGCTGATATCGGCCGGTTCGAACGACGACGCGAATGCGCTCGTCGCCGCGCTCGACCAGCACTGTCGCGCACAAGGCGCCGAAGAGGTCGCCGTCTATGTGAGCCCGGATCTGTCGAAAGCGGCGCAACTCTCCCGCATCGAAGGCCCGATGTCACTCGGACAATATTTCGGCGTCCAGATTACCTTGGCTTACAAGGGCTACTGGCTGCGCACGGGCAGCAGCTTCATCCGCGGTCATGCCGATATCGTCGAGCATCCCGGCTGCGCCGACGCATTGCGTGCGCTGCGCGCCGCAAGCGGGCGCAGCCGCGACATCGGCGAACTCGTCGCCGCGATCGAACAGGCCAGCGGCGCGAGCGTCAGCGACTGGACGCTCGAAGCGCGCCGCGACGGCCTGCCCCTGTCACCCGTCGGCACGGCCGGCGGGCCGCGCCCGGACACCGCACCGGCTACCTCCACGCTCAGCGCCTGCCTGCGCTCCGGGAACGACACCTGGACGATCGCCACGCCGCTCTGAGCCGGAACCCACAGGAGACACGAACATGTACCAGACGATTCAGGGCCCCTATAACTGGAAAGCCGCCGACGTCGAAGCGAACCAAAGCTGGGTCCACCACTTCACGCCCGCCGAGCGCGCCGAAATCGACGCCGCCCTGCGCCATGCGCTGGCCCGCAACCGCACGCTCGAAACGCTGCGCGCCGACGATTTCCCGCTGCCGACCGTATCGGGCCTGTTCGCCCAGGGCCGCGAACAACTCGAAAACGGCATCGGCATGCAGCTCTATCGCGGCATCGACGTCACGCCGTACAGCAAGGACGAACTGCGCCTGATGTACTGGGGCCTCGGGCTGCATCTCGGCACGCCGGTTTCGCAGAGCATGCACGGCGACGTCCTCGGCGACGTGCGCAACCAGAACACCGATCTCGACGGCCCGCAGGGCCGCGGCTACACCACCAACCGCGAACTGAACTGTCACACCGATTCGTGCGACGTCGTGGGCCTGTTCGTGATGCGCACGGCGAAGAGCGGCGGCGCGAGCCACCTGGCCAGTTCCGTCGCGATCCACAACGAGATGCTACGCCAGCGCCCGGACCTGCTCGAAGCGATGTACGAGCCGTTCTACTGGAGTTGGCAGGGCCAGGAACCCGAGGGCGCACAGCCGTGGTATCCGCAGCCGATCTTCAGCACGTGGCGCGGCAAATTCTCGTGCCGCTACGTGCGCACGCACGTCATCTCGGCGCAGCGCTATGAAGAGGTTCCGCGCCTGACCGAGCGGCAGCTCGAAGCGATCGAACTGTTTACCGCGCTCTCGCGCAATCCGGAATACAGCTACTCGATGATGTTCGAGCCGGGCGACCTGCAACTGCTCAACAACCACGTCACGCTGCATGCGCGCACCGCCTTCGAGGACTTCACGGAACCCGACCGCCGCCGCCATCTGCTGCGCATGTGGCTCTCGGTGCCGAACAGCCGCGAACTGAATCCGCAGCTCGGCTACATCTACCGCAACCTGAGCGGCGGCACGGTACGCGGCGGCTTCCCCTCGCGCACGGGCCGCCTGATCCACGAAACGCGCCTCGGCCATTCGATGCTGGACTGACTCCGGACTCACTTTCGCGATGCCCTACCACTCACAATCTCGCAGCGGCACGTTCGCTTTCGTCGGCGACATCATGCTCTCGCGGGCCCTGAAGCCTTATCGCGAGCCTGAATATCTGGGCCTGCTCGAACTGATGCGCGGCAACGACCTCGTCATCGGCAACCTCGAATCGGTCGTTCGTCATCCTGAGGAAGGTCACCCGAACTTCACGATGGGCACGCCGATGACCACGGCGCCCGAGTTGCTCGACGATCTCATGTGGATGGGCGTGCGCCTCGTCTCGATCGCGAACAACCATGCGACCGACTATGGCGTGGCCGGCGTCGAGGCGATGGTCGCGCATCTGCGCGCCGCGGGCCTCAAAGCGACGGGCGCCGGGCGCAACATGGCCGCGGCGCGCGCGCCCGCCTACGTCGATACGGCGGCCGGACGCGTCGGCCTCGTGGCGGCGACCGCGTTCTATCGTCCGTGGAACGTGGCGTCCGATCAACGTCCCGACGCGCAAGGGCGCCCCGGCATCAATCCGCTCGCGGTCCGCACGACCTACGTCGTCACGCCGCGCGACTTCGAGGCCCTGCGCCGCATGAGCGACAGCCTCGGTCTCACGCAGGAACGCGCTCGCCATGCGCGGCAGTTCTACAGCGCGGCCGAACTCGGCGAGCGTTCGCAGGACAAGCTCACGCTGTTCGGCCAGCAATTCCGTTGCGGCGAAGCGTATGCGGTGGAAACCAAAGCGAGTCCGCTCGACGCCGACGCCAACCTCAAGGCAATCGCGGAAGCCCGGCGGCAGTGCGACTGGCTCGTGTTTTCGTTTCACAGCCATGATTTCGGCGATGCGGGCCGGCTCACGGCCGAATCGGATGCGGAACTGACCGAGCCTGGCCGCTTCGCGGTGGAATTCGCGCGCGCGGCGATCGATGCGGGTGCGGACGTCGTGGCGGGCCACGGGCCGCATCTGACCTTGGGCACCGAGATCTATCGCGAGCGGCCGATCTTTTACAGCCTCGGTAATTTCGTATTCCAGAACGATACGGTGCAGCAGTTTCCTGCCGAGTCGTACCGCCGCTTCGGCCTCGGCCACGAAGCAACGCCGGCCGATTTTCTCGACGCACGCACGAGCAACGACACGCGGGGTTTCCCCGCCGAGGCCGAGTTCTGGGAAGGCTGTCTTGCACGCGTCGGCTTCGAAGCGGGCCGTCTGGCTCGCGTCGAACTCCATCCGGTAGACCTCGGCTTTGGCACGGGCCGCGCGCAACGCGGCCGTCCGATGCTCGCACAGGGCGCACAGGCGCAAACCATCCTCGACCGGTTCGAGAAACTCTCGGCGCAGCACGGCACCCGATTCGCCCGCGAGGGCGATGCCCTCACCCTCACACCCGTCTGAGCAGCACTGAACAGTACACACGTCGAACATAACTGAGTGGAGACAACGTCATGAAGAAATTGCAGGCGCTCGCTGTCGGAGCCGCATTGGCGCTTTCCCTGGCTGCACCCGGCGCCCACGCCGGAGACTACCCGCAACGGCCGATCAAAATGATCGTCGGCTTTTCGGCCGGCAGCATCAGCGACATCACCGCCCGGATGGTCGTGGCCGAGGTCGAAAAGGAAAACACGCTCGGCGAGAAGATCATCGTCGAGAACGTGCCGGGTGCGGGGGCGACACTGGCTGCGAACCGCGTCGCCAAATCGCCCGCCGATGGCTATACGCTGCTGTTCGCCGCGATGGGTCACGCGGTGGCGCCCGCGCTCTACAGCAAGCTGCCGTATGACACGGTGAAGGACTTCGACGGCGTGGCCACGGTGGCGAAGGCCCACGTGATTCTCGTCACGAAGCCCTCGGAGAAATTCAATTCGGTGCCCGACCTGATCGCCGCGGCGAAGGCCGAACCGGGACACTATTCGTTCGGCTCGTCAGGCGACGGCACGTTCTTGCATCTGCTTGGCGAATCGTTCGCGCAGGACACCGGCATCAAGCTGCTGCACGTGCCGTATCACTCGGGTTCCGAGGCCGTCACGGCCGTGCTGGGCGGCACGATCGACCTCGCGTTCTGCACCGTCAATACCTGCATGTCGCAGATTCGCGCGGGCAAGCTCAAGCCGTTGGGCTATATCTCCGACAAGCGCGATCCGGCCGCGCCCAACATTCCGACGTTCAAGGAAGAGGGCATCGACTTCGACGTGAGTTCGTATAACTACATTCTTGCGCCCGCAGGCACGCCCGCGCCGGTACTGGAAAAACTGCATAAAGCCTTCGATACCGCCGTGCAATCGCCCACCGTCGAACAGCAGTTCCGCAACATGGGGCTCGAGCCGTTCCCGAGTCAGAGCCCCGATGAGGTGACCGCGTTCGTGAAATCCGAAGTGGTCCACTGGGCGCCGATCGTCAAGAAGATCGGGCTGAAGATCAACTGATCGCAAAGCTCGCAATCAGGCATCTGACCGGGCGACCGCAAGGCTTTCGCCAATCGCAGCGCGCAAGCCGGCGACGTCGCCCGCCTCCACCCTACGCCACGGCAAATCCGCGCCCAGACCGCACGCGGGCGTGGCGATCACCGGAATTCCACTCGCGATGGCGGCGAGCAGCGCACGCGGCTGATGCTCCACCCACGCGGGCAACACGACCAGATCCGCCTGCCGCAAGCCGTCATCATAAGAAACCACGCACCAACGCAGGGCAAGATCCGGTTCGACGTCGCCGGGCGGCAGCGTGACCTCGACGGGCAGACCGCGCACTGCATCGGCGAACTCGAAGATGCCCTTGCGCGCCAGCCCCGAAGCGGCGAAGAACACGCGCGGCCACTTTTTCGATTCACGCGTGCGCAACGGACGCTCGATCGCGGGCGGCAACGTCCAGGGCAGCGCCTGCCCGCGCGCGCCCGCTAGTTCGAGAATAGCTGCGTGCGGACTGATCCAGGCGTGCGCCGCTTGCAGCGCCAGCGCCTCTGCCTGCGCCAGCTCGGGATCGGCCCGGAAATCGCGCAGCGATTGGGCTTCGGGGTGTGCGGCGGCGGCGCGGTCGAGTTCCGCCTGCAGCGCCGTCATGGGCAGCGCAGTCATCAGCACTGCGAATTTTCTGCCCGCCAGCGCGCCAGCCCGCCACAGAAAGGGCAGCAGACTCTGTGGCAGCACGAGATCGACGTCCTTGGGCTGCAGGTCCCGCAACATGCGCCGCGCCATGCCGTCCAGTTGCGCGAGCCGCAATTGCGGCAGGGCCTGCCCGCGCCGGCGGCCATAGCGCCAGCGCGCGCTGTTAGCCGCGCGCCGCAGCATCGATTGCCGGTCGAGCCGATGCGGTTCGGCTATGCCGTCACGGCTGCGAATCTGCCCGAAGTGCGCAAGGAACTCCGGCCACGTCTCGGCCAGCCACCATGAGACTTGCAGTTGCAGGCAGCTCGGCCCGATATGCATATGGCAGTCGAATTGCCCGCAACTCGTGCAGTCGCCATTCAGAGGCACGGGCGAGCCCGACGCAACCGGCACGATCGGAATGAGCTGCCTCACCGTTTCGGCTGCGCCGTGCGCGCGGATGGTCACGTGCAGGTTGTCGGCATCCATCCGCGCTTCCAGTCGCCAGGGAAACGGCGCGCGCAATCGCAGATCGATGTAATTCCAGAACACGGTGGCGTCGCGGCCCTGTTCGGCCAGCGAGCCCGGGATGATGCGCGAATGCGCGTGTCGTTCGACGATCTCCAGTCCGGCGCGGGCCGCGCTGTCGTACACCGCATTGGAAAGCTGGCACAGGCCACCGCCGATGGTGGGAATCAGGCAGCCTTCGCGCAGCTCGCTCCCCTCCACGTAGCCACGCAAGCTCGTCACGCGGCCAACCTGTTTCCAGAAGCCGAAGACGGCATGCGCGGGCACCTCGATGCCATCCAGATGCCGCAGCGCCAGGCGCAGGTTCTGCAATTTCCCGGTGACCAGCGCGGCATCGGAATCGTGACCGGGCCACAACGCACTGACCGATTCGGCACGCAGCGGCGCGTCGCGCAATGTGTCGGCGCGCCGATGACGCCGTGGCCGTGCGGCGTCGAAGGCGTCACGCAAAGCGCGCCGCAGGCGCAGGCACCAGGCCTTGCAGGCAAACGTCAGTTCTTGCCTTCGGGTAAGGTGCGGGCGCGGTTCGAAGAGGAACGAGACAGGCTGCGTTTCGTCTTCGTGGCGGGAGGTCGGGTGCATTCGCTTCAGGTCTCGCTGCTCTCATGCCTCGAAAGAATTCAGGCCGCTGCCGTGAATTCCATCAGGATTTCATTGAACTGGATCTGCGGTGCGATATCGGTGTAGTTGGCGATATCGGATTGCAGTTCGTCCGCATGGGGCATGAACGCCGCGAGAAAAGCATCCACCGAATCGAATGTGAAAAAGACGCCGGTCACGTAGGCCGGAGTCGATCCCGGCTCCGCGCCGGCAATGCCACGTTCGACGCTGACTGCGCGAAACCCGGGATACGCGCGAAACAACTCGATCGCGCGAGGCATGTGGCGCTGGATGAAATAGTCGACGTCGAACCGCGCGCCGGGGTGGTGCGGATAAAGGATGCTGATTTTGACCATGGGGT
>Ga0131853_10008173_pt1 | contig 19039 bp, 18 predicted proteins | sample TergutLab28metaG_FD_92764 | JGI IMG/M metagenome (GOLD analysis project Ga0131853, IMG submission 92764) | Labiotermes labralis P1 segment gut microbial communities from Petit-Saut dam, French Guiana - Lab288 P1 (version 2) (version 2) | ecosystem: Host-associated > Arthropoda: Insects >...
GGAAAACTCAACAACAGCGACACTTTCTCAATTCGCTAGTAAATCCATGCGCGAAATCGAAAAAATCATCATCATACCCACATAAGCACACCCTACCTCATTTTACAGATATAAATTCATCAACACTTCGTCGTAATACTCCCGCCCAATTTTGATCGCCTTTGGATAACGCCCGATTTCAACAAATCCCATCTTCTTATAAAGTCCTAAAGCTGCTATATTGTCTGCTCTAACCGTTAGTCCAATAATTTCAATCTGCTCGGACGCACTAGCAAATGCGATGACCCTTTCAAGCATCATTGTCGCAATGCCAAGTCCCCAAAACTTCTGCTTCACACTGATGCCTATTTCACTAGTGTGCGCAATCCGTTCCTTCGTTGGACAAGACAAGTTCAAAACAGAAGCGACTTCGCCCTCAATCAACGCAATGAACAACCCGGAAGTCTTCGAGTCGCGTGTCTCTTCGATAAACTGTTCTTCTTGTTCTAGGGTCATCCCAAATTCATTTTCACCAAAAGTGAGATTGTCGCTTTCACCACCTACCACGTTACAATAGTCGATAATAGCTTGTGCATCTTCTTTTTGGGCTTTGCGTATGATCATCTGCTTGCTGTTTTTAAGTAACATCTTCATTTCTCCTTACCCTCGTGAATATTTCTCCCTAATCTTACTCGCTTTCTCGTAAACTGCCTCGCGCATGGTCGCTGGTGCCAGCACTTCAATGTGTTCACCGTAAGAAAGAATCGTTCCCATCAGCCATTCCCAATCGTCCGTCCACCAGCTAAAATCAACCAGATAACTGCCATCTTCTTGTAAGGTTCCACTACCAAAATCATCCACCATCCGATACGACACAGACGGGTCAAATTTCAACTTAAAATCCACCATTTCTGCCGATTCTTCTTGCTCGTCATACACCTGTTCCATCGGCACTTCCCGTTCTAAAAAGCTCGTCTCGGTGAGCGTTAGGTTTCGGATTCTGTTCAACTTAAACGTGCGGGCGGATTGTCGTAACAAGCAAAAGGTTTTGACGTACCAGGCTTTAGATTTAAACCATAGTTTTGTTGGTTCGACCTGCCGGAAAAGGGTCTTCCCCTCTGGCGTGAGGTAATCAAATGCTACGATTTTCCGCTGCAAGATGGCCGTTTTCAGTGTGGCAAAGAGCTCGGTATTATCGGAATACCACCCTGAGAAATCGACCTCTAACCAGTCGGTGGCGGTTTTGTTAAAGGTAGCCGATAATTTTTCCAACGTCGTGCCGGCTTGTGTGACGTTCAGCTGTGAAAGGCCGTGCAACGATGACAAGACTTCTTGTTGCTCCCGGTCGTTGAGCACGGATTTATTCATGACAAAATCAGGCATCAAGCGAATGCCGCCGCCCTTGCCTTTTTCGGTATAGACCGGGACACCGGTTAAGCTGAGGGCATCGATGTCACGATAAATGGTACGCGTGGAAACCTCGAAACGCTCAGCTAATTCCTTCGCTGTTGCCTGTTGTTTATTTAATAGAATGTATAAAATTTCAAATAATCGATTCGATTGCACGAGCATCACCTACTGTCAGTATAAGACCAGTATACCACATTAATATGACATTGCAATGTCATATTAGCGATTGTTTTATCGACCAATCATCCTAGAATAAACGTTCTTATAATAATCAGCCGTCTCCGCATCTTTTTTCAGACCCATTTTCTGGAGCGGTGATTCATTAATCATTTGTAGCTCTTCCTCAAGTGTTTTGATAATATGAGCCAAAATCCCGTCCCACAAGCTTGTTTCATACTGAGCTTCCGCCAATGAAATAAACCACCCAGCCAGGATTTGCGCCAAATGTGTCGCAGTCGGTGTGCCCATTTCAGTCCGGTCATCAGGAAAGTATTTACTTAAATCATATCGTTTGTTCAATTCAAGATTCTGTTCGGTGACACGCTGCATCAAATTCTGCTGCAAACTCGGGTTTGCTTTCAAATAGACCCGGCAAACATCGAGCAACCTTCGTTTATTGCGATAAAGCGACTGCGTGTACTCACCTTTATAAACCGCGAGATTAATCTCATGAGGTATCGAAACTGAAGGCGGTGAAAGCTCCACTTGCTTCAACGACGACAAATAATGGACCAACAACAACTTCAACGTATACGGAATCGTGATTTTTTCCATGGCAAACGCCACTCTAATCTGCTCGTTAACCGCATCAAATTTTTCTTCTGCAACCTTTAAGACCACGTGATTCGGTATATTGCCCTCAAAGCCGTCTTCTTCTACAAAAATCGTCGAAATAAATAGCCAATCAATGTTTCTATTTTTAAGTGCAAGCTCAATCGAACGGTCCACAATGGAATTACGATCGGTATTAGGCAAATGGTCACATTTGCGAATTTGTTCGAACAATGACAAAATTAATTTCGTCGGTCTCAAGCTGATGTCTTTCATATAAATCGCCCCTATTTGTATGTGAAAAGCATAGATAAAAGTATAACAAAAAAGCCCTTGCTAAACAAGAGCGATTTACTGGCTAGTTTTGACGGATCACGCTCGTTTAAACAAGCGCTCAATCTCGTACTTTGTCATTTTTACAATAATCGGGCGACCGTGGGGACAAGTGTACGGTTGTTCGCACCTGCAAAGATTTTGGAGCAACCCCCGAACCTCGGCCTCGTTAATGTACTGGTTCGCTTTAATCGATTTCTTACAACTCATCATGATCGATACGGCTTCGCGTAGCTTAGCAATGGAAACATCGCGCCCGCTAATCAACGTCTGCAAGATCGTCTCGATAATCGGTTTTGCATCTTGGGCTGCCCAAACCGGCGTGGTTCGGACAATCAAATCGCTACTGCCAAACTCCTCCACCTCAAAGCCAAACTCAGCCAGGCGCGGCAACTCGTCTTTGATTCGCACCAACTCAGCCACCGGATACGATAACGTGATCGGCACGATTAACTCCATACGATCCGCGTCTGCCGATCCCAGCAACGGGTAATTTTTCTCGTATTCCACCCGTTCCATCGCTGCGTGCTGATCAATCAAAAACAGCCCTTCCTCGTTTTGCGCCAGCAAGTAAGTCCCGTGCAATTGGCCGATGTAATACAACTCCAAACTCGGCTTTTCAGCATCCGGCACCGTGATCGTCACTTCTTCCGGCGGCGCAATCGGCACCGTATTTTCGACAGGATGTGGCGCATTCACCACTCCCCTAGCCTCTTCCATCCGCTTAACCTCAGCTTCCACGCTGTATCCTGGACCACCAGCTTCACTAATCGTTGGCGTTTTTGTCGAAACGTCAGTATTTCCCCGGGAAGTTTGGTAGTGGTCAAGCGACTGTTTATTTGCCGGATTAGTCAGCAACGACGGCTGGCGATAAGTCGGTTCAGGTGCCTTCGGCGTCGGTTTCGTAAACGTCGGCGCCGGAATGTAAGTCAACCCCTTGAGCGTCTTCTGAATCTCCGTCAAAATAAACGACTTCAACGCTTCTTCCTTCGAAAAACGCACCTCAATCTTCGCCGGATGCACGTTCACGTCCACCAACAACGGATCAAGGTCAATGTTAATCACCGCAATCGGATAGCGATCTTTCGGTAAATATGTGTGGTAGGCGTCACAAACCGTTCGCACTAATTCATAGTTTTTAATGGGACGACCATTCACAATAAGCGTGACATAATTGCGCGAGGCCCGCGTCACCTCAGGCGCACTAATCAGCCCTGTGATTTTGAAATCATCATTGCCACCCGTAAAGCCATGCATGTTTTTAGCAATATCAAACCCGTAAATCCGTGAAACGACCGTTTGGGTATCGGCATTTCCGGGTGTTTTGAAAACGTCCCGACTGTTATTCGTAAGGGTGATCGCAACGGTTGGGTGGGCCAGGGCTGTTTTGGTTAGGTAATCGGTGATGTGCGAAAGCTCCGTGTTCATGCTTTTCATGTGTTTCAGCCGTGCTGGGGTGTTGTGAAACAAATGGTTAACTTCGATTTCCGTGCCTTTTCGAATCGCAAACGGCTCTTCCGTGATGATGGTGCCGCCTTTGATGTGGATGTAGTAGCCTTCGTTTTCACCGTCAGATGTTTTGAGTTGCACATCGCTGACGGCCGCGATCGACGGTAAAGCTTCGCCGCGAAAGCCCAGGGTTGAAATGCGCATGATGTCGTGTTGCGTTTTGATTTTGCTTGTGGCATGGCGTAAAAAGGCTAGTTTGGCATCAGCCGGACTCATGCCTGAGCCGTTATCGATCACTTTGATTTGGCGAACCCCGCTATCGATCAGATGGACGTCGATTTTGGTTGCAGCGGCATCTATTGCGTTTTCAACTAGTTCTTTGACTGCCGAAGCTGGGCGCTCAACGACTTCGCCCGCTGCGATCATATTTGATAATTGGGAATCCATGATATGGATGTGATTACTCATTTAAAACACCTCGATTTGTTATTTCTATTTTAAACCACTCGCAGGTGTTTGTCCACTTTTATCTAGCTTTTACACGCACATCTGTTGTATAATGAGTGCAACGAACACATCGAAAGGAAGGGTCTGCCATGTTATTTCTGAAGTATTTGCCGGAACTGAGTGAGAACGAATTGACGATTTATAATTACATCAGCCAAAACATTGAGAAAGTGATTTACATGAGTATTCGTGAATTGGCAGAGGCGCTTCATTTTTCTAAATCGACGATTTGGCGTTTCTGTCAAAAGTTTGAATGCGACGGTTATTCTGAGTTTAAGGTACGGCTGAAAGCACATTTGAATGAAAAGCAGTTAGGAAAGCCGTTTGCGGATATTGATGAAAGTATTTTGATTAACTTTTTGAAACGTGCATCTAGCGATGTGATTGAAGAGCGCATTGAAGTCGGTGCTGAGTTGCTTGCTGAGAGCGAAATGGTGATCTTCTTGGGTGAGGGGACTTCGAAAGTGATCGCGCAGTACGGTGAAATTTATTTTTCTAGTTTGTTTAATATGTCGTTTTCGATTTCGCATCCCCTTTTTCATCCGTCTAGTCGCATCACCAAAGAAACCGCAAAAAAGATCTGTGTCGTTGCGATTTCCGTTTCAGGTCTGACCGATAAGGTGTTAAGAAACGTGACGATGTTTAAAGAGATGGGGATCAAAACGATTAGCATCACCAATAGCGATAAAAACACACTTGCTTCGCTTTCAGATGTGAACATCCCTTACTTCATTACGACGAATAAAAATAACACCGCGGATGTTACCACGCAAGTGCCAGCGTTGTTCCTCATTGAGAAATTAGCAAAGTCAACGGCGAAAAAATTATCGTACTAATCCTTGGCTTCGAGATGACAAAATAAAAACGAAGTGTTAGCAACTTTGCATAGGTTGCTAACACTTCATTTTTTACTTTCATATCAATACGGAGCGAGTCCCATCGCGACAGCGAGTAAGATAATCCCGATGATCGTTGGAATGACAACTGATCCCCAAAAGACAAAGCGATACCCTTCTTTATGGGTGATGCCTAGGTAGCCAAACATCAGGAAGAGCCCTGGTGAATGCGGCAGTGTATCCAGTGTTCCAGCGAACATCGCTGATACGCGGTGCATCATGCTCATGTCAGCACCTGAGGCTAAGTAGTAAGGATAAAGCGACTCCATGGCAATCCGTAACCCACCTGATGAGGAACCTGTAATCCCGGCAATGATTGACGGTGGCAAAGCTGCCATCAAATAAGGGTGCATTTCCATACTGATCATAAAATCAACAATGTCTCTAAAAGCAGGCGTCTGTTGAACCAAAGCACCAAATCCGACGACCGCAGCTGGTGCCGCAATAGCCGTGATCGCACCACCGGTTCCTTTATTAATAATCCCTTTTAAGCCACCGTCTTCGTAATGCTTGACCTTATCCCAAGCGAAGATAATGGCAAGCGTTGAAGCCACTAACATCGATAACACAACGATTCCCCAAACTGGAATCGCAATGTGCCCGTTACGAGATAGGTTGCTCAACACGACGATCATTACTACTACCACCACCATCGGTAAAAACGAAAGAAAGGCTGATGGCAAGTCTTTACGGTCGACTTCATACTTCGTGATGTCTGTTCCTGCCATAAAGGTAAATCCTTCACCTGATTCGCGGAGCTTTTTTTCTTCGTATTTGAAATAAATATATTGCGCAATAAACATTAGAATCGCAGAAACGATACCAAACAGTGGCGCTGCATTCAAATCTGTGCCTAAAAATTCCGTTGGTACAATGTTCGTTGCTTGCGGCGAGCCCGGTAACGACTTCATTGTAAACGTCGCGGCCCCAGCAAGTAGCGGCCCCATGGCTAATCGCCTTGGAATGTTTGCTTCGTTGAATAAAATCATAATAATCGGAGAAATCGCAAAGACAACAACGAATAAACTAATCCCACCGTAAGTTAAAGCAGCCGTTGTCACGAAGACAATCAAAACGGCTTTTTTCGCACCGAACCAATCAACAAACTTATAACCAATCGCCATGGCGGCACCCGTTTCTTCCATGATTTTTGCATAAAGCGCAGAGGCTGCAAAGATTAAGAAGAAGCTCAAGAAAAAGCCGACATAGCCTGGCATAAAGGCACCGCTAAAGGCGTCAAAAATATTCATGCCGTTTGTGATGACAACCACTACCCCAGCAGCAAGCGCAAGTGGTAAAGCTGAAAATCCTTTATAAGCACCGACTACTAAAATCACTGTCCCCAATATTAGACCAAGTATTCCTAACATTTAAGCATCAATCCCTTTTCTTTTGCTAATGATTCAGCAAAGTGTATTTTAACTGCTTTTACTTCATCGCTGGACACGGAAATCGGTCCAAATTTGCCATGGTCGGGAAAGGAATCGTCCCTTCTTCAAAGGCTTTTACCGTCTGAACCACGATATCGTTAAACGGCGTGGCAATCCCCGTCTCCTGGCCACCAGCCACAACTAACCCATTGATATACGCAATTTCACAAGCAATCCCTTTCTCCATGTCTTGTAACATACTCGCTTTCTGTGGGCGATGCACGTCCCAAACCACACGCGCAAAAGCCATCGCTTCTTCCATGCCTGCCTCGTCGCTACATTCAAACTTATAAAAATCCTTCCCTGGCACAATCTCTTCGAGCGTAATCCCTTTCGCCCGTGCCACTTGAATCAACTCATTCGCAATTTGCACCACGCACTTTAACGCCTTATCATCGTCCAGCACATCACCAAACGTGCAACCAAGCGCTGCTGACATGCCACTAAACGTTGCGTTCATCAACAATTTCGACCAGCGAAAACCTTCTAAATTAGCGTTGATCGTTACCCCGCCAGCCAACTTCAAAAATCGCTCCACGCGTTGCAGTTTCTCGTCATACACATTATCCAAGTTCCCAATCTCAATGATCATAAACTCCGGCGACGTATAAAGCTCAGAAACGCCCGGCGACGCATAACCTGCCCCCCAACCAACAGCCCCGCCAACCGTCCGTTCGCGCCCGACAATGGCCGCTACCGAATGCTCAGGAATCCCGTTTTGTAACGTACACACCACCGAATGCTCATTGATATAAGGAAGTAAATGCTCAAGCACAACTTGATTGACCGTCTGCTTAGTCAAAATAATGACCACATCATAGATCCCATCCATCTCATCAGGAGTGATTGCTACAACCCGCTGATTTTTGATGTCCAGCTTCCCCGTCACCGTCGCTCCCTCACGATTCAAAGAAGCCACGTGCGCTTCATTGGTATCGATCAACACACAGTCGCCGCCATTTTTCGCCACCACCGCTGCCATAATCGTCCCCAACGACCCAGCCCCAATAATTGCTATTCTTTCTGCCATTTTTTACAACTCCTTCAACCCTAACATCACGCGCGCTTCGTCTGAAGTCGCTGGCTCAAAATCAAATTCCTTCATAATACGCACCATCTTCTCAACTAGCTCTGCATTAGATTTCGCTTTCACCCCTTTAGATAGATATAAATTATCCTCCAGCCCCACTCGGAAATTCCCACCCATTAGCATCGCCTGCGTCGCGATCGGGTACTCAAATCTCCCGGCACCAAAGGCAGACCACACGTAACCGTCCACACCAAACAGCCGATCCGCCGTTGCTTTCATGGTCATCAAATCTTCAGGAGCTGTTCCTAATGCACCGTTAATTCCATGCACGAATTGCAAATAGAGCTTACCGTCAGGCAACCAGCCCGAATCTTTCATAAATTTCACGTTATACAAATGCCCCACGTCGTAGCACTCAAGCTCTGGTAACACGCCAAACTCTTTGAATTTCTGCAAATAGATTTCCATCTCTTCAAAGCTATTCTGAAAAATCGCCCCGCGCGTGCGCTCGTAATACCCCTTCTCCCAGTCGTGCTTCCATTCTTCATAACGATCCGCAAGCGGAAACAATCCCCAGTTAATCGACCCGCTGTTCATCGTCGCCAGCTCTGGCTTAAATGCCGGCAACACCCCGGTTCGCTGCTCAATGGTCATCCCGAGCCCACCACCGGTCGTCACACAAATTAGAATGTCCGGGTTATGCGCTTTAATCGTGTTGATAATGTACTCAAAATCTTCCAATTTTGCCGACGGCGACCCATCCTCATCGTTACGCGCATGAATGTGCACCACCGACGCACCGGCCTCCCAAGCCTCAATCGCACTCTGAGCAATCGCTTCGTTCGTCACCGGCAAATACTCACTCATCGTCGGAGAATGAATCCCACCCGTAATCGCACACGTTAATATTCGTTTATTTTTCATTTTTACAACCACCTCAATTTAGATTTCCACTCAAAATCAATGTTGCTTCTGTTGCTTCCAAAATCTCCTCCAGCGAATACAAAGGGTTCCGCTCCACTAGGACAAGCCCGTCCCCGGTCACCTCCATCACGCCCATCTCCGTCACAATCAAATCAACCGCACTCACGGCCGTTAACGGCAACGTACAGGCTTTCAAAATTTTCGGTGCTCCCTTAGCCGTGTGTTCCATCGCCACAATGACCTTCTTCGCACCGGACAGCAAATCCATCGCACCTCCCATCCCCGGGACCATCTTCCCTGGGATCAAATAATTCGCAATGTTTCCAGCTTCGTCAACCTGCAGCGCACCCAAGACCGTCAGCGCCACATGCCCACCGCGGATGATGCCGAACGACGTTGACGAGTCAAAAAACGCACCGCCTGGCAAAATCGACACGGGTTGACCACCCGCATTCACGATTGTAGGATCGGTTTGCTCGCTACTTGGGGTTGATCCAAGTCCTATAAACCCATTTTCTGATTGAAAATGAATCTCAACCCCTTCCGGGACGTAATTCGCTACGTGTGTCGGCAGCCCAATCCCGAGATTTACAACCGTCCCATCCTCAAGCTCCTGCGCCACCCGCTTAGCAATATAAACCTGCTTTTCTTGCTTTTCCATTACGACGCACCGCCTTCCACAACATAATTCACAAATACTCCCGGCGTCACCACCGCATTCGGATCCATCTCACCGATTTCCACCACTTCGCGCGCCTCGACAATTGTCACCTCAGCCGCACTCGCCATCACGTGATTAAAATTGTTTTCCGACCCCTTGTAAGAGATGTTCCCCTGCCGATCCACCAACGCCCCGAACAAAATCGCAACATCAGCTTTTAACGGCTTCTCCAGCAAATAAGTGATCCCGTCCACTTTAATCTTCTCTTTTCCCTCTTCCACCAACGTCCCAACCCCAGTCTTCGTCAAGAAACCACCAAGCCCATAACCGTGCGATCTAATTTGCTCAACCAGCGTCCCCTGTGGAATCAATTCCACTTCCGTTATGCCCTCAGACATCTGCCGCCCAAGCTCTTTATTCAAGCCAATGTGAGAAGCAATGACTTTCTTCACTTGCTTATTCGAAACCAATTTTCCAACCCCATAATCAGGGAAGCCAGCATCGTTACAAATGACCGTGATCTCCTGAACGTTCTTCTCTACCAGAGCGTCAATGATTTTATGCGCCGACCCATTTCCCATGAATCCGCCAAACATGATGGTCGCGCCATCCGGGATTAGCTCAATGGCTTTGTTGATGTCTACTACTTTGTTCATAATCTCGCTCCTCTCAAAAGACAAATAAATGAAACCGTTTAACAATTCTTATTATATCGCTTTAGTCGGAAAATGTCTAACATTGAAAAGTTATACAAGGTATAAGTTTTACTTATACCACAAGGATGTTGCCATAATAAAAGCTCGGCCATGCGCAAAAACGTGCCATTTACCCGAGCTATTTGAACTTATCACCTATATTTTTTCCACAATTAAACTTGTCCCCATGCCGCCGCCGATGCACAACGTTGCCAACCCTGTTTTTGCGTCGCTACGTTTCATCTCGTATAACAACGTCGTCAAAACGCGAGCGCCGGATGCACCGATCGGGTGACCCAAAGCAATCGCACCGCCGTTCACATTGACGTGGCTCGCATCCGCAATGCCAAGCCCCTTTAAGACCGCCAATGCCTGCGCAGCAAACGCCTCGTTCGACTCAATCAAATCAATATCGCCAATGCCAAGCCCTGCATGAGCCAACGCCTTCTCTACCGCCGGCACCACACCGTATCCCATTATTTCCGGATCAACGCCACACGAAGCATACGACACAACTTTTGCTATTGGCCTCAACCCTAATGCCTCGCACTTCTCTTTCGACATGAGCACGAGCATCGCCGCCCCATCGTTCAAACCGGAAGCATTCGCAGCCGTGACCGTGCCGTCCTTCTTGAACGCCGGGCGCAACTTGCCAAGCCCTTCAGCTGTCACACCCGCGCGAGGAAATTCATCCGTATCAAACACGATCGGATCACCTTTGCGTTGCGGAATTTCCACAGGCGCAATTTCCTCAACGAATTTCCCAGCAGCCATCGCCACCTCCGCTTTGTTCTGACTAGCCGCGGCAAACGCATCCTGCTCTTCTCGGGTAATCGCGTATTTCTCAGCTAAATTTTCCGCCGTTATTCCCATGTGAATCCCACTAAAAGCATCGGTTAGTCCGTCCTTGATCATCGTGTCGACAATAGCACCATCACCCATCCGCAGTCCGCTTCTAGCGCCCGGTAACACATACGCCGCGTTAGACATCGACTCCGAGCCACCTGCCAAAATCACATCCGCATCGCCCGCTTTAATCAACTGCGCTGCCAAGCTGATCGAGCGTAATCCCGACCCGCAAATCATATTCAACGTCATCGCCGGCGTTTCAACCGGGATGCCAGCACCAACCGAAATCTGACGCGCAACGCCCTGTCCCAAACCAGCCGACAACACATTCCCAACGTAAACTTCATCCACGACATCCGGTGTGATCCCCGCTCGCTTCATCGCTTCTTTTGCTGCCACAACGCCTAACTCAACCGCCGATAACCTAGCTAAGCTACCACCAAAATTCCCAATCGCTGTCCTCGCAGCGGATACGATATACACTTCTTTATTCATGATAACTGCCTCCTTTACAACCTCATCCCACCGTTAACGCTAATATTTTGGCCCGTGATATACGACGCCTCGTCACTTGCCAAAAATAGAATCACCTTCGCAATTTCTTCCGGCTCGCCCAAGCGCCCTAACATCGTCTGCTTAGCAAATTTTCCAAGTAGCTCTTCCGAGACCGTCTTTAAAATATCCGTCATAATATAGCCAGGCGAAACCGCGTTAACCCGAACGGCTGCCCCTTTACGAGCGAACTCTTTTGCCCAAGATTTAGTGACACCGTAGACCCCCGCTTTCGTTGCCGCATAGTTGGCCTGTCCAATATTGCCAAACTCCCCGACGACCGAGGCAATGTTGATGATCGAGCCTGCACCTATTTCCGCCATGTGTGGACCAATGTGTCGCGTCAAATTAAACACGCCTTTTAAATTGACACTCATCACATCGTCCCATTGCTCGTCTGTCATTTTCGCCGTCATTGCATCGCGCGTAATCCCTGCGTTATTTACGAGCACGTCGATCTGCCCATACTTTTCTACCGCATGCTGAAACACTTCCGTACACTTCGCCGGATCCGTCACGTTCAATTCACAAACCTCAAGCCGCTCGTGCGCATCAATGATCGGCGCCATGTCACAAGCAATGACCGTCGCCCCTTCTTTGAGAAATAATTCCGCTGTCTGTCGACCAATCCCGGCCGCTGCCCCTGTAATAAGGGCCACTTTTCCTTGTAATCTCATAACATCCTCCTTAAATGAAACCGTTTCACTACCCCTTATTATACTACTTGCGTCAGAAAATGTCTAACATTGAAAATTTATACACACTATAAGTTGAGCTTATACTAGATTTATGTTATGATAATAAATAAGGCACTAATGACTAAAAAAGGAGTTCTGAAATGGATATTAAGCAACTTGAATATTTTATCACCATTGTCGATTCAAACTTCAACCTATCTGAAGCTGCAAACCGCATCCATATTTCTCAATCTGCACTGAGCCAAATGATCAAAAATTTCGAAAAAAACGAAAACACGGCACTATTTAAAAGAAAGCACCGCCGATTAGAGGGCTTAACACTCGCCGGTAAATCGTTTTATAAACATGCGCAAATCATCACCAAACAATACGAAAGCATGATGTTTGAAATTAGAAATTTAGATGCAGAATTAAAAGGTGAACTCCGCATTGGCATCCCACCTTTTATCATCTCAACCATCTTTTCACAAATCATCAGTCTCCTGAAGCGCCAATACCCAGACATCAACATTATCATTCTTGAGTTCGGTGCTCATCAATTAAAACAAATGCTCCTAGCAAAAGAAGTCGACATCGCCATTTTACTTAAACCACATGAACTCGACTTGCAGTTGATTGAAGAAATTCACCTATTAGAAAATGAATTGTGTGCTTTTGTTCATGACGGGCACGAATTTGCTTCGAAAGAACGCTTAGATTGGCTAGATTTGAATCAAGCCCCACTCGCTATCTTTGATCATACTTATATGATTCATCATCAACTGATGGCAGCCTTTAAAAAGCAAAACATCGAACCAAATATTTTAATTCAGTCCAACTATTGGGATTTTCTATTACGCTCCATTGTAGAAACAGATATTATCACCATCCTGCCTACGGTGACGTTCGATTTTTTTCCTGCTCGTTATATCAAAACCGTTCCATTTAATGAACCGATTAAATGGGAAGTCGTGATGTGCAGAAACAGAAAAGAAACGCATGCCAACGTGGCAGAGTTTACCTTCAATAAAATCAAAGAACACTTTGCATAGCTAGAAAGCCCTTATTATTAGGGTTTTTTGATGCGTAAAACTTTGAAATGGGACAGGGCGTTTCAGTTTCGGGACATGTTTCTTTCTTGTTTTCACCGTTTCAAAAGGCTTTCATTTGGTTGTAATTTGTAGTTTTAACTCTATAATTAATGTAATAGTATTTTATATTGAAGGGAGCATATAATGATGAAGCTTAAAAAATTAATCATTAACGCAGATGATTTTGGTCACACGATCGGTGTTAGCCACGGCATTATCGAAGCATTTAAAAAAGGAGTTGTCACTTCAACCACCGCGTTAGCTGTCTCAAAACATTTCCCAGAGTCAATGAAGCTTGCAACCTTGACTTGCCCAGAATTACCAATTGGGTTGCACCTAACGTTGACTTAAAGAAAGCGAAGCCAATTTTGCCGAAAGAACTAATCCCTTCCCTAACAGATGACGATGGTTTTTTCTGGCATCAAAGCGTCTTTGCAGAAAAAGTAAACCCGGAAGAAGTTTATCTAGAGTGGGAAGCGCAGATTTTAACCTTTTTAGAAAGCGGAAGAAGGCCAACGCACATTGATTCTCATCATAATGCCTACGGTAAAAACGAAGCGCTGATGAGCGTGATGCTAAAATTGGCTAAAACATACAACTTCCCGATTCGAAATCCTTCTCGCTCGGTTGCGACGAAGCCGTTAGTGGCTTTATGCCAAGGTGTGAACATGCCGCAGCAGATGCTATCAGATTTTTATGACGAAGGCGTTTCGCTTGCCACTTTCGAGTCTTTGCTTGATATCATCCAAAACAGTGAGGACGAAATCTTTGAAATTAATGTGCATCCCGCTTTTCTTGATGCTGATTTGATGGCTTATTCTAGTTACACCCATAAGCGTATTGAAGAATTGCAAATCCTAACCTCTTTTGAAATCAAAGAGGCCATTGCCACAAGGCACATTCGTTTATGTAGTTACGACATTTTTAAATAGTTAAAAGGAGTGATTTTCATGCAAAAGTTTTTTGAGGTTCTCGAACGTACGTTATTACCATTCGCAGGGAAAATTGGTAGTCAGCGTCACATGGCTGCCATTCGTGATGCTTTTTCGGTCATCATGACGCCGCTTATTATTGGTTCATTAGCTGTTCTTATCAATACCTTTCCTTTTGATGGCTATCAAGCATTCATGTTAAGCACCTTCGGTGATAATTGGCGCTTCCCGATGCAAATGGTTTTAAATATGACGTTAGGTATTTTAAGTATCCATGTTGCACTTGGGCTTGGTTACCACTTAGGGAAACATTATAAGCTGGATGGTTTTGTTTCGGCGTCCATGTCGCTCATTGCGTTTATGATTTTGACACCAATGACCGAAGACGGCGGCATCAACATGGGCTGGGTGGGTGCACGTGGGTTGTTTTTAGCCATGATTGTTGCGATCGTTAGTGTGGAAGTTTTCAGATTCATTGTCGCTCGTGGTTGGGTCATTAAAATGCCTGACGGGGTTCCCCCAGCCGTTACACAAGGGTTTATCGCCTTGATTCCTGGTACCATTATCTTTTTGTCGGCGGGTCTTTTGACTGGTATTATTTACGCAACAACGGATGGCCTTTCGGCAAGTGAATTGATTTATCGCACCCTGCAAGCTCCGTTCCAGCAAATGAGCAATAACGTGTTCGCGGTTGCGTTGTTGATTTTTGCTCGTGGCTTCCTTTGGTTCTTCGGTATTCACGGCACGAATGTGTTAAGCGGTTTAACCAACAGCATGTTATTGCCAAACATGGAAGCTAATATCCAATACTTTATGGATGGTGGTTCTGCTAATACCGCACCGTACATCGCGACAACCACATTGACGGATGCCTTTGTTTCGATGGGTGGAACCGGTGTTGGTCTAGCCTTGATTTTCGGTGTCATTCTCTTTAGTAAAAACAAAGGACATCGTAATCTTTCAATCGGAGCAACCCCTGCTGGTTTATTCAATATTAACGAGCCAATGGTCTTCGGTATCCCAATCGTTTTAAACCCGGTACTCTTTATTCCGTTTTTACTAGCCCCAGTTGTTTCGGTGTTTGTTGCATGGTTTGCGATTTCAGTTGGACTCGTTCCACGAACCGTTGCGATGATTCCGTGGAACATGCCGATTGGGATTGGCGGCTATTTAGCAACAGGTGGTTCGATTCGCGGTTCCATTCTACAGTTTGTGAATTTAGGGATTTCAATTTTAATCTACCTGCCGTTTATCAGGCTTAACGATCGTGTCGTTGAAAAACAAGTGCTCGCACAGCAAGCTGAGGAAAAATAAATTTCAATTTACTGAGTACGAAGTGGTGTTCCGTTGGACACCGCTTTTTTAATGCGCACCGCTATGTGCCTCTAAAGCAAAACCTTCGGTAACAAGATCGGTCACCGAAGGTTAGGAAAAACTATTTAACCGAATTAACAATGGCCTGCTGCACCACTTGCACACACGCCGTTTGCAAAATTAGAAAATCAACGTCTACCTCGTTGCTAGATAGCGCGAACATCGTATCACCATCAAACGCGGTATGTACCGGCTTAATGCTCAGCGCCAAGCCATCGTGTGAAATGTCTGCCAGCTTATTTACTTCAGATTTGCTAAGCTTCGCGTTTGTGAGCACACAGCCAATCGTCGTGTTTTGTCCGGCTAAATCCTCAGTCTGCGCACCAGCCAACAAGAGATCAATCGAAGATCGTTGATCCGGATGCTTGACCCCAGCTAGAAATTCACCCTTTTCATCGTAGATATCACCAAGCGCATTGGTCACGACAATCGCAGTGACCGTTACCCCTTCTTTTAACTGCATCGATGCCATCCCTAATCCACCTTTTCCTGCTGAATCAGGTCCAAGTATTTTTCCAACCGTTGCGCCACAACCTGCCCCGATATGACCTTGTAAGACGTTATTGACAGAAGCGTTTTTCGCCGCTTCATAACCCATCAATTGATCAGGAAAAGCGAAACGCTTATAGTTCAGGTCAAAAATAATCGCTGACGTGACAATCGGTACGATATGCTTGCCTGCTTGAAATCCAACCCCCTGCTCATGAAGGTACTTCATCACTCCCGAAGAAGCATCAAGGCCAAACGCACTGCCACCCGCCAAGACAACCGCATGCACGGTTTGGACAGCATTAACTGGGTTTAGCAAATCCGTCTCACGCGTTCCTGGTGCTGCGCCTCGTACTGAAACACCGCCAACAGCACCCTCCTTCGCTAAGATGACCGTTACACCGGTTCCATTCTCTTCGTCTGTCGCGTGACCAATTAAAAATTTATCGTTTATCATTTGAAACACCTCCGTTAACACACTGAAACTCACGAAACTGTCGCTTCATCACAGAAATTACATACTTAACGACACTTTCATAATGACTCAACACCATTCTATCAAACAAACAGGCAAAAGAAAAGCACCGATCGTCAATCAATCAGTGCTACTCTCATATTTCTTATTTGTGGAATAATGGTAAATGCTCTTTGTGAGCCTCTAACATCTCATCTAGTAAATCTTTCGCTTTTTGACCGCTTGTGATGATTGGGTTAGCCGTGAATGCTTGCAGGGCTTTTCCGTAATCACCAGTGATCGCAGCTTCGATGGTTAATTCTTCCATTGCTTTCATCTGCTGTAGTAAGCCACGAGCTGATGGTGGTAAATGTCCGAACTGGATTGGTTGTGGTCCCGCTGCTGTGATGTAAGCAGATACTTCAATTACGCTATCTGGGTGTAAATCTGGCATTGTACCGTTATTCTTCGTACTTACTACCATGATCGTTCCTTTGTTGTTGTAGATTGAGTTGATAACTTCACACGCTGCATCTGAGTAGAACGCTCCACCGCGCATTGATAATTGTGCTGGTTTCTCATGTAAATCTGCGTTCTTGTAGATTTCGAATAATTCTGCTTCTACTTTCTTCACTTGCTCAGCACGTGTCCCTTTTCCGCTTTCTACGTCTGCTAACTCGCGCTCTAATGCTTCACCGGTTGTGTAATAATACTGGTGATAAGGACATGGCATCATGCCTAAATCTTTAATTTGCTCATACGGGAACTTCATTGGGTTGATGTTTGCTACACCTGACTCAGCCTCTGATGCACCGTAAATCTTATCAAGAACTTCCATCGTTCTTTCTTCTCCGTGCTGATCAAAGATTCTGTGCCAATGTAAATGGTTGATCCCACCAAAACGGAAGAATAAATCTTTGTCCATGTTGATTGAGAATTTTTCTTTCTCTTTGAAGAATGCCATCATGCCACCTTCTCCGCCATTAAGAGCAAATTCAGCGATCATCTCACACATGATTGGCACGTTACATAAACCAACCACGCGATCCCACTTACCAATGCGTGATACAGCTTCTGTTACCATACCAGCTGGGTTTGTAAAGTTAACTAACCAAGCATTTGGACATAACTCTTTCATGTCTTCAACGATGTCTAAAATAACAGGAATTGTACGTAAAGCTTTGAAAATCCCACCAGCACCGTTTGTTTCTTGACCGATCATCCCATACTTTAATGGAATTCTTTCATCTTTAACACGTGCATCAAGTAATCCGACTCTAAACTGAGTCGTTACGAAATCAGCATCCTTTAATGCTTCACGACGATCCAAAGTTAAATGAACCGTACAGTCGATTCCAGCAGCTTTTACCATACGCTGTGCTAATTTACCAACGATCTCTAGCTTTTCACGGCCTTCTTCGATGTCTACTAGCCATAATTCTTTCACTGGTAGCTCAGCGTGACGCTTAATGAAACCTTCCATTAATTCCGGTGTATAACTTGAACCGCCACCGATTGTTACGATTTTTACTCCCTTACTCATGTGCAAAAAACTCCTTTTCTACGCCCTTTTAACGGGCTTTATACTACAAGTATACCCATATCTTGCATCTTAAACAAGCATTTTCATTTTCCAAAGTTGGAAAGTGATCTTTCGTTGATCTCTAAATCGTCTGTGTCTTCAACTTCGTCTGCTTCTTACCGTCCATCTTCAATGCTTGACTAATACGTACTTTAAAGAAGTTCACAAATGGACCGATAATAAACACAGTCATCAAGGTTGCCACGCCAAGTGTCGCACCAAGTAGAAAGCCGATCAGCGCACACACACTATCAGCTGTCATTCTGACCGGTGTAAACTTCAACTTACCACTTGTCATGCCTTCAACAACAAGTCCAAGCGCCTCATACGGTATTAAACCTAAATTTGCTACAACCGTTAACGCCACACCAAACGCTAATATAACTAACGTCACTGCTAGTAGGATCAATCTTAAAGCAAAGGTAAATTCAACGTAAATGAAGTGGCTCATTAGCAAATAAGCGGTATCAATCATATAACCAAGCCCAAACATACCAATAATCGTTCCGATCCCAACTAACTCACGCTTCTTGATGAACATCAGCATAAAAATCAACGACTGCAACACCATCATCACCGTTCCAAATCCAATGCCTAACAAATCAGACAACCCCACAATCATCACACCAAACGGATCAACGCCCAAATCTAAAATCCGCAACATCCCTACGCCTGACCCAATCACCGTAAAGCCTAAGATTAATAAAATAATTCGTTTCCTTAAATTGTTCATCTCAATTACCTCCGTCTCTTATAAGTTAAAAGCCAATCTCATCTGGGTTCTTCGCCCCATGCCCGATGTCTTAATCGCTTCGCCCACACTTTCTTCATTGCCATAAACCGCCGCTGTATCAATGTGGCGATGCCCAGCATCTAACGCGTTCCAAACCGATTGCTTCGCCACTTTCCCGTCTGGTGTTTGCCACGTTCCAAAGCCAACCTCGGGCATTTCAC
>Ga0131853_10008176_pt1 | contig 19037 bp, 9 predicted proteins | sample TergutLab28metaG_FD_92764 | JGI IMG/M metagenome (GOLD analysis project Ga0131853, IMG submission 92764) | Labiotermes labralis P1 segment gut microbial communities from Petit-Saut dam, French Guiana - Lab288 P1 (version 2) (version 2) | ecosystem: Host-associated > Arthropoda: Insects >...
GAGGAAACGCGTGACGCGCCGCCAAAGCGCTCGACCCTTATGAGCAGAATCAGCCCTGAAGCTGCAGAAATGCTGCGCCGCATCCGCGATGGAGACGATTAAAAGCGACTCTTTTAGACCCATATTGTGTAGGATATGTCAAGGTAGAATGTAGAAAATTAGAAATGAATATGTGCTAATTGTGTAGACACAGAGCACAAAAGCGTCTATTATGGACTCATCCGATACATAGAGGTGATTGCCATGATGCACGTTGCAAAGTCTAAACCTGTCGTATTTTTGCTGGCTGCTCTCGCTTTAATTGGCGCAGTTATCGGTTTCGAAGTCTTTTTTGAGGCTGATGCGGTGGCAGAAAACATCAACGTAAGCTACCCCGGCTATCCGCCCGATCCAAAGATCGAGTCTTACGAGATTGAAACCTCGCGGCCGGACGTTTACGAGTACCGCGCAGGCACGGTAAACCAGCCGGCCTCCAATGTGCCCAAAGACGGCCAGGTGATGATAGGGCGCACCATTGAACACCTGACCTATGAAGCATCACCCACGGTTGAACTGCTCTCGGGCAACATCCGCATTACCCTCGACATCCACGGCCAAGACTTCATGGCCTATGTCAAAGACGATGAAGGCAACATCATTTACGACGGCGATACGCCCCGTACCGAACCAAAGAACCCGCTCATAGAACTACGTAAAGATGCGGATCATCCGCGTCCCGACACCACCACAGGCGGCAATGTATATGTCGAAATATGGGACGACCTTTTCGATTTCATTCCTCGCTACTTCCTCGACCCCAACTATGACTTTGAATCAAGTCCCTCTGGTGATCCCTACATAGAGATCACCGACCTCGACAGCTTCTTCCCTCTGGTTTACCCCGCTTATGAACTACACTACGACAAAGCGAATAACTACATGTGGTGGCTTATCACCGATTCAACAGCCTTTACGGGTGCGCAACCCTTGGCTGTTTCTTACATTTTGGGCCTTGATACCTCTCGTGCTCCAGCAGATATCTTGAACCCACAACCCGGCGAGCACTTCATGCTGACCAACCACGATTACGTCACGGGTGTTGCCAAGGGTCGCTTCCGCCCCAATGACGAAAACTCACTCTACTGGAAGACAGAGGTTGTCGTTACCAGTTCTCAAAACGTTTCAGCGCCCATCAACTGGAACAATGGTAACGGAATGCGTCAGGGCACGATTTATGACCCTGACACGGGATTTACCATGAGCTTCCAGCAAAACAGAGATACGGTAGCAGGCAGAGAGTCATATACAGCGGTTCCCGGAAACTTGCTAGCGCACAACCCAGCAGCGCTCTGGAACCATGATGGCTCTTCCGTATCGCAACGAAACGGCCCCATGACGGTTACTGCCGCGCTACTCGATTCTGATGGCAAACCCATGGTTACCACTATTGGCGGCATTTTGCAGCCCGCTCTTGACAACACCAAGGTGCGCCAGCTCTCATGGCACGTTAATTGGGCAAATACACCCCGCTATGTGCTTGATCCCTTTGGTGACCAAATCTACGTCGATGGTGTTGCGCTCTTTGGCTACCCGCTCATCTTTAGTATCCAAGACCTCTATACCGATTGGGATTATGCCAATAACCGCCCTGTTGAGGGCGCGGTGCGCAAAGACGGCTCCTACATGATAGTCACCGCCACCGGTGGCGGCAACGACTACATCTACCTCATGAAGATTGAACGCTCAAACGAATACATTCGCATCCTGCAAGACGGCGAAGACCAGTACAACTGGGTCGGCGACGTCCTGGTATCAGACCTCGAGTCCTACGGCCTGATTCGCCTCGTGGGCGACCCACCCCTGGCAAGCTTTGACCTGACCGTCAAGAAAAACTACTACAACGAGGACGAAGCCTACGCCATCAATGATGTGGCGCAGCGCGATGCCTTCATTGCAGAAAAGCTCAACAATGCACGTCGCTGGTTCATGAATGCTGACACCATTCAGACCATGCGCATCAAAATTGACGACGACTCGACACCTCCCGTCTACCTAAGCTTTGCGGAAACGCGCACGGCGGAGACTGACCATTTCTACTACGAATTCGTGGGTACGACCTCAGGCCTCCACGGATCAGTCATTCAGTTTAGCCAAAACAAGCCTGCCGTACTGCTAGGCGTGCCTACCATGTACAGCGTGGGCGATTTGATTGACTACCAAGCTATCGAAGACGACCTCTGGGCAGCCTATCCTGCCGAACGTCGTCCTGAAGTAGCCGTAACTTACGTCTATGACGATCATGCTCGCAACAGCACCGGCAAGTTCGACGCCATGATTGTGACTGAAGACGGCTTGGAACTGGGTGAAAACGCGGACTTAACCGTCACCAATCAGTTCGAAACGGGTGCCTTTGGTAACCTGCAGCTGCGCAAGCTGGTCTTGGGTAGTGCTGCAGACTGGGGTATCGACAATCTAACCCCCTTCCCGCTGAAAATCTGGGATCCCGGTGGCTGGAATGGCATGAGCGATCAAAACGATCCTGATGGTGTACCCATCCCCAATCCGGGCGGTAATTACCTCTTGTTCCGCCCTCGCGTTGAGGACCCTGCACATCCAGAGGCCTATCCCTTTGGCTATGACCCCGGTACTTTCTACTGCACGGGTAATACGGGGCTTGCACCCAATATGACCTTAGCGCAATACCGCGCAGCCTACGCTGCTTGGCAAGATGACAACCCCGGTAAAACTCTTGATGACTGGCGTGACACAGCCGACCCCTGGTTCTGGTCAGACCGTGAATGGCAGCTGGCCGTACTTGAAGGCAACCCCGCCATCGAAGACGGCGCCATTCAGGATGTCTGGCTGACGATTGATCTCGCTGTCGCTTCATTTGATCGCGTGATACTGTCAAACCTCTGGCCCGGCAACTATGAAGTACATGAATACCTCTCAGACGGTGTAACCCGCGTCGACAATGCAAGTCCCAGCTACTGGGATGTCGAAATGCGCTACAGCCTCGAGGCCGCAGATGGTTCGGGCATCGTACCACCTCTGGCTGATGGGCATCTCCGCGTAGACATTGTTAATAGCTATCAAGAAAAACATGACAACTTGACTCTGACGAAGGACTTCATCGGTCCCGCAGAAATGTGGGGCATCGATGGCGACACGCCCTTTACGGTCAGACTGCTGAACGAAGCCCATGACCGCGTGTTGCTCTTTGCGCCCAATAACAGCATCTATAACCTGCATGAACGCTTCTGGGACCTGGTCGGTACGGGCGACTTTGCCGACCCCTATGATGAGGCTTTGCAAGATCGCTTTGACAACTGGCCTGCTGATGACAGTCTGGTGACTCATAAGATATTTATCTACAACGAGGGCAAGTATACGACCATCTACGACCTCTTTAGCACCTATGAGGCCAATGGCTATACGGGCAGTATTGGCGTGGATGAAATCGACCTTGAAGAGTCCTGGACCATTAGAATGCTGCTTGACGGCGTCGATTACGACCCCAATAACCCTGATGCTCCGCGTCGTGTCGTTGTGGTCAATGACGGCGAAGGTAACGCGACGAGCATCTTCAATTCATTCCTGAACACGGGTCCGCGCCGTGGTGGCCTGATAAAGAGCCTTTCGGGCGACTATGCAGACTATCAGGTCGACTACGACACGGTCTTTGAAGCCGGTGGCTACAATATCGAGACCGGACGCCGCCTGCTGTTCCAAGAATTCGACGGCGAAAACTTTGTCATAAAAACCTATGACATCGACATTACCCTCAGCGGTAAGCACTACCATCACATTGGTGAAGTCGATGAGCGTGCTCAAATCACTGACGGATCAGGTACGCTCATCGACAACCCAGACTACGGTGCCGTCTATGTCATTCCGCTGGCAAACAGCCTGGGTTCAGCAAGTGCACCTGGTGGCGTCAAGGACTGGCGTGACGAGTTTGTCCGCTATGACAGCCTTGACGTGCTGCTTGCAGACCAGGGTCCAGGCTCATGGATCTGGAACAACCTCCTGAACCCCAGTCTGACCCATAAACTGGATAGTGCGGATAAAATCAACTTTGAACGCTGGCTAGAGTTCAGTGTGAACGCACCGGCGCAGATTTGTCGCTTGTTGCCTACGGACTACCATATTATCGAGCGTCAAAAATCTGACCCCGATAATCCCTTCCTGACCGCGCGCGTCATTGGTGCAGTCTACTTGGACGAACCTATTGACCCTGACCAGCACTATGGCAACAGTGCCACCATGATGACCATGGCACTCTTTATCAATAACCACTACGACGGTACGCTTTCAGAAGCCTACAACAGCGACGGACAGATCAACATCTTCAAGGCGCTGGCAGGCGACTGGCGTGGCTGGGATGTCGACAGCTCGACTGCCTTTAGCAGCTACGTCGAAGCACCGTCAGGCCGCAAGGTCGCCATGGTGCAAACGGGTACTAACTTTGCTGGTCCCGTCTACAGCTATGTGGGCGAAGAGCTGGCAGCAGGCGTCTATGTCGATTCAAAGGGCGAGCCCATTGCCCTCGACAAGGCCATCGCTGCCCTGAACACCTGGTATGCACCGCAGACCTTTACGGCCGCAGACATCATCACTGATGTTGATATATACGGCCGCTTTGGCGCCATGGTACAGGTCCAAAACCTGCCCTACGGCAGCTACAAAGTACACGAAGAAATGGCAGACGACGGTCGTTATGACACCTTCTATGCCGCAAACTTCCGCCCCAGCAACGAAGTCACGCTGCGCCAGCGCCTGCGCTTTGGCACGGTTGGCATCGTGAACATCTTTGCGGGCCCTGGCGACCTGCTAATCAGCAAGGAGCTCACGGGTGCCCCTGCAGACTGGAGCATCGAGACCTCAACGACCTTCTACGCACAAATCAAGAATGCTGATGGTCAGGCACTGGTCTTTGATACCAGCATCAGCAAGACTGAAGGCGCCTACGAATACGTCGGCTACATCGATGGTACAGGTACGAACCAGTACAAGGCAGGCTACAGCCCCGGTGAAGGCCAGCCAACTGCCGTCATCGAAATCACGGCTGAAAGCTCGGCGCTCATCACGAACTTGCCTGCTCAGACTTCGGCCAACTACACGATCGAAGAACTGAACCAGGGCGGTCTGCTGGACACGGTCGGATCTATCACCTACAGCCAGCAGACGGGTGAAGACTTCACGCTACTCCAGGGCGGAGTCATCACGATAAACCACGACCAGGCACACTTTGTGACCATCACCAATGACTACCTGCACAAGCGCTCAGGCGAGCTGACCCTTGAAAAGCAGCTCGACGGAGCCTGGGCAGACATGGGTATCACGGCAACAACGGACTTCGATTTCACGCTGACCAACAGTGACGTGGCCAGTGACGGCTATGGACGCACTCTCCTCTTTGAATACCTAGGGGACCTGCCCTATACCACGGCGGAGGGCGTCCAAACACGCGCCACCTACCGTTTTGTCGGCGAAGTCGATGGCACGGATGTCTACCTGCTGAACTACAGTGCGAGCTTGCCGGTCAGCGGCAGCGTGACTGACGCTTACTACCAGCTGGGTAATGATGCAGGTCCGAGCGGCCAGCTTAGTGCTTATCCAGACTATGTGACGGCCCTGCCTGTTAGCCAGGCAAAGCCCGTTCAGATTGTAGGTCTGATTCCTGGTAGCTATACGGCAGATGAAGATGTATCTGCTCAGGACGGCAGCGTCTTTAGCTACTTGGTTGGTGGCAAGGCTGCTGGCGAGCAAGATCTCACAGTGCTTGCCGACGGTGGGCAAGAGACGATTGTCATCACGAACACTTGGGATGGCAGCTGGCTGTTCTTAGGAGCAGGTGTGCTTGATATCACTAAGAGCTTTGGTGATACGCCCGATGCGGTACTTGATGCCCATGGTGTTGATGACGATACGGTCTTTGACATTATGTTGAAGAATGCTGCTACGGATAACTATCTGGTCTTTGTAGATAGTGGGCAAACAGATATCAGTAAGGGCGGAGCTCCTATTTACCTCTATGTTGGTGAAGAGAATGCAGCAAAAGATATTGTCGAATCTGACGGCACGACGCTTGTTGGTAGCTCTGGCGGCGGACTTGATGCCTTCCTAGACGGCTTGGTTAGTGGGCTCACGAGTGCCGACCTGAAGTACAGCATCCCTATCACTAAGGCCCTTGGTGCAAGCGTTGAGATGCTTCCTGACGACGGCGATACCTACGTGGCAGAAGAGGTCGATGCGCTGGGTGCAGCTAAGGTGAGCTATGTCTATGGTGGACAAGATGCTGAAGAGCAAACCAGTATCACGCTACCACCTGAGAATCAGATGCCAACGACCATCGAGGTCATGAACGAATACACACGCACGGCAGACCTCATCGTCGAAAAGACACTGGCAGGACGTCCTGGTGACTGGGGCGTTAATGCCAACACCGCCTTCAGCGTTCGTGTCATTGATAATACTGGTAGCTTCCTGCAGTTTGTTAAGGGTGCCGATGCGAGCCAGGCAGGTAAGACCATGTCTACCTACCAGTTGGTAGAGCCCGGCACACCCCTTGCGGTCGAATGGATTAGTGTCACCCCTGCTAAGCCTACAGTGCTGAAGGGTTTGCAAGCAACATCCGATATCAGCTACACCGTCGAAGAGCGCGGTGCCATTTCTGGTCAAGTTGTTACCTACTTTATTAGTGGCAACAACATTACGGCTAACGGCAAGGGCAGCGTGGGAAGCCTTGCTCAGTTCTGGAATGAGTACCTTACGGTGACGGTCAATAACTGGTATCCCGACAAACCTGTCGAAAAGGTTGAAGAGCTACCACCAACGCCTCAGCCTCCAGCACCTCGACCTGCGCCAGCACCGGCACCGACTCCTGCGCCACAACCGGCACCGGTCATGCCAGGCACGGGTGATTGGGTAAACATTGGCCTGCTGCTCGCACTGATTGCAGGCTCTGGTTCAGCCGCTGTCTATCTGTCCCGCAAGGGCAAGAAAGGCAAGGGGCTCGGAGGTGAAGAGGACTAAGGTAAGAGTAAGAGTAAGAGCTACACTTTGAACCCCCATTCGTGAGGGATCACCAGTAGGTTCCTTGTTGCTACTATGAGGTACAAGGAGACACGGTATTGGCAGGCTTGACTGTGGCGATCACCCCTGCCGTGGATAGATACCCGCTGTTTCCTGTAGCATACAAGGAACCTACTTCTGTGCCCGCACTCCGCTCTCTGAGGTCAGTCCTAATGGCGTGATTATTGCCAATATGGTATACTCTATTGACGTAAATAACAACAAAACACTAGTGATAAAAACGTAAATAGGAGCATTTATGCTGAAAACGACGCTTAATCATCGTTTTTTGTGGGACAGACTCAGCACAGAAATTGACACCCGTGAAGCAACCGTCATTACGGGTCCCAGACAGGCGGGGAAAAGCACGACGCTCCAGTGGATGCTCGATCAAGTCGAAAGCGACAACAAGATATCGCTCGACCTCACCCTTGAAAGCACACGTCAGCTTTTTGAAAACTTTGATGCCAAAGGAATCATCCACTATTTGGGTCAAGTCGGAATCGACTTCAGTAGTAGGGCCTACATCGCCATAGACGAAATCCAGTATTCAAAAGAGCTCCCCTTCGTCGTTAAATACCTCATCGACCACCATCAGGTGAAGTTTTTTCTTTCGGGGTCGAGCTCCTACTACCTCAAGAACCAGTTTTCTGAAAGCATGGCTGGCAGAAAGCTTATCTTCGAGCTCTACCCTCTATCCTTCCAAGAATTCTTGAACTTTAAGGGTCAGAATTATCGTCTCGACCCTCTTTTCACTAAAGACTACGAAGTCTCAAAGAGTAGCTTTTCTCAGAACGCCCACAGTTACCATACCCTCAAAGCCTACTATGATGAATTCATAGAGTATGGCGGCTTTCCTCGGGTCGTGCTTGAGCCCAATATCGACAGAAAAAAGGCTCTTCTCGCAGAAATCTTCACCTCCTACATTGACCTTGATGTCGAGCATCTTTCGGACTTTAGGTCGAAAGCTGACCTGCGAAATCTTATCAGGGTCTTGGCGGCGCGCACGGGCAGCCGCATCAATATCAACGACCTGTCGATAATTACGGGCCTTAGTCAAAGCACCACGCGCACCTACATCGATTTCCTCGAAAAGACCTACCTCATAAGACTTCTGCCCGTTAGTAGTTCAAATCAAGATGTCATAACGCGCAAGCAGCCAAAACTTTACTTTATCGACACGGGAATAGCCTCCCAAAATGCCGATCTGTCGGGTGGCGCAAAGTTTGAAAACACGCTCTGCCATCAGCTGCAGCGCTACGGCCAACTCAGCTACTTTGACAACAGGGGTGAAATCGACTTCATACTCACGACCGACCAGGCCACCTACGCTCTCGAGGCAAAAGAATCTCCCACTCCCAAAGACAAAAAAGAGCTCTCGACGAGGGCTGACCGCTTAGGAGTTCCTGACTACAACCTCATTGGCAGGAACCACGTGGCAAAGTACGACAATTATCTCTGGGGTGGACTCATTCCCTAGGCACATCCAGCTAACAGTAAAGCGGGGGAGGGCGTCCATGCCCCGGATTTGGGCGCACTCCGCCAAATGGCCCGCTCTGCACGCTTCAGTGCCTGATGTCGGGCTGCGGTGTTAGAATTGACAGCAGTATGAAGACATTTGAAGATCAGCTACAGGAAGCACTGGCTTGCAGTGCTGTTTTTGCTCGGCTCGTGGCGTCGCGCGGCTTTTCCACGACCTGTGCCGTCAAAACTTTCCTGACACCTTGCCTGGAACGCGACTGGCTCGACCCCTACGAGCTACCCGGCATGGCGCCCGTCGTTGACCGTGTCGAGGCGGCCCTTGCCGCAGACCAGCACATCTGCATTTTTGGTGACTTCGACCTCGACGGCATGAGCGCAACGGCCTTGATGGTGCGTGCCCTGCGCAAACTGGGTGCCACGCGCGTCAGCTACCTGATTCCAAAGCGCATCGGCGAAGGCTACGGGTTGAGTGCGTCCAGCGTCCCCAAAATTCTTGCGCTTGCCCCCGACCTAGTTATCACGGTCGATAACGGCATTTCTGCCGACGCTGAAATAAAGCAACTGCACGATGCGGGCATCGACGTCGTGGTCACCGACCATCATGTGCCCGGTGAACGCTTGCCCCAAAACACGCCGATCTTAAATCCTAAGCTTGACCCAGACTACGGCATGGCTCAAATGAGCGAGGTCATCGCAGGCTACCCTCAAGACACCGTTTTTGAGCTCAGTGGTGCCGCCGTGGCCCTCAAATTAGTGCAGGCACTGGGGCTGCGCCACCTGCAACCAAAGCTCTGGCTGGAATACCTTGATCTCGCGACCCTAGGTACTATCGCTGACGTCATCAGCCTCACGGGGGAGAGCCGCGCCCTAGTCGCCGCAGGCATCGAGCACATGCGCGCACGGCCCTCGGTGGGTCTTGCCGCACTAGTCGAGCACTTATCGAATATCGAACAGTCACATATCACGGCAACCGACATCGCCTTTGTGGTCGGGCCACGCCTGAATGCCGCAGGGCGTGTGGCAGACCCCACCGAAGCCCTAGACCTGCTGCTCGAAGATGACAGCACACGGGCTTTTAAAATGGCAGCAAGCCTAATTGAGCGCAACACCATGCGCCAAGAGGTCGAGCGCGAGCTCGAAGACGCGGCGATAGAACAGGCCCAGCGTACCTATGACGGTCAGCGCATCCTGATACTGGCTGGTGCTGGCTGGCACGAAGGCGTGCGCGGCATTGTGGCCTCGCGTCTGGCAGAACGCTTTGGCGTACCCTGCATCGTGGCAAGCATCAACGAACAGGGCTATGCCGAAGGTAGCGCGCGCAGCATCGGGAAGGTCGACTTGTTCCAAGCCCTGTCATCTTGCAGCGATTTGTTCGAGCACTTTGGCGGGCATGCGGGCGCTGCTGGCCTCACGATCAAAGCGACGCGCATCGATGAGCTCAAGTCAAGGCTTTTTACTTACATGGACGCGCTCCCCCAGGAAGATTTTATCGCCCAAAAAGTCTTTGATATTGATGTGACGCTTCCAGAGCTCAGCTATGACCTGGTGCAGGAGTTTGACCAGCTTGAGCCCTGTGGGGCGGGAAATCCTCGGCCGGTTTTGCGCGCCCAGCACATCGAGGTGTCGGGTGCAAAGGCGGTGGGTGTCGACCATAACCACCTGCGTTTTACGGCGCTGCAACAGGCGGGAAGCCGCGAGGCGCGCGTGCCGGCGATTTGGTTTCGTGCCTCGCATGTCGAGGAATGGATTGCGCTGCCCGGGCAGGCCCTGCCTATCGGGGATGCGATTTTCAAGCTTGACAAGGACACCTTTCGCGGACGGCGTGGTGCCCAGATGAAGGTGCTTGAAATGAGCATGCAGGGCGATGACTTCTTGCGGCGCCTGTATGAGCGCGCGCCAGAGATTGTGCAGCGTCGTGAATATGCGGGCATTAGTGATGCGGAGAGCTTCCATACCAAAGTGGTTGGCGTGAGCTTCGAGGGGCGTCAGAAGCTGATTGCCGCGTTGCAGGTCGGCGACAAGCTAGAGCTTTTGCGTGATGAGGCTAACGACTACGATAAGAATGCCATTGCCGTGGTGTCCAGTCGCCTGCGCGGTATGCGCGGGGGCGGACAGTTGGGCTTTTTGAACCGTGACTTGGCGCGCGAGCTGGCGCCAGTTTTGGCTGGCGGTACGAAGTATCTGGTCGAGGTTGCCAGCTTGACGGGTGGCGAGGACGGTCAGGAGTTAAACGGGCAGGAGCAGTCACGGCCAACGCGGGGCGTCAACATTGTCGTGACGCGGGCGGATGCCCAGGAGGCGGCCCAGATTCACCTCGAGCACGGGCGCGCCGAACGCCTGCGCCTGTCAGGTTTAAGTGCCGAGCTCCTGGAAGGCGAGCTGCGCCGTGTCTTCATAGGTGACGCCAGCCTGCACCCCGCACAAAAGCAGTCGCTTGACAGCCTGATGGCGGGGCACAACACCTTGACCGTTATGGCAACAGGACGCGGCAAGTCGCTGATCTTTCATATGTATGCAGCCTGGTCTGCCATTAAGGCAGGTAGGCCCAGCATCTTTGTTTATCCGCTGCGCGCACTGGTTTCTGATCAGGCCTATCATCTGGAACAGGCCTTTGCGCGCCTGGGCCTAACAGTTGCCGTCATCACGGGCGAATCAAGCGTCGAGCAGCGTGAAGATAGCTATGCCCAGTTGTCTGCGGGGCTCATCGACATTGTGCTGACAACGCCGGAGTACTTGCACTTTCATGCGCAGTCCTTTGCAGAGGCGGCCCGCTTTGGCTTCGTGGTTGTCGATGAAGCTCACCACATTGGGCAGTCGCGTGCGGGAAACCGTCCTGCCTACGCGGCCCTAGGTGCGGCTATTCAAAAACTGGGCGCCGAACCTGGTGACCCTGGCGAGAAGACTACGGCACCCGTGACCCTTGCGGTGACAGCGACCGCCAATGACCAGGTCGCTGACCGCATCTGCGACACGCTGTCGATAGAAAAGCGCATCCTTGACCCCCATGTGCGCGAAAATCTGCTGCTGGTCGATAAGCGCGCGAACACCGCTAAAGACTTCAAGTTGAAATACGTCCTTGACCTGCTTGAAGACACTTCTGCCCGGCAGGGCACAAAGACCGTCATCTACGTGAACTCGCGCAAGGAATCGGTCAAACTGGCGCGCATCATCAGAAAGACCTTCCCCGATCTGGCCTGGAAGACGGCCTTCTACAATGGTGGCATGAAACGCGACGAACGCGCAGAGGTCGAGGCGCGTTTTCGCAACGGCGAAATACTGGTCGTCATTGCGACTTCTGCCTTTGGCGAAGGGGTCAACATACCCGACATTCGCAACGTCGTCCTGTATCACTTCCCCTTTAGCGCGGTCGAGTTCAATCAGATGTCGGGACGTGGCGGACGCGACGGCAAGCCTGCTCATATACACTTGCTATTCAACAAAGAAGACGCCGGCATCAACCGCTACATCCTGATGCCGCTCGCACCACCGCGCGCGTCGCTGGTGGCGCTGTACAAGGTGTTAGTTGGCCTGAAGGCCGGCAGGGGCAACGGCTTCAAAATAACCAACAAAGAGCTTTCAGAAATGGCAAATGACCAGCTGCGCCGCGAGGGTGCCTTTGACAAAGTTAAAAAGTCAAAAGCGGATAAAGCGGGGGAGAAGCCCGCCGACCCATCTACTGAAGAGGTGCAGGTGCTGCGGGATGAAACCGTGTCCCACGGTCTAGGGATCTTTCGTGATTTGGGCCTGGTTTCGACTGCCGGACATTCATCTGCCCGAACAATAACCCTGCATGATGTGGGTGCAAAGAAAGAAGAGCTGACTTCAAGCGTGCGCTATCTTGAGGGCAAGGACGAAATTGCAGATTTCGAATCTTTCATGAACTGGGCGCTGCTGTCAGATGCCGACACGCTGCGAAATCGCTTCACCCGCCCCATCCTCCCCAGCAAGCTTGTCTCACAATGAGACAAGCTCAGACCTGCGGGTTTGTCCAGAAATTGATCTGACCCACTCTTCCTCAAGTGAAAATGAAATTAAATTTCTCATAATTCTGCTTGACGTACTATTGTATTAGGTGCATAATACAGTGGTACAAAGAGCGATTACGAACGAATGAAGGAAAGGTCAAAGCCCTTTATGCTGAGCTTCACAAACGATAAGCCTATCTATGCTCAGATCGTTGACCTGGTCGAGCTGCGCATTGTGACCGGTGTTTACCAGCCACAGTCAAAGCTGCCCAGTGTGCGTGACCTGGCGATGGAAATGGGTGTGAATCCCAATACCATGCAGCGCGCACTTGCAACGCTCGAGACGGAAGGCTTTGTGAAAAGTGAGCGCACCAGCGGTCGATTCGTGACCGATGATGCGGCACTGATCAGCGAAAAGCGCGAATCCCTGACGAGGGAAAAGACCCAGGATTTTGTTCAGAGTATGAGACATTACGGCTGCAATGACGCAGAAATAGTGGCGACGGTGCAGCATTTTTTGAACGACTAGAACGACTAGAACGACTAGTACAACTAGTACGACCCGAACGACTAAAGTGAAATGTCCCCCTGTGAAAGGAGAAGCCTCATGGCCCTTCTCGAGTTTAAAAACCTTTCAAAGACCTATGTAAAGGACCGCGGTCAAGCGCTCAATAACGTGTCCTTTGCCATAGAGCCTGGAAAGATTGTTGGTCTGCTGGGACCAAATGGTAGTGGTAAGACGACCCTGTTGAAGCTGACCTGCGGACTGCTGGTTCCCACCAGTGGGGAAGTGCTGTTTAACGGCAAGGCTCCCGGTGCCGAATCGCGTGCCGCGATCGCGCTTTTGCCTGACAAAAGCTATCTGGCAGACTGGATGCGCGTCGAGCAGATTCTAGACTTTTTTGCCGACTTTTTCCCCGACTTTGACAAAGCACGTGCCAGCCAGCTGCTGCGTGAACTGAACATTGATCCGAAGCAGCGCTTCAAAACGCTATCAAAGGGTAATCAGGAAAAGGTGCAACTGATTGTTGTCATGAGCCGCCGTGCGCAGCTGTACTTGCTGGACGAGCCTATCGGTGGTGTTGACCCTGCTGCTCGTGACTTTATTATCAGCACTATTTTGACGAACTATTCTGAAAACTCGACGGTCATGATTGCGACCCACTTGATTTCAGACATCGAAACGATTCTTGACGAAGTCATTGTTATTAATCAGGGCAACATTGCCTTGCAAGATAGCGTCGACGGCATACGCGAAAACCGCGGACAGTCAGTTGACCAGATGTTTAGGGAGGTGTTTTCACATGTTAGCCAAGCTGCTTAAACATGAGTTGTGGGCGACAGGACGCACCTTGCTGCCTCTGTACGGCGTCGTATTGATCTTCGGTGCGGTCACCGCGGTTACGGGCATGACAGCTACAACCCATAGTGGCGGGATGTTTCCCGTCCTGGTGATTGCCGGTCTGATATTTGCCTCTATTGCTGCCATTATTGTGACCTTTGCCGTTATCTGCATCCGCTTTTACCGTAACTTTCTAGGCGAAGAAGGCTACCTGAGCTTTACCCTGCCCGTGTCACGGGCAAGCCTGGTGTGCTCAAAGGTCACCGCTAGCTTCATCTGGTTTTTGGTGGCAATCCTGTCGATAGTTGCGGCCTGTGCCATGGCGATATCTGGCTGGGGACTGCTGTCACAGCTGGGAGCAAACTGGGGCTACATCGGCTCGACCCTTACGGGCATCGCGCGAAATATCGACCACGGCGGTCTGATTATGACGCTCAGCATTTTGGCCATACCGGTCACCATCGCCAGCATGATAGTGTCTGCCTACCTGTCGATGGCCCTGGGCCAGCTCGCCAGCAGCGCACGCATCCTGCTTTCGATTGTTGCTTTTGTGGGCATTATGATTGCCACCCAGATCATGATTACGGTCTGCATCGTGCTAGCCGTACTGATCATCGGTCCTGCTTCGCCCACGATGGTCGCCGCTGGCATGGGCACCATGTTGCCTACTTTGATTGCCGCCATCACCGTGGACCTGATTGTGATAGTTGCCGGCTTCTACGCAACGACCCACCTGCTGACCCGCCGCCTGAACCTGCTGTAAGAACAAAGATCCTTCGCTTCGCTCAGGAATGGGTTGGGGCGACAAGGAGGGGGCGGTGGGTGAGGCAATTCGGCGCACTCCGCAGTGCGCGTAAAATGGCGTAAGCCATGCGCGCGAGGACGCGACGAATGCTTTGGCCACTGCGACTTCTATGACTGGAATGGACGTACTCCGCCGCTGAATTAACAGCAGCTGGCAGAGTGCGTCCCTTTTTGTGCGTCTTTGTCATGTGCCGCTCGTGTGTGCCATGAGCAATCAGGCTCGAATTAAAGTAGAATAGTAAGGCTAATTTACCTTATCCGTATGAAGGAGATTTTTCCATGGCGCTAACCACGGAGGAAGTCCGCAAGATTGGACTGATTTCTCGCCTCGAGCTTTCTGACGCTGAAGTCGAGGGCTTGAAGGGCGAGCTTAATACGATACTCGACTATGTGGGTCAAATGCAGGAGCTAGACCTAGATGGTGTTGAGCCGACGACGCACTCGACGGCGCTGGCTGATAGCTTGCGCGGGGATGTTGCGGTGCCCAGTCTGTCGCAGGAAGCAGTGTTGATGAACGCGCCAGAGGCTCGCAATGGTGCCTTTATTGTGCCGCGCATCAAGGCGCCTGGTCAGAGTGAAGAGGGGAGTGCCTAAGATGTCTGAACAACTAACACAAATCCCCTTTATGCCGGCTGCTGACATTTCAGCCCTGGTAAAGAGCCGTGAGGTCAGCGCGCGCGAGGTCGCAAACACGATGCTTGATCGCATTGCGGCTGTTGACGGTGCCGTGTCTGCCTACAATGAGGTCACGCCTGAACTGGCACTGGCCGCAGCAGATGCCGTGGACGCAGCCCTGGCCGAAGGCGGTGACGCAGCTGTCGCGCTGGGCGAGCTTGCCGGTGTGCCTGTAGCCTTTAAGGACAATATGAACATGGTCGGTACGCACACGACCTGTTCTTCAAAGATGCTGGCTAACTTTCAGTCGCCTTATGACTGCACGGCGGTGCGTCGCATGCTTGATGCGGGTACGATTCCGCTGGGCAAGCTCAACATGGATGAGTTCGCCTTTGGCTCTTCAACAGAGACCTCTGCCGTTGGACGCACCTTTAACCCCTGGGACCTAGAACGCGTCCCCGGTGGCTCTTCAGGTGGTAGTGCTGCTGCCGTGTCTGCTGGTCTTGCAACCATTACCCTAGGCAGCGACACGGGTGGCTCGATCCGTCAGCCCGCTGCCTTTACCGGTACCGTGGGGCTCAAGCCCAGTTACGGGCGCGTTTCGCGCTATGGCTGCGTGGCCTTTGCCTCGAGCCTTGACCAGATCGGTCCTTTCAGCCACACCGTGCGCGACAATGCCCTGGCCTTTTCGGCCATTGCTGGCAAAGACCCACTTGATGCCACCAGCCTGAACCTGCCAGAAGACGACTTTGTGGCAGCCTGCGACGCGGGTGCGACGGGCGATATCAAGGGCATGCGCGTGGCCCTTGCCACTGACCTGCTAGAACAAGAAGGCCTTGACCCCCGCCTGAAAGCGGAAGTCCTGCAAGCCGCCGCGACCCTTGAAGCCGCCGGTGCTGAAATCGTAGAAACCACCCTACCTTCAACCAAATATGGCCTGCCTGCTTACTACGTCCTGGGACCTGCAGAAGCATCGAGCAATCTGGCACGCTTTGACGGCATCCGCTACGGCCACCGCGCCGATGACGCAGAAGACGTCCTGGACCTGTATATGCGCAGCCGCAAAGAGGGCTTTGGCCCCGAAGTCATCCGCCGCATCATGATTGGCACCCACGTGCTGTCAAGCGGCCACTATGACGCTTACTACACAAAGGCCCAAAAGGTCCGCACGGTTATCAAAAATGACTACGAAGCTGTGTTTGCCCGCGCAGACGTGCTGCTGACGCCTACGACGCCCGACCTACCCTTCAAGTTTGGGCAATACGACGACAATCCCACGGCCATGTACCTGGCAGACTACTACACGATACCGGTCAACATGGCAGGCATCGCCGGCATGTCCGTGCCCACGTCGCTGATTGAAGGCCTGCCCGCAAGCGTCCAGATTGTCGCCAATCACGGCCGCGAAGTCGACCTCTTCCGCGCCGGAGCCGCCCTGGAAGCCGCCAGCGCCTTCCCCTACGCCAGCGTCCCCGTTGCAAGCAGCGGACTCGTCTAGGTTTCAGAAGAAGACGAAAGCAGCAGCATGGCTGACGAAAACAACAAGACCATAGACCAAAAAGGTCCCGCTGATAAAGCAGGGGATAGCGCAGATCAAAAGCTGGCGGAGGGCGTCCAATCAAGCCCCTCGTCTTCTGCTACTGCCACTCTGGCCGCGCAAGAACACGCACGCGATGAGGCTTTGGCAGCTCACGAAGACGACGGCGACCTGGAGGGTCAGCTTGACGACCTGCGCGGCGAGCTGTCTTCACAGCTGCCAGGCCCGGAGCGCTTTTTGACCTTCGACCAGGCACTGGCAGGCAAGCGTGATGACTTCGATGAAGATGACCCCACGGCACCGGGACGTTTTCCCAACTCTCCGCGCTTTTTGCTGCGCTATGGTTTGATAGCCCTAATTGTTGCGGCAGTTCTGATTGCCGCCGTGATGCTCTTTGCGCGCGTCGATGTGCCCTACACCGTAGGCCGCAGCTCGATAGAGGCAAGCGAAGCCATCGCAGCTGCTGGCCTTAACTTTGAAATCTTTGAAGTCGAAGACGACCAGGTTGCCCCCGGTATTGTTATTTCTACGACACCGGCCGCGGGCGAGAGCGCTCTGCGTGGAACGACGGTCGTCATTCGGGTCTCGCAAGATGCCGGTCAGGTTGCCGTTCCTAGCCTAGGCGGTATGAGCCTTGATGAGGCTCAATCAGCACTGACGGCTGCGCGCCTGTCACCGCAGGTCATTCATACTTTTGATAACACGGTGCCCAAAGACTATGTGGTCGGCTTTTTGCCCGTGGCAGGAACGCCCGTACCAGCGGGCTCGACCGTCACCGTGCTGATAACGGCAGGCGTGCTCGACACCCCGCTTGATGTGCCGCGCGTCATTGGTCTTTCAGAAGACGCCGCCCGTGGCGTTTTGCGTGGTGCGGGCTTCAACCCAGTGTTTTTCTACGGATCAAGCACCCGGGGTGAAGTCGACCAGGTCATCGCACAGACCCCCGGTGAAGGAAATACCGTCGCCCCAGGCTCGCCCGTATTGGTCATGGTTTCAACGGGCAATTCAACTGCAGGCCTGCCCTTGCCAAACCTCGACGGGCAAACAGAAAACGCAGCAAAAACAGCGGTGCAATCCGCCGGCTTTGAGCCTGAAGCCTTTAGCATGGTCGACCTATCCGTCGCACCGGGTACGGTCATTTCTCAGATGCCCCCGGCCCAGGACGCCTTCATGCGTGCGGGCGAAAAGATGGGCTTCATCGTTTCGCGCGGTGAACTGAGCCAGTCAGAGGTCCCCAGCGTGCTGGGCCTTGACCGAGATGCGGCTCTGGACGCACTCCGCGAAGCAGGTTTTAACCCCCTGCTGGTCACCGACCCGCGCCTGCCGCTGGCAGACGAGGCCTCACCTGCGCTGGGCGGGCAGATTATCACGCAGCAATTTCCTGCGGGAGGCAGCAACTACTATGTGGGGCTGACCGTCCTGATTTTCCTCACGACACAAGAAGCGCAGGATGCGCATGACACGCAAGAATAGAAGCGAAAGGTAGCAAGATGCCCAAAGAACTCAAAGACGTGCTGCAAGACTGGGAAGCCGTTATCGGACTGGAAATCCATACTGAAATTACGACGGCGAACAGCAAAATGTTCTGCGGCTGCCCGGTAGAATTTGGCGGCGAGCCCAACACGCGCGTGTGTCCTACCTGCAGCGGCATGCCCGGCGCGCTACCCGTGCCCAATGAGGCTGCCATCGAATGGACCGTGCTTTCAGGCCTTGCGATTGGCTGCGACATCGCCCGCTGGAGCCAGTTCAGCCGCAAGAATTACTTCTATCCTGACATGCCTGCCAATTATCAGATCTCGCAGTTCGAGACCCCCTTTTGCTTTGATGGCGACGTCACGGTCGAGGTCGATGAAAAGTTCGACTGGCAGCGCTATGACCGCGAAACAGCGCCAAATGTCGAGGTCAACGCCGATGGCAAGGGCTACCACGCCCACATCGGCATCACCCGCATCCACCTGGAAGAAGACACCGGCAAGATGATTCACCTGGGCGGCGCAGACGGCCGCATCACTGGTGCCACGCAGTCGATGGTCGACTTCAATCGTGCCGGCACGCCCCTGATGGAGCTGGTTAGCGAACCCGACATTCGCACCCCCGAAGAAGCACGCCGCTTTGTCCATAAGCTGCGCAATATCTTTTTGACTCTGGGCGTTTCTGACTGCAATATGGAGGAAGGGTCCATGCGCTGCGATGCCAACGTCAGTGTGCGTCGCCGCGGCACCGAGCCCTTCGGTAC
>Ga0131853_10008177_pt1 | contig 19036 bp, 14 predicted proteins | sample TergutLab28metaG_FD_92764 | JGI IMG/M metagenome (GOLD analysis project Ga0131853, IMG submission 92764) | Labiotermes labralis P1 segment gut microbial communities from Petit-Saut dam, French Guiana - Lab288 P1 (version 2) (version 2) | ecosystem: Host-associated > Arthropoda: Insects >...
AAGCACTGTTAAAACCCTTTGTTCTCTTATTCGAAATGTGGTAATTACATGCTTCCTCATGGAAGTGCGTGCAGACACTGGCACTGACCCTGAAAGACTGAAGCCAAGCTATAGCAAGACGCGACCATCCCAAGCTTGGAACAAAGACGAGAACGTTCTCGAAGTGTCTGCACGCGCCGTGTGACGTCACATAACTCGTGACAGTGACATCATCACAAAGTGTGACAAGAGTTGTGCAATCACACGCCTATATGCGAGACAATCCAACTATAAAAATTCGCCCTTAGCGTAACAGCCTCTTTGAAATGGATTTCCAGGATTGTATTGCTTTGACCATTCTTCTTTCTTGCATTCTTTCAATATGACCATACAACAGCATGTACTTATAAAAAAACCCACAAACACACACACGCACACACACATGCACACGCACGCTCACATGCACATTAGGCCCTCTTTCCTTTCTGGAGAGTATCCTGAAAGAACTGGAATTTGGCAGTGTTGAATGTGCAAGCAGGTAGCTAACAGTGGCATCACACTGATGGTATACAGTACATATTGGTGGTGCTGTGTGAGTAAACTGTTCATAAATTGCACATATTTTGTTATTTTTTGTTCCCTAGGTTCAGCGGGAGATTATTTTCTGCCTTCCTGATATTATAGGTGATGAACAGCATCATGAAGCAGCTTTACAGCTTAGGTATGTGGTTGTCTTATTTTGCACTGTCTAAACTACATTTATAATGGAATGGCCTTGATGGTCCTTCTGCAGAGTGGGTTTTATAATCTGAGAAAAATCTGGGCTGCAAACCTGGTTATTAATAGTGATCTTTCATGTTTTGAATTAAAAATAAAATGTGGGAAATTTATTTACTAGTTATAGAACTGTTAGCTTCTCAAGAAGGGCTGTACTCCATGGAATTAGTTTGTTAGCTAGCTAGCTATACCTGGTTTAATGTTCAATTGAAACCACTTAGTACACAGGAAGTGGTCACTGTAGGTGCCATCCTGCAGAGTAGGGTTTACTTGATACTTGAAGTTGCCATGTTCTAGGTTCCAGTTTTCTAGGGTATTAGTTGGTGTAGAATCAACCATTGTTTCCTTTATTACATTTAGAATGTGCTGTAACAACTGATGTGTTTTTAGTGAATGTAACTGCTTGGTGACTTTCCAAAGTAAATCGTTTCCTATCCATCAAACACAACTGCTTTTCTTTATTTAGATATGGCTACACATTTTGGTAATTAGTGACCATCATTGGGCCATCAGTACATTATTTCAAAGTAAGGCAAAATGCAATATAAATGTATTCACTTTGTGGGATCCCTCAAGTGTACAATAGTTTTTACAATGTAGAATTGTATAAAATTGTAAAAACAGGTTGTAAACTAGCTGGCGGTTGCAAATGATAAGTTTTTGTAAGATATATGTAGGTGTAAAATTAAAATATTAAGTTGTAATAATAAAATTATTAGAATAAAACTTATATATTTAAAAGAGCTGAGGTGTCGGCTATGTGATGTGATGTGGAAACTGATGGTATTGTACATATGTATCATGCCGGAACAGTGAAGTTGGCAGTATAAAGATGTTTGTATGTTTAACTGTATGTTATATATCTGCCTTTTTCTTTAAGTGCATCCTTTTATCGTTATATGTTTTATATGTGAAGATTTCATTTGTATGCAGTGTATAGTGGTAGTATTGGTGTTTTTAGTTACTCGCATTGCATGTGCCACCCTGTGCTTGGTGACTGCTCGTTTAAAGTGCATACAGCGATGCCCAGTACATAGTCTCAGCTGAATGTAGTACAGACTATAGCTAGTTAGTTACTTGGTTCTAGGTTGGTTAGTTGGTTAGATGGGAAAAACTTTTTGTTGTTACAATGTATGTACATATCATGTGATATTCAAGGACTATTAGTTTTAATTTTATCAATTGAAGACTGCTGCTGAGAAACTTGGTACTGATTCTTTGTCACAAAATTCTTGATATATTGACATTTTTGTATGTTAATGTTTTTAATCTTTTGGTTATGAAAGTATCCTGTGGGCCACATTTTGAAATCTGTGGTTTGCCCATGCTGAGCTGTAGTGTTGCACAGGGGCTGCTGTTGTACTTATGTACATAAAGTTGTTGATAATCTCAGATAATAACTAGTGTTACCACCACTTGATAATAGGACTTATTCAGCTGGGGTGTTTCTGTTACAGCAAACTTTTGAAAACAAATTTTAAACTGACAGCAGCAATAATGGAAGCACTAGACAGTTTAAATTTGGACAGTATGTTGAGAACAGAGGTGTGCCAACATATGTTACAAACTCTAAACAAAGCTCCTCCTGAGTTTCTCCCAGCAATAGTTGGTTTTCTTATTTCTTCTGATGAGCCGATCAAGAATTTGGTGGAGGTAGGTTATATTTTAAGCTGTCATTATATTATTTGTATGCATGGTATTATTAAGTGTAGTTTTGTTTGCACTTATATTGTTTATCAGCATACAATAAAGCTGGTTTGTCTGGTGCCTCAAGGACCAAAGGGTTGCCAGATGTTGCAGTGTTTCATATATTAAAATATCGTACTTAGTGTGAATCTTACTGTACTCAGCAACCTTATTGAGAGTCCTAACTATTTAATTTGTCACTTGCTATTCTCTCTTGTTTTCCCTGTTGCACTTTCTGTTCCCTTGCCATCACAACTTATGTAACATTGTGTATGTATAATCTGAAATTTCAACAGTACACCAAGACACGCATTTTATTGTCGCTGTCTTAACTGTTCACTTATGTGAGTTTACCCTGTAAGTATTCCTTGATCAGCTTTCACTTTTGAAACTTTTGAAATCAATGCTGGTTGCAGCTGGTTGATGGAATAGTGAAATGTAACAAGCCTTGTAGTCACTTTCCAGTCACTAAAGTTTTGTGGATCATTCAGCACTGGATAAACAACTTTTCTCTATTTTGATTCAAAAGTACACTTATTTTTGTACATATGAGTACCTGATTTACAAACAGGGATTTTTTTAAATTTGTTGTTATTTTGTGTCCAAACACCAAGTACCCATACATGTGAACCCGTGTGAATGAATTTATTTTTACAAGCGAGCATAATTAAAAGTGAGGTAAGCGTAAAATCATTTCTTTTTTATATTAGAAAATTGTACATTGTTGTTGTTTTGAAGACTTGTGGATCAACAAATTGCTGTTAATGACAGTGTATTACTATTTTTGTTTTATTCTTTTCAGTTTCCTTCTATTTTTAGTGGGAAATATGTGTCATTTTACCGTATTTACCTGAATGCAAGACGAATCTAATCTAAAGATGACCCCCTCCAAACAAAACATGTCTGCCATAGAAAAATGTATGTATCCAAATGTAAGATGACCCCCAAATATAAAAGATCTGCTAAGTAAAAATATTTTACTCTTTATTGCATACATCTAGTACACAACACATGTCAGATTCTATCTTCCTTTACCAATTAGTGTTACTGTCTTCATCTTCACAGTCAGTGCCTTCATCTCCCTCACACATGCTCCTAATATTACCATCCTCTTCACTGCCATTACACAACATATCATCATCAGTCTTTTCCAATACATGGATATACGTCACTTGTTAAAACCCTTCACAACCAGATCTGGTGAGATGCCTTGCCACGCCATTATGATTCACATTGCCTAAATAATACACTTATATTTCTTGGTTTATGAACTTACTTGAACCCATGAAGAAGATTCACAGTTGTTCTCATGCATGGTGTTAGCAGTGTTAAGAATTTTAAATACATGTTTTTTTTTTTTTTCTTTCTTCTCTTCCTGGATGTCTGTGTTGTGTCTGTGGTCTCATCAGTCTGAGTTCATGGCTCATGAAAGTTTTATGGTTTTTAATTTGTGGATTGGTCCAGGTCTTATTTTTTGAGTCTTATAGTAGTTGACTTTTAATTTTTCGGTAGCTTTTTATCCTGTTACTACACTTGGACTTGGTATGTTCTCTGATGCATATCTTAACAAGCTATGGGTTTCTTTTGAGCCCAGTTACTGAGAAAAGCCTGATTTAAGGGGTCCACCGATTTAGGTGCTTTTTTCCATGAAATGGAAACAGCTGGTTTCCAAAACTTTGAAATGTTGTGCTTCTTTAAAAAATTAGACAATGGACAAATTCCAACAAAAGAAGTTTGTGTCATTTAACTTTAGACATGCTTTGATCTCTCTTTTGTCTGCACGTGATGATTTGGTGATGCAGGCCTTAGTGTGGCTGCACATGTTCCGGTTTGTTGCTTCATGTCCAAATTTAAGACTACCTCTCATATTAAAGCACTAAATTTAACAGAAAAGCCTTATTTTGCATTCAAGTAAATAAAGTATATTGCTTTTGAAAAATTTGCTATTGTATGTCACTTACAGATGAGATTCTAGGTTCAGTTGGTTCTTTTTGTAGGACTAGGGACCAAGCCCACACATATTACATTTTATCTTAAGTGAACAGTTGTTCTGAGTTAAAAGCAGGCTCTTGGAGCATGACTATAGGAATAGGTATATATAACATATCATGCTTTCTTTTTTAACACGTCTGTATGATAATGATCCTCAAATGTTCTTTATTTCCTTGAAAGGTGGTAGCAGGCCTGCGTAAAAAACTGGACTTAAATCCAGTAGATGGATTGGATGGAAACTGCCAGGTACTGGTACTATCAGCTTTACATTCAGGAGCATTGAGTTCCAAAAAACTTGCTGACATCTGGCTGAAAGCAATATCAAATACTTGCAGTCCATCAGAACTTGGCCCGCTGGATGTGGTGATATTGCTCCTTCTCCACTCGTTTATTCCAGGACTCAAGAAACAGATCCAGAATGTTCTACGTAATCGCATCAAGGCTGGCATCATTTCTGAAGCGCTCATAGAGAAGACTTTCACCGTATTTCTTGCAGTATGTATCTGTATATGTGTTAGGTATAGGAGCATATAAGTTGAAAATCAGGGTCTTTGAGGATGTGACAGTGTGAATGGGCAAGTAGTTACAGCCATTTTGAAGGATTATGGTGCCTTCATCTTCAGGGCTGAGCAGTCTAAGAAGAACCTTGAAAATTAAGGCATCACAATCCATTATTATACCTGGATATACTCACCCAAGGGTGCAGCTTCCATCCCAGAAGACTTCATTTGTAGCAGTGTCACTGTGAGTACCTTAGATCCTGCAGTATGTGAATTGCTTGTGTGATACCTACTTACTGGCAGTGAGGACCGGCATTAATATGTCACATTTGATTAGACTTGGCAGTAATGCAGTGGTATTGTTACAATAAGCATACAGTACTGCAGGATTTGTTTTCTTCTTGTGTTTGGTCTGTGGTGTGTGGGTGTGTTAATGAGTTATGAACACATTGTAATGTATATTAACAAGGTAAAGTTTACATTCTTACCTGTCTCTAGTTTACTGTGTACTAGAGTTGCTTACTATCTTGTGTTGCATGTTTGGCTTTCTTGGAACTTGTGAAGGAATTAAGAGCATTCTCTGTTGAAGATAATAATAACAACTGTGTTTTCAGGATTCTGTGATATTGCATCACACCCTGGACATACCAATCATCTTTGAATAGAGTCGTGCCTATATTGCATTAATTTCCGTTCCACAGAAGAACTGTGGTACCATGTTTGTTTCCATGCACTTGTTTATGTTCACATTTTGCAAAACTATCATTAGCCATTCTCTAGCAAGGCATTTCATATCTCCATGTTAAGAGAAAGAGACTGGAAGTATCAACAGTCCTGCGTAGTATGAGACTGATTGTGAGGCCCTGCTGCAGTTAAGGACAGTTTTTTGTCATCGTTATCATCATCACCATCATCATCATCATCGTAACATGTTGAAATGTAAGGTAGAAAGGATTCATATAGGCTATATTTAGACTGATATTCTGGAGATTTCGGAGACTATTCTGATGAATATGAGGTAAAAGTGTAATGATGTTGGTGTGCTTAATGTGCTTCGTAGTAACTACATTTGTATAGAAATGAAACTTGAGTGGGTAAAGTAATTACAGGGTGTACTGTAATTCAACTGACAGATTTCTTGGGATGATAGAAGGGATTGAAACATTGTGCTTTAGGATAGGAGCCGGTGTCCAGAAATGCTTAGTTTGGTTGTTAAATACTGAACTGTGAACACGTTTGGTTTGGATGAATGAACTGCATGTTGCTGTGGAACTTAACAGGATGCTACTTAATTTTATTGTTCTGGACATAGAGGTCTGCAATAAACTAGCAATTAAGAAGAATCAAATTAAAATGTGAAATGTTTCTGAAGCTTTTTTATTAGATGTAGCAGGCATTTCTACATTGAATTTAATTTTATTATTTTCATTTTACATGTAAATTTGGTTCTTCTTAAGAACTTTCTGTTTTAAATTTATTGTACCTCATGTCCAGAACAATAAAATTAAGCACCAGGCTTTTAAGTTCAGAGCAACGTGCAGTTCATCTTTCCAAACGGAACGTGTTCAAGGTTCAGCATTTAGTCACCAAACTAAGCATTTCCAGATATTGGTTCCCATCATAAAATGTGTGTGATCTCCTCTAATATCCCTATAAATCTGTTGGTTGAATTATGTTACACTCTCTAGACATTAACTGTATGTAGTGGACATGTAACAGTTATGCATGGTTTTGTGTGGGTGAATGGAAAGACTGATTTGTAAGGCTGGAAAATAAAAACGTCTGATTTGTGGGAAGGCAGAAAATTCAGTTTACACATATTTGTGCTGAATTTTTCCACAACTGAGATATTATGCAGAATCCATATGAATAATGGAGACATTGACTGAAGATACTTATGTTTAAAAAAAATGTAGCATTAAGAATACGGAATTGGTAAAAGATATGAGAGTTATGTGTAATGGTACCACTGCTGTAACGGAAAATTGTAAATACGTGTCTTTCATGGCTAACAAAGAGACCAAGTGGCCATGTGTTAGCACCAAGCAGTGTGCCATATGTGCCTGAATGTAAGACAAGAAGTTTTTTGTAGTTTGTCATCTGAAAATGTAGAATTTCCTTATAATTGCACACAAAGTTTACACATGTTGTGAGTGAGTATTGCTTTGAAAATTGGGGCTTGTGATGTGGGGTCATTGTGTATTATTTATGTAAATGTGGCACACAGAGAGTGGTAGAAGTGTGTTCTAACCCTGTGTAACCAAATTAGAACTCAGTGTGAGAAAACAAATTGGAAGTTTGACATTATGTGGGTTGTTTTATTGGAAGTAAAAGTTTATGGCTTAGTTAATAGTGGGCCAATCATAATGAAGGAGATAGACATTCTGATTTCTGTAACGTTTATAACACAGGTGAAGTTGACTTGCATAAACTGCCCTTGGTTAGGGCAGTGATAGCAGTGATGTGTTGTGGCTTAAAATCTCTGGCCGCAAGAAGACAGGCTTCACACGTTTAAGATTACCTATTAAAATGTTCACACTTATACAGAAATGAATGTACTGTGTGTTTAAGGAGCAAATTTACCAAATCCAGAATTTGTATGACCTGACTTCTTCTTTTAAATAATCGAAATTTTGTTGTAATGAAAGCAAATTACCAGTTTTACCTTCTATATATCTTATATCATTTTACTGTTACAGGCAATTAAAGAATACATGAAAGCTGCACTGGAGATTGCAACAACTCTGTTTAAGTCACCTGATCCACCTGTGTCATACATAGGAAGGGTGTGGTTTAAGTAAGAAAAATTGTTTTTACTTGTATGTTCATTAAATAATGGCTAGGCTATGGGTTGGATGATTTGGGTTTGAACCCGTGCAGGGGCAAGAGATTTTCTCTTCTCCAAAATCTCCAGACTGGTTCTGGGGGCCCACCCAGCGTCTGATTCAGTGGGTACCGGGGCTGTTTTGCTGGGGGTAAAGTAGCTGGGGCTGGGGTGTAAGGCTGACCACTCCCATTTAGTGCTGAGGTTAAGAATGAGTGGAGCTGTACCTCCACTCCCTCATGCCTTCATATCATGGACATGGACAACTTTACCTTTTAAAGTTACCTACATTAATGTTTTTTTTTTTTTTTATTTTTATTTTATTTACTTGATGATTTAGATGTGTTACAAAAACATTTTGCAAGAATTCTTTGCAAATTCTCCACAGAATTTGGTCGGTTTCAGTGCTGTCTCCTGAGGATTGGGGGGTGTAATTATTGTAATTTCAAAATTAGTATTGTCTCTGCGTAATCTTATTGGTTAATGATATCATATGCTGCAATTCATATTTTAGTTGTTAGACTGGATGCTGATTTGCTTAGGAAGCACGTCTTTAGAGCTGGATTATAGTCCACTGGAAAATTATGTTATTACAAAAACAAAAGTCGTCTGTCATGTAAGTGTGTGTAAAGAGGTAAGATGTTATGTGCGGTGTTCACCGTTAGGAACTACAAGATTATGATGACAGACTTAACTTTATGTAGCTCGATCATTGAGAACCTGCTAGTCACTTAGTACATGCCCTGCCTGTTGTGGAAGCTATAGGCTCATTAATATGTTCAAAAGAGAGCACTGCTGATGTCATGAGTTTGATTAGTTCAATCTGTAATTCCATATTTTGCTTCTTTAAGTTCCAGTTTAATGTTGGTCTAACTATGCCTTCATGTCAGATGTCATATCTTCTGTTCAGGTTTTTCTGACTAACTAAAATTTCATGTTGATAAAGTAATAGAAATAGCTTCCTGGCCAAATTGTACAGTGTATTTAATATTGTTATGTGCACTGTCGATAACCAGTTAATGCTCAACCAACAAAATGCACGATGTTCTTCCTTAAATATTTATACTTTAATATCATAGTCTGTATTCCTACCTGCTTCACTACACAAGAGATCATTATCATGAGACCAATATCAATTAGTACTGCATAAAACTAAATTAGCTATTTTTGTACATTAGTGCTGTAGTGTAAAAGTCAAATAATAAAACGTAGACAGTTCTATGTAGAACAGTTGTATAAGTGAACTGGAATCTCAGTGCATTATTGGAGGCAGCTTACGTACTTAACAAAACTTGACTCAGTGTGCCTGCACCAAGACACAGTGTACCTTTATCAATGTGTCTGTGAACCCTAGAATTTGCATATATTTCACATAAGAGTGATTTGGACTTCAGTTTTCATTATGTGTAACGAAGATCTTTTGTTATAGGTTGATGCTTATACATTTGGAAGCTTATCAAATTCAGTCTATAATTTCGGAACTGCTGCTTCTCATAGGAACTTGCAGCATAAATATTGCAAGGGCAGCACTTGGAGTTTTGGGTGATGTTGAATCCTGTCACCTTCAACAACATACTCTGTTGCTGATGGTGAGCTATAAATGTCTGTCACTGTTGTCTAAACATGTAAAGAAAAACCAACTTGATACACAGCTTATTCTTAGTATAACTGGGCCCATCATCAGGAGGTACAACTTTATGTATACAACAGTTGGTACTTATGATTCTTTTTAGATGACTGTCTGTTGTCCTGGTTGGATTGGAAGTTCCAAACCAAATTTGGATTGGAAGTTCCAATCCAAATTCCAGTCCAACCAGGACAAGAGACATAAGAATAATATGTACCAACTGTTTTATACATAACGGTTGTACCTCCTGATGATGGGCCGAGATATGCCTGAAACATGTAGAGGTTGACGAACTATATAAGAATAATTTGTGCATCATGTTGGTCTTTCTTTACACAATGAAATTGAGATGCATGGTCAACAAAACATAAAATTTGTTATCTAAACTTTGGGAATGTTCGTGTGTGTTCTGTGTGTAGATTAAAATATTATTCAGACATTACAGCAAGTGACCTGTTTGATGCATGGTGTAACATAAAGTGAAGTGTCTTGATTGTTGACAATATCTGTACTGATTTGGACAAGTGTTCCATGTGGTGCACTGTAAAACATAATATTAAATATCTGAGTGTTGACCTGGGAAAGTTATCTGTGTGATGCATTGTAGAACATTATATAAAGCATCCAAGAGCCCACAGTTAAATAACTGGACTTATTTTAAAAAGAATGTGCCATATTTATATGACCCTGCATATGAGATTACACTCCTTCAAAATTTTGTTTTCAGGAAAATGTATGTACTGAAAATGTATATTCACAATTATAAGTTGACTGTCCATTTTCAGATGATGAATTCAGGAATATGTATCTTATGTTATGGTAAATATGGTATATTACACAGTAGCAGAAAGTGTGGTCACTTCCTCAAGTACATGCATTTCATTGGCTCTGTCATGCTTAGAAACATTGCTAGCAGTAATTTTTCAAGTCTGTTCAGTACTATTGTCACTTTATCCTCAAGTGCTTCGGAGGGATTCTTCAAGGAGAATGAGAGCTTTAGTAGGTGAGTATGGGGGATGATTCAGCACTTGTATTTGGTTTTGGCCAAAAGTCGCCTTACCAAAAGTGCTGTCATATAGTGCATTATTGTGATACAAAATGTAATAGTGACATTTTTTGTATTTGCATTCTTATGAATGAGTTGCTGTAGCATTCCAGAATTGTGTAGTTGACTGTTTTGGAGGAAGAAATTTATTTGATCAAAATGAATACAAAGATGGTTTTGACCTTTGTCTGTAATGATTATTCGCTCTGATAGTAGACTGTAGGCTTTTTCAGTGGGGACTTTGGAATTTTGTTTTTTTGCTTGATTTCAGGCTTCCACCATGAAGTAGTTAAGAACTGCACTCTTCTGGGTTATTACACAGAGATTAGTGGTAATTTATTGCTGGTCATTTCTTATCATTATGTTTACTTTTCTCTGGTTGGTTTAGGTCTTTAATCTGTGAGATGTTTGAATCTTACATCTGTAATGTCTTTTGTTCTTTCTTGAAATCATAAACCTGCATGATAACCGATGTTCCATTCATTTTTCCCACCCTCTAAAGTTGTAACATTCTGTAAATGTCTGGCAGTTTTCTCTAATTTCAATAAACATCTGATTCTAGACAAAGAAAATTTACAAAAGAAATGTCCAAGAAGACAGTTCAGTCCTTGTAAGTAACACCATTATATCGTCTCGAAACATTGGAAACTGATATCCAAAAACACAATCTTATATCCAAGACGACCCTCAGCAGCATCACTCTGTTGGCATGAAAGCTCACACTAGAGTCTTTTAATTACCAGAATTTTAGAGGAAACTGCCACCACCATCTTTACTTTTACGTTGACGGGGGAGGCAGTAAATTTCTCTGAAACCTTGGCAAAAATATATTATACTGTATGATGTTATAACCCACTGCCTTGAAAAGTACATGTCTCAGATAAAAGTGAATATGGAAGCTTGAGAGAAATGTACAAACACAGAGTGTAGTAGTGATGTGTTATGTACTCACTGGAATACAATTTTCCTTTAATATTGAACTTTGAAGGACCAGTGTTTTTCTAAATTACTTATAAAACTCCAGTTTGAGCTGCAAAGAGAGCACTTTTCACGTCCATTCTAGAGACCAGTTGTTTTATGCTAAATGTGGAAATAATAACTGTACAAAATGAAGAACATATGAAACATTTAAGTGCTCTCTGTTGGCAAAAGCTACATTTTCTGAATATTACAGCAAGTAGTACATGTGGTTAACCACTGGGCTTGATGCCGTTAATATGCCCATCCCTTTTTAACTTATGACGTAGATTATTAGACATAAGATATAGTGGACATGTTAACGTAATGTTACAGGGGCTGCTGGATAATATTCAAGACATGGATCTGATTCTAGTAGGCCAAGTGATGGATCTGCTCTGTAGACTTGTGTATGGTGATGGTGTGGATTCTCCACATCAAGATGAAATTCATATGTTGATACGGAAACATCTTTCCAGTTCCAATAACAAGTATGTGCTGTAACCTGTGTAAATTAACTTTTTGGTCCCAAAATAGTCTGCACATTGCGGTGATAAGAAAACAAAAAGCAACTAAATTTGTCACCCAAAATCTGTCAGATGTGGCATTCTTGCAAAGCCCTCAGCTGATACATAGTTCGTTGAAATATGTAGCTGTTTCTCCTTGAGCATGGGGGCCATTTTATTTATCAGAATTTTCCTTCACCATCCGCTTAAACTCACACACTTAAGTTTGGTGCCAAAGGTTTAAAATAACATTAACCCTCTGGCATCATACATCATGTGTTTGCAGTGTGCAGTGTGATGCTGAGAATGCCGAACTTTGTTGCCAACAGCACATTATGTCCACTCTTACACGGCCCTCATTTAAATTCCAGTGCGCTGCAGACAACACTGGGTATTGCATTCCATAGCCAGAAGGTTAACATGTATTTAGAGTTGAAGTAATTTATATTACTTCTGTGCATAATTGTTCATCTGCGAACATTGTATCAATGCCATGATGCCAATGTGTAAATTTTGTTTGAGAGTAATGTAACCTATTTTGCATAAGTCATTTCGTCTGTGTACCAGTTAGAAAGAAGATTTCATTTTGCACAACTTTGAAGGGTTGGGAGATAATAATCACTTGATGTGTGCCTTAGTGAGATAGGGAGGATTGCTTTGTATAGTTGTTAAACTTTAACCTGAGAGATAGTGGACACATCATGGTGCCAGTAGATGCCCATGGACAGTAATCCATGGTTTGAAATCATTTGTTTTCAGACCCTGCCCTATTTGTTTGAAACTGCTGCGCCAATTGCTGGGTATGAGTATTAAATAAATACACGTAATCGTATGTGGCCTTTATTCTGTAATAAATATTCTTCGATTTGTTATACATATTCATCTTTAAAAGTCAGATAGCACCCTTCATCCCTAGTTTAGTACATGGGACTGTACCATGGATCAGGCGGTTAGTCACCGGCCTCTAACCGCATAGGGTCTGCTCACAATTCCAGGCCAGTCCATGTGGGGTTTTGGTGGATAGGTTAAAGTGGCACTTGGACATGTTTTTTACCACATACTTCTGTTTTCCGTGGTCCGTATTGTTCCACCAGTGCTTCTTATTCATATTCATTCATTCATCAATCACCAGTGTCATGTAATCGCAGAAACTGATGGCATCATTAAACACCACACCAAAAAAGATATGTGATTTCACATGAACTGGGGTTTTGATGTTATGTGTGTGTGCGCAGTCACATTTGTGTCCAGCGGAGTGCATTTCCTTGGTTTGATGAAATATTCACAGAAATAAAAAATAAATTATTTATGGCTTGAATTACTCATGTATCACCTCAGACTGCAGTTGATAAGTGTATGTAACAGGGTATATGTACTGAAACCTCTGTCTGTTGTTTCTGAAGGGACTGTGGGGAAAAAAGAAGGGTTGTTGGGGAATTTTAAAGGTATCAGATCTATATGGAGACCACAGTGAATGAATGAATGAATCCTGTAGGAAAGTAATGGATAGGGGAATGATAGATAAAAGAGGTTTCATGGTGTGTCCCAACAGCATTTACCTTGCTTATCTCTACCTAGCATGAATACTGGAGTTTAAAGGTTTAGAGCTGAGATGTAATTGACTACCCTTCCACCTTTCAAGATTTATTTTATCTGAATAACCATCGGCACCTTTTTTAAGTGTTTGTGTAAACATTCTTTTTGTATGCAGGTAGTATTTGTCATGGTGTGTTTTGGAGCATGCCTAAACTTGGAACATTTTGTGACTTAGATTTGCCTGGTGTGATTTATGAGGTTTGTTCAAAAATTATCCGGACTGACCACAGTAGATGAAGTAGATAAGGCGTACGGGGTTTAACCCTAATTGTCTTCAACACAGTTCCCTTCCGCAGCTACACACTTTGCCCAACGTTTCTACCACTGTTGGAAACATTTTGCGAACTCCTCTTTCGGGATGTCTAATAGTGTCTTTGTCGAATTTCGTTTGATGTCCTCTGTTGCCTCAAATTGGTGTCCTTTCAGAACTTTCTTAAGCCTTGGGAATAGGAAAAAGTCACACGGTGCGAGATCTGGTGAGTATGGCGGCTGCTGGAACTGAGCGGTGCCATGTTTGGCCAAAAACTGCTGCACAAGATGTGAAGTGTGTGTGGGCGCATTGTCATGATGCAGGATCAAGTTGCCATCCCACCATTTTTCTGGTCGTTTTCGGTGAACTGATTCATGCAAACATCACAAGATCTCCACGTAGAATTCCTTGTTAATTGTTTGCCCGTCGGGAGCGTACTTGTGGCATACAATACCCTCAGAATCAAAAAATGCCAGTAACATAACCTTTGTTTTGCTTGGCACCTGGCACCCCTTCTTTGGTTGCTGAGACGTGGGACCCCTCCACTGTGATGATTGCTTTTTTGTTTCCAGGTCGTACCCATAGACCCAGGACTCATCACCTGTCACAGTATTCTTAAGAACTGCACGTCTTCACATGAACGCTCAAACAAATCACGGGTGATTGTCTGATGTTGCTCACATTGGTCATCTGTTAGCAAACACGGCACAAACTTCGCGCACACACGTTTCATATGCAGATCGTCGTTTAAAATTGCATCACATGAGCCCACGGAGATCCCACAGTCATCCGCTATCTCTCGTGCTGTCAATCCCGTGTTATTGTGAAAGACTGTTCTAGCTTTAGCAATCATTTCCTTGTTTCTCAATCTTGACGGTCGTCCTGAGCGGGGTCGCTTTCAACGGAGGTTCTACCCTCTTTAAATCGACGGAACCAGTCAAACACTTGTGTACAACCCATTGCATCTTCACCGTTTGCTTGCTACAATAATTGATACATTTCCATTGCGGTTTTTCCGATTTTAAATCAAAACATAATGCAAATGCGTTGTTCAGTACTTTCACACATCGTAAACATTGCTATAACGTAAACGCACATGTTACTTCTGCGACCTACTGTAGCCAACTGAGCAAACACAGCCACTTGCAACTTGTGTCATGAGTTGCTAAGACATGTACGAACATGCCAAGACTGGTTGCAAACACATCCCACCCAGTGAACAACCACAACAATTCCAATCCGCATACTATTTGAACAAACCTTGTATATTGCAAACTGCACAGTTGTCACATGAAAATCTGATAACTTTTATACAGTGTGTTTTGTTGCCATTCAGGATTTAGTTAAACCATACGTTAATGCTGGCATGTACTGGTGTTTCCCGAAAAGGATAACTGCATTTTAAGCTGCAACACAGGAGCAACCTCTACAGGTGATGTGGCTAAATCCCAAAAACAGAAGTGACACATCAGAAACAGGTTGTAAGCATTTAAGGACATTAAAACCAGTATGGTGTAGTTTGTAAGCAGAAATTTGAAAAAGATACTTTAAAACTGCAACTGAGTAAGTAACTCACTGGAGCAGAGACCTTGGGGAAGCTAGGTCATCTGCTAGTCAAAAAAATTTTCCATGTTTAGAAGAACCAGTTACTTGTACTGTAGCAGATGACTCCAGTTCATGCCATCCCATGTTATTCCTTTAAGCTTTTTTTTAATATTATCTTCCCATCTACACCTCGGTTTGTCAGTGATCTCTTTCCTTCAGGTTTTGCTGACCAAAGTCCTGTATGATTTGTCTTTTGTCCCATGTATACCACTGCCATGACTCATATGATCCCCCTTGAGTTGATTACTAATAGTATAAGGTGAGGAGTATAAATCATGAAGCCCATTGTTATGCTGTTTCCTCCAGCCTTCTATTACTTCTTACCCTTATGTCCAAGTATTCATAGTTTTGTGTTAAAATATGGCGTGTAACGTATGACAAATCAAAATGAGGTTTTATAGAGAGAAACTAGATTTCAAAAACTTTGCTGCCTCACTATGTAATGCAGTTTTTCTTTATTCATTCAGGTTAAAGCAGAAGGGTGTGGTGGGAGCAGTAATGGCACTGAAACACATGGCCACGTCCGAGTCAGATTCTTCAGAAAATGTGCAATGTTCTAATAGTACGGATGACAGCCTTTTGACTGACCGAGCTAGTCGTGCTAAGGATCTTCTTGGTAAATGAATATTTTAACTGTGTGTGATAAAACCTGAATAGCAGAGAAGGGAAGTGCCACCTATCAGATGAAGAACATAGAAACAGTCTTCTTTGTCATGCTCCTTTCTGCCAAGTTTAGAACAACAGTTGTGAAGATATACTTACTAGCTTTGCCATGTCTGCGGGTCTACATGTAAGAGCTCATGAACTGCTAAACTGATTTTCTTGCCATTTGGTGGGTATTCCTACTACGAGGGTGTTGATAAGTCGTTAGCCCAACCAGGGAGGAAATAAGCTTGGAAGCATGTCAGGGACACACACGATTTCAACAACATTGAGACGCAAGCTGTCATGAAGTTTTTTTTCTTGCAAGGAAAGGTGCCGAAGGAAATTCACGCCATTCTGGCAGAATCATTAGCTTGTTTCCTTTGTGGTCGGGCTAAGGCCTTATCATCATCCCTGTACAATCTGTGGATACATTTTGGTCTTGGCAAAAATATTACATCAGAAATTGATTTTGTATGAAGACCTGCATGTATTTCTGCATGCAGCTTCCTATATAAACCCATAAATATGTTGAAAGTTACACATTCTTAAAGTTTGTTTGTTTATTTGACACATTTCAGAACTTGTTATGGAGAGTGTGCGGAACAGTGTTGTTTGTTTGGGACTTTTATATGATCAGCTGGCCGTTGTGGTCTGTAACTGCAGTACTCTTGATGTCACGTTCCTGGTAAGAAGTAAATATTTGTGTTTGTCACTTATGAATCGAGAATCTGTCACTATGTTCAATTTCTCTACTTACAATCTGCAGAATTTTTCCCAGGCTTCTGTAATAGCCTTGGGCTTTGGCCTTTCTGATTCCTTTTATTTTTGACCTCTATTTTATCTGTTGTGTTGACAGAACCTCCCAAAAACAGTGCACACATAGCTGTTTAAGAAATGTAAAACCACTGCTTTTTCTGTACACAGTGTACTAGAACAGAATTGAAAGAACATGAGGAGTATGAATGTAATATTTACTTGTGATTTTAAAGTACTAGATAATTTATAAATGTTGTGCTAGGCTTCCAATATTAGACCAGGAAAGCTGGAAGCTTTCCAGAAGCTGATACGTAAGCATTAAGGAACATACATGTTAGAGAACGTTCGAAATGTGACGGCACAAGCGCAGAAACCAGATTTGGTTTTTCAGCGAAACGGACAAGTCCATTTAAATTGGCGGGGGTGTCAGTTCAGTTGACTACTGGCAGTCGAGGAGTGTGGATCAGCGGGCAGCTATTGTACTATCTTTAGCAAGTACGTTGAACAAAGCTTGAAAATGTCACTACAAGGCAGGAAGAAGCGGGTAAAAAGGAGTGGTGAGCGTGAAATAGTTTGCAATGTGTACAAATTCATGAAATCTGAATCTGAGGTGGGTATCACAATCCCCCTTACAAAAGTGCAGAAGAGAGTCACTGAAGCAACATGTGTTAGCAGAAGAACTTTATGTAGGGTATTGAAAGAAGGCGAAAATGTGGAAACTGGTGTCCCAATGGCATTTTCAACTCTGCGCAAACTCAGACCAAAAGTTTGCACTAAACGTGTCTTAGATAATTTCGATGAGGCTGTTTTGAGAAGAATAGTTCATAATTTTTACCTCACTGAGAAACAACGACCAACTCTGAAGGCAGTCCACAGCAAAATGTACGAATCCACTGGTTATGGAGGTGGCATAACCTCACTGAGACTGGTGCTGAGAAAAATGGGATTTAGGTAAGTTTAATTCTCTGAATAAGTGTGCGTTATGAGTACTGGCACTCTGCCAAGATTCCCTGTATATTCTGAACTTTAGTTGCACGTTGCCTCGAAATATTCATGCTTCAATTTTGGAACATTTTGTATTGTAGGTGGAAGAAGACTTCTGATAACTGAAAGTTTATCGTGGAAAGACATGATATACGGTCACTCAGAGTCAAGTACCTGCGTGCTATCACAGCATATAGGGAAGAAGGGAGACCAATTGTGTATATAGATGAAACGTATATACACAGCTCACATACAACATCCTATACATGGGATGATGGGTCGGGAGCAGGATTGAAGGCTCCTGTTTCCAAGGGATGATGTCTCATTATCGTCCATGCTGGTAATAGCACATGAAATTCATTGTACTAAACACACATCTCACTGTCCAAATAACGTTTTTTTTTTTTAGTTAAAATAAATTGGTTCTTTTTCAGGTGGAGAGCACGGTTTCATACCCAATGCGCTTTTAATATTCCGATCTGGTTCAAAAAGTGGAGATTACCACGACGACATGAACCACGAAAATTATATGAAATGGTTGCAGGAGAAGCTCATTCCACTTTTGTGTGTAAATGTATACTGTACTACTGCCACCGTGTGTCACAATTGCAGTTGACATATATATCGTATCATATATCATAATATGGGCAACAACTGAACTCACTTTGTCAACAGTAGTTAAGTGCTGTATGGAAACAGTGATGTTGAAATTGTCTAATGTTACTCCTTAATTCATGGTTTACCATGCTGCTAGCCAGCTTGTCACATGTTTTTATTGTTGGCAGTAATGCTGGATAGACCATGTTCCGACGTACAGTGCAAGGCTGCTGGCTACCCACCCCATTCACATCTTTCCCCTTCACTTCCCCCCCATGCGTCACCATGTGCCATCCGGTTCCAAATGCCCTATACCAGATATTCTCATTAAAAACAGGGGCAACTTATAGGCAGTATGTGACTTAAATAAAATTATCAGTTATATGAACATGCAATCACAACTGTTTTACATCATCACCAACACTGTACAATAACCAAATCCCATTTAATAGTTTCTAAACGTAAACTTGTGAACTGAACAAATTGTGAAATGTCTTCACTTCTGTTTGGCTTTTGTTTGTGAAGCATGTACACCATGTTATTCCACACTAATTTAGATCAAAGAATACAGATTTTTTTTTTTTGCCCTTGTGACATGGTGCAGATGGTAAAACCAGGAGAGATGGGGGGGGGGGGGGGGTGGAAATCTCCAACCACCTTTTCCCCCCCCCCAAAAAATACAAAAAAAAGCAACAAACAACCCCTCCTCT
>Ga0131853_10008178_pt1 | contig 19033 bp, 14 predicted proteins | sample TergutLab28metaG_FD_92764 | JGI IMG/M metagenome (GOLD analysis project Ga0131853, IMG submission 92764) | Labiotermes labralis P1 segment gut microbial communities from Petit-Saut dam, French Guiana - Lab288 P1 (version 2) (version 2) | ecosystem: Host-associated > Arthropoda: Insects >...
ACATGGTGTTGAGGAGAATATTTGGACCTAGGAGGGACGAGGTAACGGGGGAATGGAGGAGATTGCATAACGAGGAGCTAAATGATTTGTACTCCTCACCCAATATTGTGTGGGTGATAAAATGGAGAAGAATGAGATGGGCTGGGCATGTGGCGCGTATGGGTGAGGAGAGGGCGGTGTATAGGGTCTTGGTGGGGATACCGGAGGGAAAGAGACCACTGGGGAGACCTGGGCGTAGATGGGTGTATAATATTAGGATGGATCTGCAGGAGGTGAGATGTGGGTATATGGACTGGATTGGGCTGGCCCAGGATAGAGACAGGTGACGGACGCTTGTGAGTGCGGTAATGAACCTTCGGGTTCCGTGAAATGCGGGGAATTTCATGACTAGCAGCAAACCAGTTAGCTTCTCGAGAAGGACTCTTCACCATGAAGTAAGTAAGTAAGTAGGGCGAGCATCTGCAGGTCAAGCATTCCAAGTCTTCTTGAGGATGAAAATGCTACCATCCCTCAAAATAACACCCAGTGACAAAACATCACATCTCAGAAGATGTGAATTTTCTAATACCTTTGATTTGATTCAGTGTTTGATTTGATCAGTAAACCTCCAATACTGCATTTTTTTGATTCGTTGTTGATAGGGAATTTCTTTACTGTCCTAATCTTAGTATGTGGATCCCTATTCAACATGCGGGACTTACACTCAAAACGAAACATTTGAAGCTGTATTTAATGTTTTGTTGACTGTGCATCGTGATATATCTGTACAATATGAACCAACAAGAAGCACTATTTTCTATTCATTTATTTCAATAATAAGCTTCTACATGATTCAAGCAGGCTTGCTGCTCATCATCAGGGGGATCACCTCTGTATAAACAGCAGTTGGTATGGTCATGCGTTGTGTTGACTATCTACTGGCTACTGCTCTACTGGCTAGCCGGTAGAACAGTAGCCATTGTTGTGTTGTGTTGTGTTGACTGTTTATTGGCTACTGTTCTACTGGTTGTGTTGTGTTGACTGTCTATTGGCTACTGTTCTACTGGCTAGCCAGTAGAACAGTAGCCAGTAGACAGTCAACACAACGCATGACCATACCAACTGCTGTTTATGCAGAGGTGACCCCCCTGATGATGAGCAGCAAGCATGCTTGAATCATGTAGAAGCTTATTATTGAAATAAATGAATAGAAAATAGTGCATCTTGCTGGTTCATATTCTATGGATTTTAAGCTGAATTTGTTTATGTCTCCAGACAAAAGGTGGCCTAATGCTAGTGGACTCAGAAGGTGCCTGGATTTGTTGATCTGTGACACTCATGGTGTTTAAAGCTGAGTGCGCACGTGCACCAGTGGTAGCCTTGTCATACGACCGTTTTGTTCAGGTAGCAGAAGCAGGGTCATATATAGGATAGTTAATGGAAAATGTCCTTTGCTGAAACAGTTGTTTATGCAGTTTGTAATAATGGTATACCAAGTGATCAGCATAATTAGGACCTTTTTTTGAAGGAATTTGGCCAGAATTACTTTGGAATTTAAGCAGAAGAACTCCATGTCACTCACTGTATGTCATGGTTTCCAAGAATTTAAAAATTTGAGCATTTGTTAATGTATAAATCCATGGAACAATGACTTACATCAAAACATACTTTTTCTGTACTTTTTAAAAAGAATTGGAAATTGCTAGAAACAACATGCAGTGTCATTATAGTCTGACGGATTGGTTGGTGACACCAAGACATAAAAATTTACTGCAGCCATATTTGTTATTACTGTTATTGCATGTTCCATACACATCCTCCTAGTTGTCTCACTGTTTGTTTGTCTGTTTACTTAACAAATGAACAAAACGACCATCACTCATATCTATATTGAACGCTGTTTATTGTCTCGCATGCAGCATGTTTTGGCTTGTCTGTAGGCCAACATGTTGCTCATTAGACAGGAAACAGTGTCCAATATATTTGTAAGTGACAGTCTTTTTGTTCATCTGTTATGTCCATTCTTAACCTTAGCAACACATGGAGCTGAATGGTCTATTTCACAGCACAGCCACTTTAAGCCTGGGGAAGAGCGCTGGTAGCCATTAATTAGGAGGCATTTACTGCATATGTTATGCATATTTGTCAAGCTGTTTGGTAACTAATAGACCTCATACTGTCTTGTGTTTTTGGATACAAAATATCTTTTGGTGAAAATGTAATAATGATTATATATATATATATATATATATTAGTATTTAAGTGAAAATTGAAACCTTAATAGAAAGACACCATTGTCCAACCTAGCTATCACTGAATGCATAATGAATTTTTCTTTCTTTGAATGTTACCTTAGTCATTCCAGGTTTCTTTCTCTTCTTACATTCATGTTATAAAACTGCATTTACTTCAGTTTCCCACTTAACTACAAAGCGCGTTTAATTTTTATAACATTTATGTTGTAATTTGTGTGATAGTGATGATTTTTCTTTATATGTTACAAAAGGACACAGCTAGATAAAAATATTCTAGTCATTAGATTGCTTATCAGTATTTGTTTACTGCTGTACATAGTGTAATTTGTTATGAATTTTGTGTATGCGTAGCCATATCTTAAACATTTTGGAAATTGTTAAGTTAGTTTGTTTGTTCTTTGTTTGTTTGTTTCTTTGTTGGTTTGTTTGTTTCTGTATTTAACACATCCCTCCTTTTTTTCAAGTCTTAAGGAGACATTATGATTGTGAATTGATAATAGACGTGCCTTTAGGGTACTTTCTGTAGGTGATTTGTTGTTACTTTGTGGAGGAAAAGGGGAAATTCCTTTGATGATAGCTATCCATAGGAACAGATAAATAACTAATTCACAAAATGCAAGACTGTTTCATCTGGCAAGTTTTTAGATGATGAAATTTTACAGAAGAACTAACATTTTGGAGCATCTTTTCTTTGTACTAATGCACCTTGAAATGAAGAATGTTATGAGAGTATTCAGATTTGGGATGTTGACACTGTTTCACTTGGTCCAAGAAGACTATTATGCTTCTTGGACTGCTGAAGCCTGAACCACCCACCCAAGAACACAGTGCCGCACCGCAGAAGGCTTGATTTTCCAGCAATACCGCTGTGAGAACCTCAGGTCTCACAAGCCCATTTAAACAACAAAATGCACTTTGTAGTTGCACATTTCATTAATTGTTGTACCTAGCTTTAAGATGCAGGACTTGTGCTAGTTTTGAATCTTGTTCACCTACAAAATTTCACAATATTTTGACACTTTATCAATTGTTAAGAATACTTTGTACATTAGATTTGCTTTAAAGAAAATTTGGAGTAATCAGTAAATAGGCATGAATAGAACATTTGTCTGATATGAAGCATGATGTGTCAGCTAAACAGTGTGACAAAACAAAGTCACATCAAGAAGACCCTCTGTTTTCCTTATGGGTCTACTTCAGATAGATTGTACTGCATGTGCATATTGTCACAGTGATCAACTGCTTACATTAGCAAACATGGAGATTTTAAAATTTTTTTTTTTAAGCATCTGTTGCTGAACACCGTGACAGATAATTCAACAGCACTTTGTATTTGTTGTATATTAAATCAGTCTTTACAGTTGGTACTGATATTTTCCTCTCATATTTGAATGAAAAAATTGCAGTTTCTTAATATTACATTACCTTAGATTTATTTGAAGTTTTGTTGGGATTTTTATGCATTGGTTTTGGACAAGATTGTTAAAGTTTTAGAGAAGCTAAAGCCTGCTTCGTATTAGTGGTAGAACTATCTACCCTCAGGACTGATTTGGTCACTTCTTCCAGAATATTCTCAGTTTCTTTTCAAAACAACACACTGCTTCATTGGAAAAAGATAACAATTTCTTACACTTTTCCAGCCACCAGCTTCTAATTTGGCACTTTGTTTACATTGTGGTAGCAAATCAATGACATTAACGCTAGTGTGATAGAGGTGCTACAGAGGTATACGTACATTTACTTTTAAATGAAGTATTTCAGTTCAGATGCTGGTCTTTTGGGTTGCAATGCCATGCGGGCTTATCAACAGATACCAGTGTTACAGAAGAATGTCCTGCCTCCAATTGGACATCAGAGAGTGAGGTCTGCTTGTGATAAGTATGTAGGCAGAATTCAATTGAAGACCACAGGTGGTTGCTAAGAAATGAAACTTGGTCCAGGCCAGTGGGGTTTGAGCACGTGAAATGTGAGGATGAAGAATAGCTCTTTTATGGACTGGCATATTTGTATGCTCAGTTTTGCTGTCCACTATGCCCACTGAATCACAGCAGGAACTGTTCCTTTGCTACCATTCATGGACCCTCCTCACAGCTTGTCTATATAATCTGCCAATTTGACCTTAGAGGCAAATGCAGTGCTCTCTTCTGAAATGTTGGTATCCACTGGTAAAGCTAAAAGGCACCACAACCCAGGAGACTGATGTGTGGAATACATCCCACTGTGAAAACTTCAAATCTTGCAAAGTATTTCAAATCTCATGTGTGTTTGTTTTGGCACTAATTCTGTGACTTGCATTAATTTAAATTAAAAGTCTGTGTATTATGTCAATTTCTTACTTATCACCAAATATTATTTGGGCGGTCAAACCGAGGAGAATGAAATGGGCTGGAGAAGTGAAATGCGTATTGAGTTTTGGTGGGGAAACCTGAAGGTAAGAAACCACTTGGAAGATCTAGGCAGAGGTGCGAGGATAATAATAAAAAGGAACATTAAAATCAGATTGAAAGTTATGAAGAACTGGAATGGTCTGGCTCAGAATAGGGACAGGTGGCAGGGTTTTTTTTAACACGGTGTTGAACCTTTGGATTCAATAAAACTTGGGTAATTCCTGTACTGGCTAAGGAACCGTTAGTTTTTCATGAAAGACTGTACTGTATGGAGTTAATTAGTTATTAATCTGTATTGTCATTATGTAATTACATCTCATCACATGTTTACATAAAGTGAAAGTGCCCTCCAAATTCTTCCCTGCCCTTATTTCCTGTGTATCTGCTAATTATTGAAGCTATGTAACAATATTGTTATGTTGGGATGAATATAAGTTTTGGTAAATGAGAGGGTACTTGTCAGTTCATCTGCAAATATTGTGTTGACCAGTTTTGTAAATGGTATTTAAAAAATCGTCAAAAGATTAATATCCGTTGGTATCTAATGAGGCTGTATCAGTTGCAAATTGATGTATGATTTTGAGTTTGAAAGAATGTGTGGCATTTGCCGTGAGTGACTAAGTAAAACCTTGAGATGTCTTGGCCAAGCTGTTAAAAACAGAATGTAAGTTCTTGTGATGACCAAGCACAGTCTTGTCCAAATTCGGCACTGTTGGTACCATGTCTAATTGTAACAAAGAAACTGGAATATGTAGGTAGAATCCTGAGTGGATAAAGAGAGTGAATGATTGCCTTCATTATTGACATGCAGATTTATTTCACTTGTGGTAACAGTAATGTATATTCCATGTTGTGCTGTATCTTACACTGCATGTCAAATCACAAATTCCTTGTTGTCTGAGGATTCAGGTTTTCCCAGTTGTGACGCAATGTCACTATGTTAATGTTTCCAAATGTTTGGAGAAGCGTAGTGCCTTCATCTTCAAGGGTTGAGGGGCCACATCACCCAAAAAAAAAAAAACTGAATCCTCAACAATGGCCCTGTGAAAACCTTGAGTCTTACAAGTTATTTTATTAACTTCCAAATTTATTTCCTCATTCCTCCTCAGAAACTTTGTATGCCTGAGTAAAAGAGAGAGAGACAAAGGAACGGCATTTTCTTCATTTGTATCAAAACGTGTCTGACAGGCACTACCTAATCTCTTTGTGGTGGACAGACTGGCATTTAATGTTGTCATACAAGCCAACATTTCCAATTCAAAAGTTACCAAAGAATAAGTAGTCTTTTTCTGTTGCTATGAAAATTATTAAATAGTTTTTGCCCACTAGTTTTTTCACAGTTTGGTATCAGTCTATGTACATAAATATATTAACTGAATTTTTTTTGTTGTCCTGATTGTTATGGCTAAATTACAGTACATTGTAATTCCACCTTGAGTATGTAAATTTTTTCTTTTGAATACTTTTCACCAAGATGTACTTACATCCAAATTTGACATATATTTTCTTGGCAACTCTAAAGACGTTTGTTTCTGTATTTGAAGCATTGCGTGGAATAAAAGTGGCCATCATGTGCAAGAAAAAAACTGACATTCCATAAAAAATGTCTTGGTGTTTAAATTTATAAATACATTCTTAAATTTGTTTATGTTCAGAAATGTTTTAAGAGGTGCATTGATTATGATAAAACATTACATGTTCACAAATCAACAATTCTGTTTTTTCATATTTTGCTTGAGTACTGATATATCAGTTATTAACTGAAAATCATTGTTGGTAATACATATCAGTGGTATTGTGGTCATTAAGATCACTTACATGAATATTCTTACAGTTGCTGTTGTTTGGGTTAGTATCAGCTTTGAATTTTAATTTCATTTTTCTTTTTAGTCATGCTTTAGTCATCTATTCAGGTCCTGCAATATGATTTTCTTTCTTACAGTCCTAAAGGAATTTTCCCCTCCTCTCAATGAAGGCAGTTCTTTAAGACTCATTAGAAATAGTCCATACAGACACTCCATTTGCATGTGCCTCTAGTATGTTAGTGAAGCCTTCAGACTTGAGGTTGTGTTATTGATATGATGAATGTGTCAGTGAGCATCTTAATATGTGTTCCAAATTACACTGTCTTGAGTGCTTTCTGATAAGTTAGGCAAGAAGTAATTATAAAGGAAACAGATCAGTCTTGAAATTTAGTAAGTCAGATGTGTGTATTATAGACCACCATCACCAGTATATATAAGTATTTTCAGAGAAATAGTTTTCTTGCCATGATGACATGAATGTTGACAGCCTTTTAACTGCTTTTAAATTGTTACGTTGTTGGAAAAGTGGATTTTTCAAATGTGATATTGCATGCATACTGCCTCACAGTTTGCATTTCTGCTCTTTGCCAAAGCCTAATTTTTGTCAGAAGAACACTATATATCTGTATAATATCTGTATTAATACAAGTGGAAACATTGTTTTGATGTCATATTTTCATGTGTAAAAATGATATCGATATATGTATATATATCGTATCGATAATACCATTTCTACCTCAGACAAGTACGAACCCTATTCAATCGATGGACTCACTATCTTTGAAGCCCTCAGCAAGATGGAGTGTCTCCTTGGAATATAGATTTATATAGGAACCTTCTTGCAATTAAAAACTTGCTCAAAGAAGCCTTGCACTATGACAACCAAGTACTGTCTTGTCCAAATTTATCACTCTTGTTACCATTTATAATAGAAATATAGAAACAAATATATAGTTAGAATCCTGAGTGGAGAGAAGAGATTTGAGAGAGGTCATCTTTCTTATTGAAATCTGGTGTTTGTTAAGTCAGTCACCTATACAAGCTGATATCTTCCAGCATCAGTCTTCACTTTTACACACAAAACAGAGAACAAACAATTAATACATTTTCTGTAATGATGTATCAGTATTCATATAAAACAGTGCACTATTTTAGAAACCAAAATTTCTATAAGAGTTTATCTTCCCCATATTTGTACATGCATGCATGCAGCATTTTTAATATGGCTGACAGTCTGCATTTCTCTGAGAAAATTGGATGGACAGTGGTTTTTTTAACTGACCAAATAATTGAACAAACAAATATTTTTGATGTAGGAATTAAAAAGGTATAGAGGTAACAGAATATCGTAATTTATAAGTGAAAGTTGCCATATTAGAATTCAGAATAACTGAAGATAGATACATATACAGCATAAAAATATAACTATGTATGAATTATTACTAGTCAACAGATTGCTTCTGTGTGAATGTAGAATATTTGTTCTGAGGGTCTATAAATCGGAATGTAATTATATCTTGTAAAATAGGGATCTATCTGACCCAGCAGAAAGAAGAATGTATTGAAGTGTAATGGAAATCAAAATGATCCATAATTATGTGTATTCAAATATCATGCTCTTTCACAGTTATCTTCTGTAAATGTGCAACATATACTGACATTGTTTACTTGAGAGCAAAAGGAAATTACACGTGAGTAAGGCTGTTTTTGAAATGACTGGGCAAGTTCCACATAACATTAGTTGTGTTCTTTTCCTCCTCCCTTTTCAAGTGACATATATCTTCTCTAACCACAAAAATATAACTGCTCCAGAGTTACTGTCTTAGAAAAAGTGTTGCCAACTGTTAACTTACATATCGCTCATTTGCGAAAAGAGTGTCACAACTCAAAATTTGGCATTTTTGAGTTATTGATATAGAAAGAAACGTTTGCAGATGCACTTATAGCAGGTATAGTGTCATAACGCAGTTTGCAGAACTCGCCGTTGGAGAGCAGTTGAATCATCATTGCACTCCTAGAAAATTGTAGCACTTCAAAACCTTTAAAAGTTTCTCCTGAAAAATCACAAATCATGAGTTGTGATATTCTTGTCGTAAATGAACGACATGGTGGAAAGCGTTTAATCACTTTATAGGGATGTCAGTCAATAAGAACATGGCTGTATTTTATCCAATTTAGTTTTGGTACTGTGTATTACAAACTCCATACACACTTTATTCCCCATTTCCTTCAGAGTTGCTGAACTTCGTTCTGTACAGTCTGCCCCAACAGAAATCACTCACTTTTTTTTGTCTAAACCTTCAGTTTCATATTATCTGGACCATCAGTTGATTGCATGTTTTACTTATTACATGGATTTGCTTTTTTATTACTTTTAATTTTGAAGCTTTTCATATCTTTAATTATTAATTACTTAAGATGTACTGTGGAGAAAGCAGCAGTGAATGACGATGAGAAAGGTGTATCGTTTTTAATTAAGTCTTATTGCTTACATTGTGTCATACAGGATCAGCTTACACCTCCATTGCTCGACATCTCTACATTTTGGAAACACTAAGAAATCCTTTGTTGCTGTGTTACATAGTAATAAATAAAAGCAATTGAAAGAGTAACATTAGAGGTGGAAGGAAGACTACATAGAACTTTGATTGATTTATTTTGTTTCTGAAATCATTAAGGGTATGTATATCTTGCAGGACTAATTTTCTGGAATTGAATGCCACATTGATCCAAATCCAGTTTCCAATGAATGTACTACCCTCCATTTCATACACTGGTAACACTATTCATTGGTATGAAGTAAAGCTGATGGTCTTTTTGTCTGTGCTCTTTGGGACATGTGTCTGAGTGCTCTATCTTGTAGCATCAAATTGTGGACAGAAATAGTATGTCTGAGTGTGCTGTTTCTTCAATTTAAGTTTTATAAAAAAAAAAAAAAAGATTTTAAATGGTAAACAGATATGAAGAGTCAATAGCTAAGCATATTGCTTCTATAGAGTACACTGGAATTGTAAATTATTAGGGAAAGTGACTCCTTTGCAAATTTTATATCATACATTTTGATTCCTAGAGAGTTTCATATTTCTTTATACCACTTGTATTGTATATAAATAATATGATTCATTTACATGGTCCAAGTTCTTCCATTATTCTTCATTTTCAGTTAAAATTACTGTATTTGTACATTTAATTATGTTCTGTGAAATGCATGAGAACAACTAATTAAAGTATGTTCACAACTCACTGAGTGAATGGACTGAATGTGGTGAATGGCATGGATGGAGTAAGTATATATTTTTCTCGTTACTACAGATATATTTATCACAAATCACTTCTTTTATATTGGATGAAACTGTTTTAATCCCCAGTGTAAGATCTTAATTGATTAAAGAATTGTCAGCATCTTTGAGGTTAGAAACACAAAGTGTTAGAAAAGTGTAGGTAGGAAGTTGTGCTGCCATCTGTTTATAAGTAATGTTTGCATGTGTTTTATATGCATTACATTTCAAGTAATATTTTATTTATGTACTTAAGGCTAAAGAAGTCCAAAATATTTTTGCATCAATGTCACACCATCATAATTTTAGTACATAAAAATTATATAAACTTCTGTATCTACAATACATATGAATAGACGCCTGTTTTATTTAAAAATCAATTCCTAGTCTTTTAGCATACATAACACAAATACATATTATTGTTTGTAAAGGGTGTAAATTTTATAATACTTGTACATAAATTATAAGACAGTTCTGAACCTGCAGAATGTTACATGCCAGATACAGAAGGCAAAAATGTCAGTGTGCATTCTGTATACCACTGTTGTGAAGAAATGCATTGAATGTACTGTAAAGTAGCACTTTGTACTTAATAGATATTTCAGCCAGTATATTATGCCATTTTTTTTAAATACTTCATAAAGAAATTGGCATAATATATAAGAATGCAAGTTCATTTTTGTTTTAATGTAGTGGCATATGAAAGAAAAGTATGACATAGAGAAAGCATATGCAAAGTTCCACACTTCAGATGACACTATATTTTACTGAGTATGTGCTTGGTCCCATGTACAGTTCTCTTACATGGCATTGTTTCCCTTAATCTTCCTTTATCAAATTGCAGCTACCAAAATCTAAACAATGATTTCTGTTCTGTTCTTCCTGTTCCATATTTCACTATTCTTCCCATGCACACTATCTTTGAAACCTCATCAGTAGTGAGAGACAGAAAAGGAAACAATCAATAGCATTCTTAATCAAGCACTCAATGGTTAATATCTTTGTATATTCAGGATTGAAAATTCTAGTATGAGAGTTCATCACAGCACTGTTTCCGGTGCAGCTATCTTACTCTGTATCAGATGAATTTCTAATATAACTGAGATCTTACTTACTCCTACTGAAACACACTTTTTATTTACTTTCATTTTTCCTCTTTTTAAATGTATTGTGGTTTCTATGCAATCCATATGAGAAAATATACAAAATATTAATTCTGTGTACTGAAGCATACTATATACATCACAATTTCAGAAGAAGGTTATCTTTCCATAAAATTCTTGGATATGACTAATTTTACACTGAAAAAGATCAGAATTTTAACTCAAAAATAGTATTTTTGTTCTCAAAGAATAACAATGATAATCACTATGAAACATCTTTGAAGAGGTGACAAAATGGACCACACTTCACACCATTAGCTGTGTTGAAGCATCCAGCAGCATTTAAGGAATGAATGAATGGTTCACACTAAGATAATTTGTGTTGTTCTGTACTTTATAAATTTCCATCATCTCATACTACTGTAAAATTCAAGATATACTGTGCATTTTTACTGTTGCATTGCATTGATGTAATATCTGATAAGTGTCTAGTGTTGCTTGCTGATATAAAAGGTATTCTTAAAAATCACATAAAATATGGTAGTCTCATTTTGTAGTCATATGTATTTGTTGTACATATGTACAATTTTTGCATCTGTGATACTGGAAAATATATATTGCAAGAACATTTTATTTGTGATGAGTTTTGTGCTACATGAGTTTCATAAATGTGGAAAATATTTGAAAATAAGTAGCCAATTTTTTTCAGAGTAGCCTAATTTTGTCACCCAAGGACAAGGAAATTCTAACAAAATTAATGTATGTGACTTGACACTCTTTGCTACATCTATTCTTAAGTCACCTTCGTTGTCACCATTCTGAGAATCTCAAATCTTTAATTACAAAATTTCTGCCACTCTCCTTCAGTCCTAAATTAACTGAATAAAACTTGTATACATCAGTAAGCAAAAGCAGGGCAGAATTTTTATGTATGGTTTCGATAAAAGCATTTGGAGAGTTAATGTAACCAATTTGGACAAAAACATGAACAAATATTACTTAGGATAGCATAGATGTTATAGCGTCTATGTCATAGGCAGAATGACCAGACAGTTGTTTTTTTTGGGGGGGGGGAGGGGGGGGCAGAGGAAAGGGTTTTTTCTTCCGAACATCAATATACACACATTTGACTTCTTGTGATTGTATCTTTCTGTATATGCACTGTACCTAACAATGTATATCGGGTGGTGCAAAGATCAGGCACTGCACATACAGAAATTTCATTCCTAACGTAACCTAAAGTATGTTCTTGTACCAAAGGACATGTTAACCATGTAATAAAAATTGTTATGTAGTAAGAGCTTATGTGGTAGCACATAAATTTGATTGTGATCAAGATAAAATTTGACGATTGAAGTCTTCTGAGCCTCTACTGACAGGAACCAAGAATACCTGAATTGCCAATATCAGTTCCGTGGAAAGCATTAATCATGCGTCAAGAGACAGGGTGGCACCAATCAGCTAAGGTGAATTTCACTTCCATCTCGTTTAGGCGTACATCTTGCGTGTTATTTCTGTACAAGATTGCTAGGTGGAACCGAGGTCCTGTGTTTGTTTTAATCGGGAAGTACAACTGTCGCACTAGTTCTAGTAATCGGTAATTGTATGTCTCATAATCCGATTTAGGGAGACTGTTGACTTTCCAGAAGCCTGTATGAAATTTCTGACAGTCGTCTGAAAGTTTGTTAGTGTGCGTCAAACACGTACGTAATACTTGCATACTCGACATTTTCGAAGTTCTTTATGCTGCTGTCTTCGCGTAACTGGTTGTTCTTAACTCATATTTTCTTGTTATCGTTATTAATGGACGTTATCGCGTTCATACATTAGCACAAATAAGAGTTCTGTTAGTAGTAAGTTCTTGCCGGCATGGCGTTTTATTCGACGGCGCAACGTCCTGGCAAGGTACTTGAACCTGTGTAGCACGTGCGTTTATGAGGTCCTGTACAATAAAACCAGCATCTGATGTCATATTTATTTATCATTATTGGTTCCAACACACAGTGAGTACGAGCAACGTAATTTAACATAACCAAACAGGTGTGAGAGTATGACGAAACGCGTGAAAATGCACATTATTTCGTGGTAGAGAATAATAAAATTGAGGTAATCTAGGTTATGGTATCATTATGGTCTGATAGTTGTCAGAAAAAGAACTTGTAGCCGTCCTAATTAACCCCGAAGGTGGTGGTGACAGGTGCCTCCGAAACATTTTGTCATATCTAAAAAATCCAGTAATCTTGACAACTAAGTGTTACCTAAGATGGCATCAATAGAAATGTCTGTCAGTATATCACATCCAAGCATGGTGTAAAGACATTATGCTAAACGGATTGATGGGAGAGATGGATCTTTTATGTTTGGTGGAGGGCAGTCACGATAAATACAATATGAATATGTTAACTTGATTGGCCACCGAGAAAGTTTTTTTTTTTACATGCATACGTTATTTCACTTTCATCAACCCTTACAGCACATAGGAATAGGACATAAAGCACGTCGTAAAAAGAAATCTCAATGAAGCCAATCGATAGTCACACAGTAAACCACACTGCACATGAGCACAAATATGGTAAAAGAAACCTCATACATAAAAATAGTACAATATTAAACAATATAAAACACTAACAGAAGTTATAATTATTATTAAAAAATTAAAAACCCAAATCAGACCTCATATGAAATAGAATATTAAGAGTTTATATATTCTTCAATTGAGTAGAAGGCTTTGTCAGTTAAATACTTTTACAAATTTGATGTAAAATGCTTTTTCCTTAGAACCAATTCAGCAGTATATTTGGGCAATTTATTGAAGATTTTTATGCTATCTGGTATATTGTAAGGGTGGTTGACTGTTTATGTAATTGCAACTCATTTCTTGTACTAAAACCATGAATTGTAGAATCAGCTGTATAATTTACAAATCCTGTGTTATGAACCTCATCATGGATACTATGTGTTGTGTAGACTAGATTAATAATTCTAATCTCTGAAATGAACGTTTACATGATGTTCTAGAGCTCAAACCAGTCTTAATTCTAATTATCCTGTGTAGGAAGACTTCCGTGCTATCTGTTAAGTTCCCCTAAAATATGCCACATTCCACTGTAGCAGGAAAGTATGCAGAATCTTTCTGAGAGTGGTCATGTAACTGTAAGAGTACCTAGGTCTAACAACAAAGCATCCACTACTCAGTTTAGGTAAAATTTTAATAATATGGTTCTTCCAGCTTATATGTTTATCTAATTCTAACACTTGGAATTGGGTATTAGTAGGTTCTTTTATTGAATTGTTTTGATGGGGATATGGACTGGATCGAGCTGTCTCAGAATAGGGAAAGGTGAATGTGGTAATGAACCTTCGGGTTCCCTAAAATGCAGGGAATTTCTAGACTAGTTGACAACCGGTTAGCTTCTCAAGGAGGACTCTGCTCCATGGAGTAAATAAGTATTTTGATGGTTAATTAGAAATGTTTTGTCTTGATAATGTTTTGAGCTGAATTTGACTATGTTTGGCTTATCTATGTTTAGGGTTAGAGTTTAGGTGATGTGTATCAAGATAGGGTTCTTTTATGGCTACCAGCATAGTCACTGGCATATACTATCAAAGATTAAGAAATCATTAGTATTATTGGCATCATATTGTAGATTATGCCAGCTAATAAATCCTCTTCCTATTAAAATTGAGGTAAATAATTTAAAACTAGTAGTCATGCAGAGTGTATCTTGAATAATCATGTCCTTGAGCATGGCAGCTACACAGGAACTTTGTGACATGAGAAGCTTGCTGCACTAGGAATTTTAAAGTTTCCCTTGAAGTTAGTTTTTCATTTGTTTTAAGTATGTGGCTTATTCACTAATGTCAGCAGTATCAGACTGAATCTGTGCTGTAATTGTGGAACAAATTGTCATTTTTCATTAATGCAAACAGACATTGACACTGTTAATACACATAGTTTCAACTGTTTTCCTAAAGAAGAACCCATAAAAAGTGTTGAGATAAATTATTAACAACACTTGACTAGTAGCCTCAATAATTAATTTCTTTAATCCGTAACTTACCATGGTAATAAAATGTTTGGGAACTTAAAGAAAAGACACGCAGTACAGCAGCCATTAATACTGTAATTTCAGTAATTGAAATAACAATACATTAATACTTTCAACACTGTATAAAAAATATTTAAAGTACAGGATTTCTATCACATACAAAGATCTTAAAAATGGCTTCACATTCTTACATATGTCATTCTTCATTGCTTTTAAAGTACAAGTGTTACCTGCACTGCATTTGAATTACAACAGAATCTGTGTGACATATAAAACCTAACTTTAATATCTTGTACCATTTATTGCTACATATTAATTATATCAGTCACAGAGTTTCATAAAACATGGAAGGTAACCTAAGTAAAATATCACAAATAAATTAAGACTGTATTTCACTACAGACGAAAGACTTCAATGGTTCTCACATAAGATACATGTCAATAGAAATTAATATTGTGTTAAGAATATGAGTCTTAACAGGAAATGTTGCTAGCAGTTGGGGTTGTCACTCACGGTTAGATCGCATTCATCCTCATAATGCATAATGGTACGTTAGCAATATGCGCTGTATGAAATTATGTCTGAATGCATAATAGTTACCCATTTGTAGGTCAGAAGGATATCATTAACGTTATTACTTATTGCAAGACTGTTTTCTACATTTTTCTCCACAACTTTAGCCATAAGGTGTTACAGATCATGTGTTAAACCTTCCTTAGCTGGATACACAACTTCACGAGTACTGAATGTGTTATGAGTTATTGCTTTATAATCTGTGAAATGTATGTTAAAACAGAATGTGAGCATAACAGAAAAAATTTTTTTGTAACACATTTCTTGCACACTTTTAATATGGAACTACATTCCTTTCCATTGTTATGGCTTAACATATACATATATATGGTTTCTTGACATACCAGGGACATAAATGTTAACCTCAATAATATTTTTCTCTCTTCCACTCATGATTAAATAACAATTTTTTTTTTACGTTCAGTGTGAACTTACTGCACAAGTGAAACAATTTCCACTTTTCTTAAAAATGTGGGTCAAGACCAATGTATTTTGGAGTGTTTCTGCATATTGTTATCATAACTTAAGATGACAACCCTAAATGCTAAATTGAAATAGTTGGGCTGTAAGCCTGCAGTAGCACCAGGGAGATAAATTGGGAGTATTTAAAGGCACTTAAGGAAGCATAGATCCTTTCTCTGCTTCCAGGATCTTTGGTTTGTTCCCAGGGAGTGTTTTAGTTTCTTTGTTTTTGAGAGAGTTTGTTCGGCCTGAAAAGTAGTCCTCAATCTCATTCAATGTTCGTCCCTTGGTCTCGGGCAGGTATAAATAGAAGAAGATTGTTCCCAGCAGTGAGATGCTACCATAAATCCAAAAGGACCCATGGTTGCTGGCTATATTCTGGATAAGGGGGAACGTCTTCACCACAGCAAACACAAACAGGTGAGCAGAGCAGGTTGTCAGGCCACCTATAATTCCGCGCACCTGCAGAAAAAGAATTACTTGTGCTGATCTCTTTTTATTTTCCAGTAAAAGAAAATTAATGCCATATAATTTTAAACTTCCTTGCCTGAAATGTCCTTAATTTATCAGAGGAGAAATTTGCATTGACAAATAGACGTATGAAATAATAAATACAGGATGTGTGGTACACATGTCAGAGAAAATTCTTGAAGAGAAGCATATGTAACTTTTGTGCAAGTCACCATGGCATAACATCACAGAAGACTAAATGGTCAAAATACGATCATTGTTTCTGAGGTGATAGCAAAGTGCAACACAAATATTGATTTGGAATTTGTAGTGTCTATTTCTCAGGAGGCCCGTATGGTTTTTTTAAGATGTGGAAGTGGTACCAAACTTAAAATTTGTAAGAACATATGCACTGTGTAGAAAGAAAGTTGCAATTAGGATCATAAATTTCTGGACATATTGTACATCATCATAAAATTTCAGTGTGCCTATTTAATTGCACAGTACAGTGCAGGATTATTCGTGAGGGGATTCAAAGTCCATAATTTAGTTCTGTTTTAGAAATGAACACCAAAACTGCATACAGTACACGTTGACTAGTACATCTGGACGGAAAAGGTGCACAAGAATACTTATTTTCATATCGGTGTGAAGTGTGTGGCACATGTAGTAGTGCTAGTGAAGATTTTTACCTGTGTGGGGTAGACTTCACCAATCATAACCCATGGCACAACCAGGTAACCAAGTGTAGAAGCAATTGTGAAAATGAAGATGAATGCCACAGGAACCCATGTTGCCACTGGTTGTACACCTTCTTCCAGCCAGCCTGCTCTTATGTACATGTAGGAACCAAGGCCAATCATTGTCAATCCACAGCCAATTGCTGTAAGAAGAAAACATTGTTAAGTAATTGTCATATAGATGTTACATGTCCTTTTTTCATACAGTTGATAAAGTACAGAATGTAGAGGTACACATACCTGAAATCATAGTGAGTGGTCTTCTGCCACATCTGCGGAGGGAGATGCAAGCAACTATAGTCGAAAGCAGTCGCACGATGCCCAAAATCACTGTTGCCAGATATTTGTTCATCTCAGCCCCTGATTCCTGAAAGTACAGATAAACTGATGTAGAAATTAATTTTGATGAAGTCTTAACTCCACCATTATTTCGTTCACCATGCAGTCAAAGTTTGTCACAATGTGAAAACTAACAAGGTAATTGCAGATAAAAAGTCTGATGTTCTTTTCTGCACTTTACTGCTGACAGAGAGACAGCAGGGGGGAACATATTCATGTTAATAGTGGGCATGTTAGGGGGGAGGGGGGGTGTGTGTTGAAGCTCAGATTATGTCCCATTGACATGACTCATTGCATGAAGCTGGTTCCATGCATGCAGTCTTCCAAAGCCAGTTGCACTGGTATTCACACACTGAACCGAATGATTGAGTACCAGTTGCTTGGTTAGTATTTAGAAACATCTTCAGAAATGGTGGTTGTCATGTAGTGGTTTTATTGACTGTATGTAGGGTAGGAAGGGCAAATATGGTATATCCACATATTGGAAGGAATATTAATCATGGAGTGTTCATTTCTGCCCAGGAACTGTCACAGAATAATGAGTTTTCATTCACTTTATTAGGGGTGATAAAGGAAAGCACAGAATTCTAAATGCAGGGATATTTTTCTTCCTCACATACATGTAAGGTTTATATTGTACAACACATTGTCTCTCATGAATACAAGGAAGAAATTTTAATCACAGAGTCTTCATTGCTGCCTGTGAAATGTCACAGGATAAATTTTCAATTACTTTATCAGATGGTAAAGAAAAGCACACAATTGTAAGTGCAGGGATATTTTTCTATCCCACGTATAAGTTTTTTATATTGTCTAATGCATCGTCTTTCACCATTACAAGAAGTCCCAACATCCTATGACAGCTGCCACACTCAAGGACAAGATAAAAGAGACACTCTGTAGTATTCTTACCTGAAAAACTTGAACTGCGTAGAAGGTAACTGGATTAACCCCAGAGAACTGGTAGATCCCAAAGTATGTGAAAAGGATTACAAATGGCTTTAGCGCAGCAGGACTGGTAAGGGCACGCAAAGTTTCTTTAAATCCAGTGAGATGGGAAACATTATTCTTGGCAGCAAAATTTAAAAGATCATCCATTTCCTTGTCTACATCACATGTCTCTCCTCTGTAAACAACACAATCAGTTCTTGTTCAGGTATAAAACAAAACTTATTATCATTTTAAATGTATTATTCGTATACATGCAGGTCTTCTTTTACGCAATTTCTTTTTGTGCGATTCTGCTGTAATGTAACTTGAAAATTAATGCCACTTTTCAAATTTATGCTACAGTTTTAGATTTAACACAATTTGACATAGACAATCCATGGCCACACTTATTTTCTGTAGGAGGCTAACAGAAAGTGACATCACTGTCATGCCGCCAGTCACATGTATGGATTACACTGGCAATATGATCGTGTGGCTCATGTAGTTTCCTGTCCAACAGCATTTTTTTAAATATAATTTAATTTTTTGTGTTTTATCTGCCATCCCCCCCCCCCCCCCGCGTGCTAACCTTTTTGAAAAAAAATTATTTTTTCCTCCCCTGCCCGGCGAAATATGTACTATCACTCTGTTTTTTTTTTGAAAGAAATTATTTTATCTACTTA
>Ga0131853_10008180_pt1 | contig 19032 bp, 13 predicted proteins | sample TergutLab28metaG_FD_92764 | JGI IMG/M metagenome (GOLD analysis project Ga0131853, IMG submission 92764) | Labiotermes labralis P1 segment gut microbial communities from Petit-Saut dam, French Guiana - Lab288 P1 (version 2) (version 2) | ecosystem: Host-associated > Arthropoda: Insects >...
CACAGGTTTTTCTTGGTTTCCCTGTGCCTAAAAGCAAATGCTGAGATGGTTCCCAAGATTCCAAGTTGCCACTACATGCTTCTCATGTAGCCCTCCCGACTTAAATTTAGTAGTAACCAATTTTATATTTTGTATACACGTAAAATAACCACTGCCACCGGGTAACAACCCAATTGCAGTAAATTATTATTATTATTATTATTAAATATATTTTTGATTAGCAGCTGAAGACCTACAATGTGTGTCTTGCAGTTGTACAGTACTTCCCTTTTTCAGACCGACTCTATTACAGAGATCTACCTAGACAAATACTTTGGATTCTGGAAAATATCAACGTTAAGCCTGATTGCCAACAGCACAACACAGATAAACGTGGACAAACATCCACGTCTCGAGTAGACTTCCAACACAGACCACAGCGTTCGAGGATGGTGGGATTACAACAAGTGACTGGCACAAAAAAAAACTAAAAAATTCTCAGATACAAAATTATATCTAACGCCAACGCCAATACTTCACTGGCGTGAGAGTAAAACATAAAATCTCTCAGACGTAATTCGATACAGTACCTGTTGAACAGGAGCCAGATTGTTATGACAGCCCGAATAAAAGGAAAATAACGGAAGATGGGGGAATGTGATCGGCGGCGAGTTAACTGGAATTCGAGAGACCATCGTTCTGTACGGTTTGAGATAAATGAAACCTCCGACCCGTCGCGAAAGGAAGCGTTGTCCCAGGAACGCTCACAACATGTACCTTTCTGACTATGAGCTTTGTACCGCGCGATATGACTGAAGCTGAGGTAGTACCCGCGGAGATTAAGACCCTCTCTCCCTCACTCTTCCTGGCTTAGCACCCGAGCAGAATACAACAGTCTGCCTCTTCTATGTCACTGTAGGAATCAAATTACGTATTCAAGGACGGGGATACTAAGGTGCGGGAGGAAGACTTAGCCACGTCCTGGCTCCAGAATTCATGTCGCAAAAATCTCTACGTTGCGCAGTTCACAACTCCAATATACTGACACACACTCGTAATTAGATGGGTTGATAAACAATCCAGTGTTTTACCGACACATGATTACTGTTACTTGAGAATCACTTCTAGTCCGCCGACTAATTGTTCATTCACGATACCTACACCATATAGAATCGACCTGCAATAAACCGAATATGTAAATCCAGACTTCCAACTTTTCAAAGTAACCCTACGAAGTTTCGTGCGCTCTTCCTCCGCGCAAAATGCGAACAAAGAGCAATGGCGCGTTCTCCATACAAGAAGCAGTCTCGGTACAATAGAGCGGTCTCGGACAAATATACTTCGATGCTTTTTCGGCAATGCCACCAGTTCCTTGAATTCAAAGTACGAATAAGAGGGGCTGAAATAAAGCATAAATACAGGAACTTTTGCGGGGCGAAAAGACTAAATTGAAATTCTACCCGTCCCTTTGAAATCGCACCTCTTTCTAAAGTCGCATCTCTCTCTCTCTCTCTCTCTCTCTCACTCCATCTCTCTCTGTCGGACTGTTCGTGATCAACAATGACACAGAGTTTCCAAACCAATCTTCAACCACTTCTATGTATACCATTGATGTACACTCAAACTGAAACACAGATGCACGTCCCTCATGTGCTGAATAGTTCGCTATTCCAAACCTCTCTTTAGTTTCATGCCTCAAGAGTGCCTCCTTCGTGGAATCCAAATAAGTACGGGCCGTCTCAAAGTAAAAACTCGTTCAGCGAGAAGGACACGAACTTAGCGAACGGCTTCTTCGATAAATGCGCCTTGACTGAACTTAATATTGCACTGGTTTAATGGGGATAAGGGGAAGCGGCTGTGAGAAGGTAGCAAACAGACAAAGAAAAAGGGAGGATAGTGTAATGATACTTTCTAACGTACACACAGTTTGGCGAGGCGACGAGGGATTAGAGAAGCGGGAGGAAGAAGCGCACGATGACAGTGAAGCTGAATATCTACATTGTTATACGTATATTCTGTATAAATCAAACCCCATTTAACTATACAAATACACTACATACGCTTTTCAAATGTACTGGCATTTTCCTATGCTCCTATTGCGTATTTAGCGGAAGGTACATAAACAAATTTCCCGCGACCGACAAATAACTGTTGGCATTTATTTTCACGCGCATAATGGAGTCCACGTTTGAGAAGGATTTACTTCTTATCTTCGGTTCCTTCCTGGTCATTTCATCACCTGAAGATAACATCAACACGTCGTCTCGAACGGTCAGGAACCAAATATCCTGGTGATGCAGAGTCACATCCCAGAAGAACGAAGACCTCCTATCTGGTTTGTGTTTACTAAAACTGGCACTTCTTAAATACTGCAAATTTATAAGGAAGAATGACTGTTCAGCAAGGTACACACGGTTTACAACTGTGTCGCAAATAATCCCGCAGTGCTACACCTAGAATTTGGAGTGGGCTGACTGAAGTCTTAACTTTCGTGGTGGATGCTGGATGCCTGAATCAATACTCCCGCGGAGTGCTCGCCAAACCTAGATTTTAAATTCCCATTATTCAAAGAGAGGTGCGCTCTGCACTGCATCACACTAAACAAGGGGCTTTCGCTATCCACACTACGTTCTGACTTTTGAGGCCGGAGCTCAGAGGGAGCTTTCTTGTTTCGTTCCGCTCTTTGAAAAACTTGTACAAATCTTGTACGTATTCATTACAAACCCAACCTAACAATTGACTGGTATTTGCAATACACCATATCACAACCGTAAAAAAAAGAAATGTGAAGGAATTTGGGGGGTTGGAAAAAAAAAAAAAAAAGGCACGAAGGCTTATTTTAAAAATACATGTTTGGGGAAGGGGTGAATAAAACAAAAATTCGGGATGGTACTTTGCCGGTCATACTGGAATCAAACATAAATCAGTACTTCTGGACCGGCAAGGACAGGAACCGCTGTGCTAACCTGCCCGATTGAATGCAACAGGAACTTCATATACCCTCCTCGCGCGCCCCAGTTTCGTATGAAACGCTTAAAAAAATTGTGACGTAGTTTCTTGGACTTGAAATGCATCTGACGGACGTCAATTCGTTTCCCGAGGCTGGAGATTCGTATAACTGTGACGACCAAAATAAATTCTCGAACGGTGTGTTAAAGCAAGCTCTTAAAAATTTACGTAAACAGGAAAAGTAGATATTGAGAAACTTACAGTCACTCAGCTGGTCAAGAGATTACCCGTCACTCACTAAAGCGGAAGCTCCATTACCACGTTCACAAAAGTTTGCAAATACTCCCTAATCCAGAACCAGATGCACGCAGTACATTCCTCACAATTAATCAAATTCCCTTACCCTCAGCGCTCAAAATGATTACGTTTTAACACTATATCGAGATGAAAAACTATTAAAAAGTCATTACACTGGTTACACACGGCTGGAAATATTGGCGACTACACGCCCTGAGATATTTAATAACGTCACACTAATGACAGCAATAATTACTCTATACGAGTATCCATCCTAATGCCTTACTGTCCTACAGACGGTATCGTGTGCTGTTATGAAAACACACACAATGGTTGAATCGTTAATCTGAATCTGCTTTTAAGGTCGCCGTCACATTGTCACTCACTATTAAGGCTTTGGTTCCCTCACCGTAAGATTGCAGCTACCACTGAAAAGCAAGTACGAGGGTGGAAATCGTTAAATGACGATCATAAAAATGCTCTGATAGTGGACATTACGAAGCAATTTCGGAGAAATGTAGGCTTCAAAAGCATAAAAGGGACGAAGGTCGTAAACGAAAAGAACGGAGGTATGGTATAGGTATGGAGTTATTGTAACAGTCTTACCGGCTAATGACAATATGATGACATCAACTGGTAGATATACTGACACTGGTAATTTAACGATGGACGATAAAGCACGGTTCGAATTATAGTTTACGTTGGTTATTTGAACTCAGAAGAACGTACATCAGGCTCAAGAACGAAAGGCGTTGCCTCATAAATTGCTGAAGTGCCTACAGCGCAAAAGTCAAAAGATGCTGGAACTCGCCTTATATATTTTTAGTTAGTTGCAATGCTGTCATGTTGTTACGCCAAGAAAACATGATGCAGAGCCTATGTTAAAATGTCTTATGAAGAAATATAGGCTAGAATGATGACGGAATATCCAACGACATGTGCGCAGTCTATAATTCACATACTACATCAAAATTCAAAGCAAACGCACGGACGATGACATCCAGCAGTACAGTGTCAATATAATGGGCACAGTGCACTGTATGAGGCAGTACAGCGTCAACACGACAGACATTGTCTAATGTATGAGGCAGTACAGCGTCAATATGACGGACACTGTCCACTGTATGAGGAAGTAGAGAGTCAATATTATGGGCACTGTCCATTGTATAAGGCAGTACCGCATCCATATATGGGCACTGTCCATTGTATGAGGAAGTACAGCGTGTATATGATGGGCACTGTCCATTGTATGAGGCAGTACAGCGTGTATATAATTGGCATTATCCACTGTATGAGGCAGTACAGCGTGTATATGATGGGCACTGTCCATTGTATGAGGCACTTTCAGGATGACGTTTCGAGAGTTTCTTATAACTGTGCCTTCAACTGACTGAACGTCATCATTACATTCCACTCCATACTCCAAGAGGCTGAGATATTTCTCTCTTTTCGCTGGCAAGAATAACGCTGGCGCACAGCAGTCCCGTTCACCAATTGGAGCTGGTGATAAAACGATCATGGACTTTACCAAGTGCGAACCAACGCGTAAGTAATGTACATAACCTTTGAGGCTTATAAATGCCTCATTTTCTTAATCCAATAACTATGTGTCAGCGAGGACGCAATACACATTAACTTTATATGGAGTTTATATCAATGCCAATATTCGGTTCTCTAATTCCACCAATCGATAAGATGAAAGAAGACTCGGGAGGGGAGGGGTGGGTGTAGTTTTACTGATGTAGAACCCATAACATTCAGGATAGAGTACTACATACTCACAGACTTAAAAACTAACTGATAAATCATGGACTTTTACAACTGTAATACTCGACGTTGCTACAGGTTATTTATATCTGTACATCGCACATCAAATGTACTGTGCACTGAAAGAGAAAGTTTTCATTATATGGCGCTATATAAAGCCAGCGTTAGCATGAACTTGTCAAGGCCCGATATGTTATAAAAGCATGTTCGGAGCGTCATATTTTGAAAAACTCGTATATCAACATGGTGACGATCTAATCAACGGTCCACGAGGACTTATTTTCTGCTCTATGCTAGGCCTTGCCAAGTTATAAGCAGAAATTAAAGTCTGAATATAATTATAGTCGCAATAACAAAATGATCTCAACTTTCGAATTTCAAGATAATTCAGCCATCCCATGATTTTTAACCACCTAGCCTTCGTAATTCAATTTGTTCTTCGAAAAAAAGAATCCTTATTCTTGAAATTAACAAATTAATTTAGATGTAAAAAATTGTAATTATGTACATTTTAAGCACGATTCAATGTCGCAGAACTTCATACTCTTCCAATATCGTAAGGAAGAAATTTCGTAACTACCGTAATCATCAGAGTTTGATACATTCAAATACTTCTTGATGTCTAACGGAGCATGCCAGTATAGAAGTAAAGACCAGGGCTTGTATTGCCGATATAATCGGTTAATATCACACACACACACGCGCGACAGACATTATACGTTCTGAAATACATACAAAGTCAAAATGGGGAAACTTGAAGAACTCGGAGAACTAGGCGCAGAGGGAAAAAATATCTAAATATATTTTACAGAAACAGAGTAATAGGTTGTGGACTGGGTTCATTAGGATCAGGACAGAGAAAAGTGGCGCGCTCTAATGAACACGGTAATCAACGTTCGGGCTCCATAAAACGCGGGGAATTTCTCGACTATACGATTGCCGGAAATACGGCACGCGGCATTCCCTACTGTCCCAATTTCTTTTTATTTCTTTTGCCCGACCAGCGTCTCCATATTGTGAAGAATATATATATATATACACACACACACACACACACACACACCTGTCTGCGTACAGATTGTATATGCATTACCGTCGCTACGAAGTACTACCGCATGTGAAACATTTTAACGCAAATTTGGAACGGTGCGAAGTGTTGACTGGACATTTATCATTGTAGCTTTGGCCTGGCGGTGACTGGGAGAACACGTAACATTGGACAAAACGTTTTGCCGTCTTCCTTTCGAACAGCAAGTAGTAGCAGCCCCAGTTACCGCCACATTTTGTTCCTTCTCGCGTTCCTCGAGGAGGCCTTCGTTAGAAATATAACAATTATGCTATACATTAATTATATAATTATAACACATTAATAATAATAATAATAATAATGCAGTAATTAATAATGATTATAATGATGACTCCAAGACCTCATTTAGACCTTCAAAATTACCATGGGTACGCGAAAGAATTTATTCGTAAGTTCATGGACTATTTGGGCACGCGACTTCAAAGAGTTTCTCCAGCCCTCCTTGACCATCTCAAGAGGGATTCCTCCCCACGGTGCTACTCATATGTTCTGCCAGTTACGAGCTCTCTGCATAATTCTATAAAATAACATGTAATGTGGAGGCCGGGTTCGTCACCGCTGATCTGTTCTCGAAATTTACAGAACTCGGCCAAATGATCGAACATGGATTTAACATAGAAAGGGGGTGGGCTGAGGACAACAATACTAAAAGATGTTGACCGAAACCACTCTTCTTCTTGCTAATGAAATACAAGAAAATTGAGCTCTGATCAAACTTTTAACATTTTCTAACCAATTCGCAACACTCAACCAATAAAATGCATAAAATTGTTCCTTAGATATGTACAATACGACACACTGAACATTCCTACGTGTTTTGAGCCACAAGGAATGGCCATCAGTGAACCAAACCTAAGCAATACCGCATCAACCCATTAGTCACTTTTATACATAGACGACACGGTGCGAAATAGTCAAGTGGTTGGCGAGTAGACCACTCTTTGTAGAATACTGGCACAAGCCTACTGGCTCCTGATATAAAGTAATTCGTTCGCAGCCTATGTACGTATTGAACCCTACGTTTTCTCGGAAATGGTCCAACCTACAAAATTAGTGCATGTTTTAAAATATAGACTTTATTAAGCACGAGTTACATTTTTTCCTCACGTTGTACTAACAAAGTAAACGGGAAATGATTTACCGTTCCGTACGTTTAACAGTTTTGCAACAAAGTTGTTTGAACCGAGTTCCATCACTTTGTTCGGTGATAGCACAGTAACCTGGTGTATGCATTTGATGCATACTGCACAATCCGGTTACACCTTGGTACGTGAGTCTTTAGATGATACATCTGACACCCCTCAGTTGGGTTATCGATACATATCGGGAAATTAATCTAACTCGAAACTGCGTCCCTCAGCACAAAGTATTCAGCTCAGCAGTGGAGGACTTTCTTCTTGTACCTGAGTTAGGCCTGTACTACTTACTGAGATGTGAGTTAATTAATTTACATCAACAAGTTTCAACTTCAAGCATTCGAAGTTTGAAACAGAAACATGCCTGGGAGACATTACAAAGAAAGTTTAAACGAGATCACCAAGAGTTTCCGAAGTGTGAAACTAAATAAATTCAATGAACCTCGGCGCTAGGAGGATTAGCTAAACCCGATCCACTAGAGTCTTAGAAATGTCAAATGCTAACACTACACACAGTTTTAATATCTCTCGTGATATCACGTCACGAACATTGGGATGTCATGGCAAGAGCAAACTATTATTTTAATAAAAAACTAAAAGACAGCTACACAATGCAACATGTCACCACGTCTTACTTTGTTCCAGTAGGGAATGAAAACTAATTGTAATACAAGCCCGGCAGTTTCTGGGATAAAAGAAATACAGAACATAAGCAGCAGCGACTCTATTGGGACTGTGTTCTATACCGGTGTGCCGGTGTTGACTATCAATTCTATATTTACTGAAACAGTGTTGTATTTCATGGTCATTAATGAATCCACAACCTACCTAACTTCGGCTGCCGGAGGGCCCAATTTGTATCCGTATTCTCTCATAAGCAAAACAACAGGCAATAACCATTGGGAGTACAACACGATACACTACCACGAGTTAAAATCGACATGTGGTTCGTCCAGACAGGGCCAGCGGGTGTTTTGATTTCTGAACGTATTTCTTCTCTTCTCTGTAGGCGATAAGTGTTCACGCTCCCTCTGCCTTGAAAAGACACAAGTTACCTTACCGTCGCCCTTCTACTTCTTCTTCTTCTACCTTCCAGTACTAATGCATCGATTCTGAGAAGGCAGTAACAGGCAATGTCGTCCCTCTGCACGCCAAGAAGGTAAACAGAGTGGAGGTATGACTCCACACATTCTTAAACTTCCCTGTTTTGGGGATGGTAGGCAGCTGCACGCCATGATCGCCCTCCCGACCCTCGACGGAACGAGTTTCCCGTCACCCGTTGAACAGAAGGCCGGGTGGGCCCCACATCCGCTCTGAGTCCTGACGAGACATTACTTGGACCGAGTATAAATGCCAGGAGAACAGTATTTGCCTTTGTTCTGCTTTGAAACCACGTCTCGGGAAAAACGTCTAAATTAATCCACGCATTTCTTCAAATCAGGCACACATTTTGGCGTCTTCGGTTAACGTGGCATAAATCGAACTGCGCAGAAAAGCCACACGGTAACAAATAAAATGAATTATGGACTGGACATGTGACGGCTGTGCGATCACAACACCCACGTTTCGGGAACTGTGAAATTTGGAGAACACGAATTTTGTTCCCTAGAGTGTAAACGGCGTCTACTTTGCTGTTACAGCGCTGTAAATGTATCGAAGTTTAACGAGTCTGAAAACACCCTTAATGGCGGAAACCTGAATGATGAGGAGTGACACGAAACAAAGGGAAGGAAAGTGATTTTACATGCTGCATTCGCGGCCCAAAGCTATTAAAAATTTATTAAATATGGTTCCTGGTAATAACGCGAAACTTCTGGGAAAGCAAGCGGTAAAACAGCGTTGCAAAGTTGACTGTCAACACAACTTACTTCTTAATTGCAGAATTAAGGGGCAGAACAAGAATGACTAATAGGATTTGGATGCAATATGAGGTAACAAACTTAAGTATGTATCTTTGTCCAAAAGTTTTAATGACAGAAGTAAACCGTTACCTACAGTACGAAGCAAAGGAGAAGGGAAAAAAGAGAAACGACGTAATATTCAATTAAAGGAAAACGGAATTAATTTTCAAAATACGGTACACTTTACTTGCTTGATTCTATATATACATACATATATATATATATATATGTGTGTGTGTGTGTGTGAATTTTCACGACACCACAATTAAACCAAAACAGAACAAACATAAGTGTAGCAGATGTCGAGAAGGATGAAATGAGGTATCAGGTGGCAGACATTAGGAACCTGAAAAATGCGTACAGAATTTTAGAAGGAACACCTTACGGAAGTGGACAATATGGGAACTTGGGTGTAGATGGGAATAATATTAAAATACAACTTAGAGACAAAGAAAATAAGCGAATGGACTGTAAACGTCTGACATAAAGCACGGACCAGATGTGGGCTCTTCTAAACAGGATAAGGAGCCTTCAGATTCCTCAAGACGCATGGAAAGTATTCCCAAGACAGTCGGTACTCACTGCAGACGAAAGTTAATAGCAGAGTTTGTTTCTATTTTTCCATGTACCAATTCTCTTGATTAGAATTACTGATAGTGACGAAGGAGTACAAGTAATAAAGTTTCTTCCCCCCCACCCTCGCAAATTGGTTCCATCATAGCATATCATCTCAATTACCTGACGATGAACTGTTTCTGGGGACAGTATAGTGTAACCCTCCATTGCAGCAGCCATTTCAGTGAACACCGTACCATTTAAATTAAATATTTTTTTTCATGGGTCGACAGCCCTACGTGGGCCTAGGCCTGCTCATTATCGAGGCTTCGCAGTCACACTCAAGACATCGCACTCGGTAGTTCTCCTCTGGACGAGTGATCGGCCCATCGCAGGAACATCAACCTGACAACACACAACATTCACAAGACACACACATACATGCCCCTGGCTGCATTCGAGCCCAGATCTCAGAAAGCCGGCGGCCAAAGACCCATGCCTTAGATCGCGTGCCTACAGGCATTGGCGCTCACCTGAAACTGCGTTATGCTTAATGCAACCAAATCACCAGACACTCTGCCCATATCCTGATGAAATGGGTAACTGCTACATACAATGGTGAACAGCGTATTATTCCACAAGGCATGATCCATCATCTTCGTTGTCATTCTTGAAATCTGTAGGTATTCGTACCTACCACATTATTTAGTTCATACTAACAATATTTTATATATCATAAGTTCTCGTACATATTTAGTGTCAAGTGCGAAGTTGGCTAACGTCATAAGACGATACCCACAATACACCACGTAGTTCGACGTCTACGCCCATTAAGTCTCATGTTACCCGCATACAGGAAACAACAATACAGGGTAAGTCCATCACATAAATAAATACAATTTGACCTCTCCGATCACATTTCGCTGACCTAACGTGAGTCAGATTAATTCAGTGCAGGATTACACCTATAAGACAGTACAGAATCTATATACAGCCACCAAGCTAACAAGTTCCATTTACTGTAATTATAACAGTTGACACGACTCACAACGTTTTACAAATTGCATTTCATCAGCTATAACGATCACACATGTTATCATTTTAATCTACTGATTTTATTGAGTTTGTAACCTTAATGATTTTTGGAACTTTAGTAAAGTGGAAGTTAAGACTTCCTAAAGATGATGCATCGAAACATGATGTAGGAGTACTTACGATATACAAAATATTGCTAATATACATATGTGTTGTTCATTTGTTCGTCTGGATAATAATTGTACAAGATGCATGGTACATATACATCAAAATAACACATTATTGTTTCGGCGTTAACATTCGCGCCACTATCGCACGTTATCTGCTGAGGTTTTGAACACCTGTGACACAGAGACCCTGGACTACTTCATCACTGTATCCATGCAGCAATAAAATAAGCACAAATTGAACTAAAGAACTGCATCTCCATGTAACAAACCCTTGTAAGGTTGGCTTGTCCCCATTCAGAACTACAGCTGTCAGTTGCCTTGTTTCGCATCAGGAAGGTACCGAGTTTAAATCTTGACTCTGTAAACAGGTACCCTGACAAGTTGTCAGTTATTTTCCTCGGTCCGCCCAGACATATATCGGATTGTACCCAAAATTAGGGCACAAGGCTTCTTCGACGTCCTTTTGAATTCTTTATTGACCACTAATTCAATAGTGCGATGATACACAAATAATCTGAGCTATAAACAGACCTTAAATAAACCATGCGGGAAACGGACAATTTACGTACGTACGCACATACATTCATACATACACTCTGCCCTGAACAGGGATGCAGAGTGTTCATCCAAAATAGTACCCACGAAGAAACTACAAGGCGTGATAACCCAGAAGATCGTAACACCGCTGCAGTTACCTAGAATCGCAAGTGAAGAACTGATTCCGTTATAACAAATGAAATACTTGCGATACAAGTCCCTGTCTGGGAATACCCCCCCCCCCCACCCCGTAGGTGTTGCATTAACAAAAAACAGACAGTGGTATTAGAAATCGTCGAAACTTTGTTGCACGCAACTGTGAGAAGCTGTATAAAAACACTAGTGCAATCAGTTTGCTCACTACAGTATTAACGTCGAGTTGTCACAAAACGTTAACCCCCTAATATAACTTCGTCTTCACTCGTGAAAACGCATGCTGATTAAGTTTAGGGTACGGCCGTTTCAAATCCTGCCTGACACTTAAGTGACATCATGAGTGAGACAGAACTATAAATCTGTCACAGTGCCAACGAATGAGACGCAGAGTCAAGAGGTCAATTGGACAACGTTCAGAAATCTTTACCGAACAAATTAACAAGAGCGGTAACGCGTTTCACATGCAGGGGAGGCGCCACTTCGAGTCTAAGACGGGACATTCTCCGTTCCTTCTTCCCACGCCGTTCTACGATACTGCGGCACAATGACGTCGGCAGCGACCGCGTCCTGCACAGTCGTTGCCACTTCGCCGGCTACAAGCACTTTATGGTCCCATTCGATGCAAAATAACTTGTGTAATCGATATACACATCGTTCCTACACCGCGTGCGAATTATCTGCGACCCTGCAGGAACATCGCGGATTGTCTGAACACGTGCTACTGCACCGGCGCATGCCACGTTTAATATGAAACTGTTTCCAATGGGAGGACGATACGTAGTTTAAGTCCAGGCAGGGACAAAATATTACCTCTGCTTCAAATAGTCCAGACCAGCTCTGAGGCCCACCCAGCTTTCTACTCAACGCGCACCGGGCGCTCTTTCCTTGGGGGTAAAGCGTCGAAACACGAGGCCGATCATCCACCTCGATCTAGTGGCAAGGTTATCAATAAGCGCAGCTATACTTCGACTCCCCTTGTGGCGTGTAGGCATACAGGGGCAACTTTTCGTATTTTATAACCGGTTTGCACTCATCAGTTAAAGTGACTGACAGTCAGTCAAGCACATCTCGTATGATTGTACATTATCGTGTGCCTCACAGCAGCTGTTTTGTATCGCAGTTTGTTTAACCTAAGTAAACCCTCACATTGTTAGTGAGCGACAAGCGATTAAGTGAACAATGTAATCTGAATAATTGCCTGGCCCGTTAACATCCCATCAAGCAGCACAACATGATACCGTGACACAGAAAATCTACAGTAAAATACAACCAACATTACCAACACTATAAGCGAAAAAAATCTGCAATCATAAACAAACCCAGCTGTTTTCAACGTGCTGAAATCCATGCAATAACAAGCCATCAGTCTGTCCCCCAGCAATCTCAACCACTAAAAGGGCGGACGAGAACGGCAAAACCTACTGAAGCGTCCCGCACTTCCGTCTAGCAAATTAAACAACGAGGAAGGCGCTTTGATTCTGGTGAATATCTATTTGTGATCGCATGTAAGGTAGGAGCTGGACGGGTCGATTAAGCTCTGCCTCGTACAGCGGCAAATATCGTATATCTGGTGTAACAGAAAACAGCGCCCACTGCGCTACTGCTTCAGTGAAAACTACAAGACCTTAATTTACAAGGCAGTGCCGCCTTGAGGAAAACTATAAGAAGACCGTGACTCAAGTGGAAGAAAATTAATCGCATCGCCTTGTGTTCGAAGGTAAAATGGGAAATCTGAAACGAATCAAATACTTGAGAGCAGTCAGTTGGCATCGATAAGACCACCGTCCAATAATTCATGCAGATGAACCCCTCAATCTGAACTCCAAGTTCCGACGAAATCGTGAACCAATGGCAGCCTACTCCGAAGGGGCTAACTGCGCAGAACTGGAAAGAGCGACTCAGAATTTTAGTATGCACGCCAGCTCAAAAAACAGCTACATTCCGCAAAGCGCTTTTTACGTGGAAGTCACCACAACCTACAGGTGATTACTATCACAAGATAAACCAATACAATCGCGTGCGGTGGGCAGAACAAAAGCTATTCCCAGTCCCACTCCCATACTGTGTCGTAGTGTTTGACAAAGCATAGCACCACAACGTGAAATTAAACTGTCATCTCAGAGGCCACAAGAACATAAATGAAATGGTTTCAGCGAGCGACAATCCCCTTCGGCGATGATATGCTGAAACCAACACGACATGCCCCTGTAACACGTTTCATTACCAATACATTCACGAGTCACTGTTTAGCAAATCAGACAGATAGGCTATTTTGTTGTGACCTTATTCGTATTGTACGTAACAATGGTACTTAATGGGCATTAGTTTTGTTCAGATTTCAACTTTTTTTTGTAATATTTAATCTTTCATTGTAGAGGTACATTCTTCAGATTAACACTGAACACAGCTCGGCTGCAGAAATTAGTTGTAGCTACATAAAAGCAAGGATGTGATGTTGGCCGGAAGGGGTTCAGAGTCTGGCAGAGAGGCAAGCTGACCGTTAGTTATGCACTGCGGGCAAGGCCACCTATCGAGCCACACCGTGCAGCTTCAGGCTTTTCTATGGCTTTCGTCACCACATGCAATGTAATTACGCCTATCGAATCAGTGATGAGCCGAATAACACACGCTAGCAGTATGCCAAATGCACGTTGCCGCCCCACAAAAGACAAACCACAGCGTCACAGCCAATTTTACTGTGCTTGGTTTCACAGCGGTACAAACGACACACACGTCAGTAAATACTAGATCTCTAGGGTCCAACACTGCTAATATCGGACTTCAAGACATGGCGATGTATGAAGTCAGTTTTACTACTGTTTCTTATTCCAAAGGTTCGGATTTCGATTTCCGGTTCGTAAGCCGGCTATTCTGATTGGTCTCCTTCAGCTCTGGCATGAAATTTCTGGGATAGCATTTAAACATATGTCAAGACAGCTCACTCGAGTTCGTTAGTCTTGATGTCCGTTTATTGCAGATCCCGCTCTCCTCTTTAGGTGTGAAATAATGTAATTAAAGCAAAAGTGTCCCAAGAATATTAAAAAAACACTAGGAGAAATATGTTGAATTTACATCCAGTTGTCTTGTCTGCAAACGCGACTGCAGGTAGTAAAGAGAATAACACAACGTCATGTACGTACTTAATATTTATAACTACAGTAATTTTATTGAAAGCTTCGTAGCAGCTGGCGGTGAACCATGTGTAACAGCTCACACTCGCCTGGCGACTGACCCTCAGGTAAACTCCCCACGAACCATTTCCAAAGAAAATAAATTTGGTTCTAAAGCTCAAAATCCTATGTCTAAAGGATCCAATTCATTAAGCAGACAGTTTCAGTAGGGGTCACACTCGGAATATACCAGCTGTGACTTCTGGATCCACTTGCTTCGCAAGTCAGCAGGCTAATGATGTTGAAGAATACGGACCCCGTCATTTCCTCCTTTCTTCCTAATTAGAAAACAGACTTCAGACTTCGATCTAGAGGACCATCAGGTTACAATACCATTCAGCAGAACGTAATGTGTAAATTAGGTTCGCGACAAAGCTTAGCCACAATAATGATACCGCACCGTATATCCACAAATTCTATTTGCTGACAAAAATAATCACAGCAATGGCCATGACACTGCATACATACACAGACGTGTCTCATGTATTGCATTAAATATTTAATCTTCCGAAAAATGACGTTTAATGAAACCGCGTCAATATAATCTTTCGGGTTTTTTTTATGTCTGACAGCCCCGGTGTGCGTGCAGAACACGAAATAATAAGGACGCTGTCCGTCGACACACAACTTTCATTGTAGCAAATCCAAAGCAGCTACATGTTTAGACTGCACAAATCAGCCATCATTAGGCCGTATGTATCAGAAAACGTAAAAAGAAAATTATACAGCTGTAGCCATACATACAACTGTAATTATACAATTTATGGCCGAGATAATTACTACCTCACAGAGAAGAAACCCAACATCCGTTACAAAGATTAAAGCTGTAAATGCTGCCTAGCGAAATTATCGCTGTTTATTGTGAAACTCACAGCGTGGGCAAAATGAAATTTCTTATTCTTACAGCAAGTGGTACATCAGTTAATAGTTATAACTGGGCTTCTAACAGTTAACTACGCTGAAGAACCGTTTCGTATGAAATATACAGATCTGGGGTACTGTACTGTATTTTAGGTGCCAGCAGTAGATCTACGTGACGTCTTCAACAAATACAACAAAATTTTACTTCATCATTCTGAAAAAAAGAGAGAGAGAAGACAGAACTGCACCTACAAGGACAAAGACAAAACGCGACCATCAGCATGCAGTGTAAACATACAAAGTACAATTACACGCAAATCTAATGCATACTCGGCAGATAAGACATGTCACGTCCACCGCGCTTTCATTTCATTAATTTCGAACGAACAAGGTACACGAATAAGGATAAGATACTGAAGTTACGAGACATACCTGGTTACAGCTGGGTAACAAAAGGGACGGCCTTGTCACCAGTATACACAGCACAGCTACTGCTGTCAAAGTCTCAACGGTGCAAGTACTTACCTGAAACAAGACAGACACATAAATGAATTGGCATCGGAGTTGTAAATGCAGTGAATGAGATGCGTGGGGGAACTTAGCAAACACGGGAGATGAGAAATGCATTACAAATGTAGTCGGATCACTGAAACACGATAGACCACTTCAGGGACTTAAGCGCAGAAGGGCACACTAAATTAAAGTGGACTTTGAAGAGAAACGAAGTGGACTGGATTCATGCGACTCGGGGCAAAGTCCGGTGGTTAGCTCTTGTAAACACTGCAATGGACATTCGAGGTCAATAGAGGGGAAGAATTTCCACACTAGCAGTCCACCCACACATCCATCTTTCTTTCTTCTTCTTGTCTTCCGACACTTTTTTTATTTCATCCCCTCTGAAAAATGGTCAATACCCAGTAGGCCTACAATAATTTAAAATGTGTTTTTGCATATTCTGCTTCAACACACCCCCGTATTCGAATTCTACTTGTTGACACTCATGTCTGTTATTGTTATCCGACAGGACGAGCCTGTCAGTTTCTTTAAATACGCGACACGAACGTACGTCAAACGAGACAACAACGCCCGGTACAAAGGTCGGATCCAACTACGAGTACGCTGCTTGACGTAAAGAGCTCCAGAGACAATTATGCGTGATGTTATCAATTAGCACCTCCACTGGGAAGTATTTAAAGTTTCCACAATTCCTCCACCAGATGCCGCGAGAGAGAGGAAACTCTTCCAGTTCAAATGGATTTTCATTGTTCTGCTTTAGCCTCGAGTGCAATTTTGCAACGACAAATCCTTTGAAACGGCGTGATGTTTAGCTGCCTTGTTTCGAGCTGCGTGTAAACTACATGTACTATATAATGAAGCGCTTCAATGCATTACAGTGCATGAAAACAACAGCATACAGCAGTTCAGAGTCTGACGCTCTTTCGGACTGCTGCCATGAGCAGAATTTTGGGAGCCAGACTCATTCGAGAAGAGATCGCACATTGAATGAGAATCAAAATGTCAACCTTTCGTGAGCATAAGAAAGTTAGTTTGTTATATTAAGTCATAAGTATAACATTTCAAAAATAAATAAACTTTTAGGGACCATAACACATTATAATAAACCATGACGACACCGATGAACTTGTATCAGTGTCACCCACCCGGCCCGAACCGCGTATCAGTCCCTGTGTATGCCAGGGTATTATTAGGCATCTGAAGTGTAGTGGTTACTATATTTACCGCAAGGTTTTGTTCTCGATAGCTCTACAGTTCTTCCGCACAGTGTACAGAGGCGATTATAAAAAATATCGCTTACTTCCTTAAACAGATTCAACCCACTGATATTTATAATGGACACGGACAGTGTTTTCTGTGAGGTGGATACTGCTGTTTTACATACATGGCATACAACCGATGATGAAATAACCAAATGTTTGCTAGCTGTTAAACCCCTGTAACAAAACATACCTCGCGGTAATTTATTTTTCAAGTTATCCGGGATGTGAAAATCTGTATAGTTATATTATAACGCCATGTTATAAAAATCCTTTCAGAAGCATCAGTCCAGTAGCGGTGATAATGCATAATTATGTACAAGCGGTAGGCCTTCTCAGGCCTTGTCAGACATTCAGGCACTACAAGCTCACAAGAATCTCACGTGTTTATAAATTGTGCTTCTCTACATCAGTAGGTTCCAACTTGCGGTCTCTCTTCCAGAGGAAAACGCGTGAAAGTTATGTTTTATTGTCTGGGTTGTCTCGGGTTCCCTAGTAATAAAGTAAAAGCGTGGAGAGGAGAGACCATGGGTTCGAACGCAGCTGGGACCAGAAAACTGTGAGGCTAAATGACGTCATTAAAACTTTCGCGGTAAGAGCAAATAAAATGGCATTTAAGTACACGTGGCATTTAAGAAACAATAGGAATGAAGAACCAGATGAGTGTACACTGAAATAAACAAGTTCAAAAGCCTGTAATTCTGTTATGGCTGTGGAAGCACCGTATCACAGAGCTGCAAGTGCCTGAAAAGATACTGACTTATATACTAAAATAAAAAGAGCAATAATAATAATAATAATGTAAAAACTTCGGAGTGACTAACGACAGGGGTACTAATTCTTATTCCAAAAACGAAAACACTGAAAGGCAAAGAATTACAGACCTGTAACCTGCCTGCCCACAATGTACAAAGCAATGACATCTATCACAAGCAAAGGAATACAAAAGAATAATGTTGACAAAAATCTGATGCCTAAGGAGCAGACAGGGTGCTGCAGAGGATCGAAAGGATGCAAAGATCAGCAACTACTATCAAAAGAAATATTACACTAATGTAACAGCAGGAAGAAAAATGTATGCATGGCGTGGACAGATTACCAGTAAGCATTTGACAGTGTGCCTCACAGCTGGGTAATCAAATCCTTACAGTTAATTTGGATTAATAATAAAATATTATCTTTTACTAAGAAATCCACGAGTTACTGGAAGAAAAGTATGCGCCTACATACTGAAGGGATGCTATAAAGACACAGAATATACAGAAATGGGGTATAGCGTTTAATATTTCACCGAGACTCATTATCATCACTGCTGTTTTGCGTCATCTTAATCCCACTCACAGAGCAACTGAACAAGTTGAACACAGGATATGAAGACCGCACAACAAAGACAAAAGTATCAAAAACGAATGATTTGAAGCAAATAGGGAAAACAGAGGAAAAACTCCAAAACCAGATGCAAGTAATTAGAACCTTCAGTGACGATATTCGAACGGAATTTGGACTTCACAAGTGTGCAAAGATTTAACTCAAGAACTAAACTAAACTAAACTCCGTGGCCTTAGTCCGCACGCGAACTATACCGACAGAGCGGCTGCCGCCGGTCGGCGAAGTTAGTGCCAACTTTTGCGGATAGAGGGGTGTCACGTGGTCAGCG
>Ga0131853_10008181_pt1 | contig 19031 bp, 9 predicted proteins | sample TergutLab28metaG_FD_92764 | JGI IMG/M metagenome (GOLD analysis project Ga0131853, IMG submission 92764) | Labiotermes labralis P1 segment gut microbial communities from Petit-Saut dam, French Guiana - Lab288 P1 (version 2) (version 2) | ecosystem: Host-associated > Arthropoda: Insects >...
GGAATTTCTCATATCGAAGGAGACGTATTCTACTGGATTATGCAAGATTTATTCACTTATTGATTAACCCATTTGTCTGCTACTAATGCAAAAATAATTTACTGGTCCAGAAACTGTGGCTGTACTAATAATGAACAAACTCTCTGTCTTAACAATCGACCCAGACCTCTTCCTCGAATTTGGGATTTGTTTGTTGAAAGAGTAATTTTGTGTTACAACGTAAGTTTCAGTGCCTAAAATTGACTTCGAAAGCCCCTTATGAAAGAAAGGCTTTAAAAGGACCGATCGAAGCTTCATATGGACGGGATGCGCAGAACATGCGGCACAGATTGAAAATGTTCTACAGAATGTGATGCATCAGTACATTCAACTTCGCTTGTTTTGAGGTATACAATATGTTACCGGCTGTTATTAACGTGTTTGTCAATATCGGACAGCAATTCTAACCTTGAACAGTAGCAACTCAATACCACTTATGATGTTAGCCAGATCGCAACGGAGACAGAAATCAAGCACGTAGCATCACGTGACCTGGAACTGTTGCTGCGTCTAGAAACTAGAAACTGCACTATCATTAGGTGATAGGAGATACACGTGAAGTATTATGACATAGAAAATGTTCAGTTTATGAAGTTCAATGGAGATACGCAGCTGCACTCTTAAGTATGTATTTACTAAACTACGGTGAATAGAAACGCCCCTTGTGACTACGGGCTGCATTTGGATGGTCAGACTACTCCAAAATTACGCTACGAAACACAGGCTTCTGCTTTAAGTTAAGCTACCGTGATGCTGTGCAGAGAGCTGACCATTCCTCTCACCGTCCCCCACCGCAACCCCGATTAGTTGCAGGTCTGAATATTTGGATGGTGTTACGTCAAAAGTTACACGCTGAGAAGATATATAATTATTGTTTCTGTTGTTCCTTATTTTTATATTTGCACTATACTAAGAACACTGTATTAACCCGTTAATTTTTATTGATTATTTCATTTGTTGCAATCAGGAAGTGTTTTGGAACTGGAACCCACATTGCAGATGAAAGAATTCGCCTAATGCAGTGTCCGTGTAATTGCATGAACTGCACACCGTAGGAGTCGCCGTACATTTACATTAATATTTCCATTCATTTCGCAACCTGTCAGTGTACACTGTGTGTAACAGTTCTACATGTTAATGTGCAGGGAGTGTATAATAACTGAACTGATCTGAGAGAACAAACACCGATCACATAAAGTTTACCAAAATTACAATTTTCTGTAAACAGTTGTGTAACAAGTCGTAACTTTCTTTCATCGGTTGTGTTATGACGTCGATAGAAATAATTGTTACTTTGTACATAGCGAAAACATAAATCGTTACAGACAATTTGGTAATTAACAGCTGACAGCACGAAAAATGTGCACGTGGCTGTAGAATTAGATTAAGAAGAAGACACATATTTATTTCTGTTGAACCTGATGTAGTACACATCGATACCCGCTTTAGTGATACTGCGATACGCCATAAAGTTTTTAGCCTTCACCATCTTCGCTCTGCTGTCAAACAGTTATTAGAGCTGGACACTAATATTGCTGTAACCTTCTGTGTGATTTGTGAATGGCTACTGTTTTGAGATGTGTCCATTTGTGAGTGACTTTAGCTGAGATCTGAAAAGTAAGACGGATTGAAAATTAATCTGCAATACTGTGCTTCTGTATATTGGTTAGTGCGAATTTTAATGATGGAGTTTAAGAGCACGATCCAATAACAAAAACTTATACTAAGGTTTTTACGCTCAGATTGTGTGGTAGACGCCCTCCGCTTCGTTACTAGTAATGCAAGATTCAATTTGTTTGATGACGGAGATAGACCAACCAGTATATGTTAGATTAAAACTATCGATATTGAATGGCCATATAGCACTCTTGGAGATAAATGGCTTCAGGGTTGATGTCTTCGCTGTTCTGGAATATTTCCTGCATTGATTGATGGTTTCGAACATTTCAGGACACTCTGTAGTTCCTATGTCTTGGGTCGAGCAATCAAGGAAGAAGGTGAATTCAATATGAAGTCCAGAAATTTCGATAACTGAACACCAAACGACGCTGCGTAATTTCCTAGAAGAGCGACGACACTATTGCATTGTGCGGAACCCTGAAACCACGCGTTGCCAGGCCGTTACGGTAAATGAAGAGGTAAAAATTTAACGCTAACGCTAACGCTTTACAGTGTTACGTTACGTTACAGTACACCGCCTATCGCTTTTTACTCAAGCGACTAGGTGTCCATCTTGAAACTTCTCCTGAATCTTCAGACTTTGTCACCAACAACTTTGACACTGGATGTTATTCTGAAGCACAGGATAAGTTAAAAATTTAAGGCAAAACTTAGCCTCCAGACAATGCTGCCAACCGTGGGAATTGCTGCAATAAAATATTAAACATTTTTGGGCATTTATGCTAAAGCGATGTTCGCCACAGAAAACTGCATTTTGGTACCGACTGCTTGCAGGTTTACCTTCCCGAAAAAAAAAATTTTCCATCGTCAGATCTGTAAAGAATGGAAGAAGACACTGAACAAAAACACAGATAATTATGTTAGTATAATACTTACCGTAATGCAGCATATCAAATATTGAAACTGATTCAGACATTTGTTTTGCTGTATTGCTTTGTATATTGCCTCTTAAAGAAAATAAAATTATTAAGCAATTTGTAATGTTTGAGGGTAACAAGTGAAACAGAATGTCTTCTGTCACATTCACAGTGTGATTCATAATTTTATGTGTTATATGTTTATATATATTATATATGTCGAAGGCTCTTATTCACATCGATCCGGCACAAATTTAATTGTGACATCTGCTGTTGTGTTAAATGGACCAGTCTTGTGTTCGTGGGTGCTGCTTGCTACCGTGATGTGGCCTTCCACAATCCTGCTGAAGGCTGTGACGTCTCCAGCAGTTGCTATGCCACTTCATTTCCCTATCGACTTACGACTTGCAATATAATGTAAATTTTGTTACGTCAGCATAACTCAGTAAACATGAAAATGTGTGTTAAAATAAGCGCCATAAACTGTACCTTAGTGTAAACGTAACGATGTGTTTGGTTAAATTACTGCTTTGTGAATTTGTTTGAATCACACAATTGTCTTTCCAAACAGATGCACACCGTGCCTAAAATATAACAGTTATTCTGTGAGTGTGTACTGAAGGCGGATGGTAAATTTCCCCAGTTTTCTTATCGGAAATTAGGGTTGCTAAAAGTATCTTTCGAACTTCTTGTGATAATCCGACTTCTGGACCCGTAGTAAAATATCTCAAAGTGTCTATCGTGTTGTAAAAAGCCTAGTGTGGTGACTGGAAGTCCTGTTATGTCATCATTATTTGTATCATTCACACATACATTTCCTTTATAAGGTTATATGAAATTTTTAGCTTTGCAGATGTTTTATGTGACGGAAGGAAGGTGTTGGATTCGACAATCTTTTGGCGCCTGTGTGGATTTCATCACTCGAAGGAAATGTGAAAGCAAGACTTGCTCTTTGTTTAAGGGTAAATAATCATCTCCTATGCAACGCTTCGTTAAAAGTCACAAGGCAGTAATTCAAGAGTTTTCTGCAGTGAAAAATTTACAGGAAACAATTAGAGAAGAGGAAGTAGATAGGCCTGAATATGGAGTGTTTAATTTGGATTCCTGCAAGTTATGATTTTTTAATGCTTTACTTTCAAATTGTCTGTGTTTATATATTCAAAATTTCAGTCGAATCTTTAAGGACTATTGAATATATGAAGCTGACGTCAATACGCGTAGGTGTATGTATTTAGTACATACATATAAGCGGAATATATTTTATATTATGTTCGGGTGTTAATATGAAAGTAATGAAATTTCGTTTTATTTTAATTTCACATTTTGATATCCCTTTTTGACACCTCGACTCCAGATGTGTCAAGGTAGTTCTAGAGAACACGCAGACGTTTGTAATGCCCTAGACAGAACGATTCAATGCACATTTGATTGCAACCATTGACTGCATATTCCCGTAGTTTTAGTGGTAAGAATTAAAATAAAAATTTCTTTTCAGTGTTATTGAAAAATATTTTCTCGCGGGTCATTAAAATCCTTGCACGAAATGTAGGCGATGTCGTCACTAAGGACAAAGATACATGCCACTGGAGGAAGTAATTTTTAGACTCCTTTTGGAAGGCGACAAAATATACCGCTGCTCAACTCTCGAAGTTTTCACACGCCATCAAAATAATAAAATTCTTCCTTGAAAAATTCCCTCCACTGCTACATGAGTATTGTATGCGCGTGGGCATTTTCGGAAGAAAAATCAATTTCCTTCATTGTCCGTCCATCTGTTCGCATTCATCAGCGCCTCTCCTCTGAACAGGTTCCCCTTAAATTTTATATTGGAAGCACAAGAAAACATTTAAAAAATCTATAATTATTTCAATTTGGGGATAAATTATAAAACTTTACATTTAACCAAAGAACGTTTCCTTGTTAGCGACGACATTAATCACAATAAACGTTCTCTTTTCAAGGGAAGTGCTAACAGTTTTGTCATTTCGGACGAAAGTGTGTAAATATTTCTCGCACACACCACAATGTCACGTCATACACTAATTGTCTATCTTGTCCTCAAATTACCAGGAGATGTAGTGATATTCTTCATTATCTGTCAACACTCAGTCTCTTGAATGGTCGGTATTTTTATCATTACACCAAGCGGGGTCTGGTGTTTTTGTATAGTGAAAGGACAGCTTAGAAAAAATAACCATTAAATTGTCTCTACAACGTAATTCAATTAGTGTTGCCAACTTTCAGTATTGCTGAAATGAAGCACAAGTCATTGCTTTGGCTAAAAAGTTTCACTACAATAAACTGCATACCGATACTAATGTTGTGCAGCTGTTAAAACACTGAAACTTAACCATGTATTTCTTTTACTATTCGGCCGCTGATATTACCTTTTAAAGAACATAAAATCAATAAGGGAATTTCTAGTGTTTAAGATAAAAAAAAATGCTGGAGTAGGTCATTTATATAACTTTTCAGACTTGATGTGACGAGAAGTGAACAAATTTGTGACAGCACACAATTAATAATTTGTTTTTTTTTTATAATAATTCCCAGTTTTGTAGTCAAGGTGGAAGGGGAGGTTTTCTGGCTTTGGCATGTAAACTACAATGAATTTTGTAATCATAGACTATACATTAGCAAAGCTACCAACATATGCATTACTACGGTTCAGAGATTGACCTTGATCTAAAGCACGAGAAGTGTGTTGCGCACACTTGTACAATATTAGGAGAACCCACACGTTTATCCAAAGGAGGAATCCCCTGAAATTTATTTATGATGTATACATAGAATACGTGTGATAAAGTGGAATATGTGGATCATCTTAATGTTTAAACTAACAATTTGAGATTATTAGTGAAAGACTTAACATGTAGGATTGACACTGCCGAATTTTGGATTGTTTGTCATGATTTCTGAACAAATTGAAAATTTTATTGATAAGAATAGTAGAACTGTGAAGGAGACAACAAAAAATAAAGTGGTTAAAATTTACGAAGTGTGTTGTTCGTACTTAGAAAGTTGGACTTTGTAGACAGTGGGAATACAAGACTTGGAGGGATGTCTTATTAGTAGTTAAGCTGGCTGGTGTAGTAAGGTATTGATCTTTGAGTATTGGTGTTTATGAAACTGGATATAAAGCTGAGAAATCTAAAGAACTGTGTAATAACCGAAGCATTATTTCGTATACGTTGACGCTAATGGCGAATACAAAAAAGGTTGAAGAATAAAAGACCAACTTGATGTCACTTGCTATTTTATTTCACTTCTTATGTGCTCAACATATTTCGGACATTAATATATCCATAATCAGGAGCTTGCGACTATTCTGCTGAATTACCACATTGGTAGTATTGTTCTTGGTTCGATGTGTGTTGGAGTTTCGGTGAGGTTGGGTTGGAGTGGTATCCGTGTTGCCTGCCTATTATCAATCCTCACACTCTGAATTCTTCCCGCATTCTGATCTCGAGACATGATCATGTACTTAGTTTTATCTGCACTTGCTTCCAGTTCAATCTCCCTAGTAGCAGCTACTAAAGCTTCTGCATTTTCCCTTAGAGTGTGTATGCTTCCTCCCAGTATATTAACATCGTCGGCATAAGCCAGCAGCTGATGTGTACCATTTAGCTATACATACAATTATTCCATCATAAGAATCAACTCATTCCAGAAAAACACCCTAATTAACAAAATCGTACGTTCCAACTACTTTAAAACCAATATTATACGTCACACCCCACATGATATCTCAATCAATACCTCCATCTCAAAACGGACTAAACAGTTTCATTCCATCCTGCACAAGCCAGAATATTACGCCGTACACAAATTGCCTCTCTTGTCTTCACATAATTTGGCGTTGAAGTCGTAACCTTGTATATCTGTCAACACAAAATTTGTCCTGAATGTTCGGTATTTTTGTCAATAGACTACATGACTCTGGATGACTTTCTGTAGTAGAATGGCTGAACAGGATTAAATAAATAATTTAATTTTCTCCACAACATTATCTTATCAATGTTGCCAAGCGTCCTATTTTCCACACTGTAGCAGTATTCCTTGTGTTGACTATGCCAAATCGAGTTTCACCGCAGTAACCTGCATACTGGTACTAATGGTTCGCAGCTGATCAAAGTACTGCAACAGATTCATGCATTACTTTTACTATTCCGCCGCTGCTATTGCCTCCTAAACAACGTAAAATCAATAAGAATACTTGTAATGTTTAAGATAACAAATGGTAGGGTAGGTCATTGATATAACTTTTCAGACTGTATATGAAGTAAGGTTGAACAAAGTTATAACAGCACACAGTCAATAATGCGGTTTGTTTTATTACGATAATACCCAACATTGTAGTCAAGGTCGAAGGCGACGTTTCATGACCTTGACTTGATTATTGCAATTCATTCTGTAATTAAACCATATACATTGGCAGAATTGTATACATATGAAATACAAAGTGTCAGTGATCATACCTGACCTAAAATACGATAGGAGTGTTGCGCACACTTGTACAATATTAGTAGAACCCACATGTTTTTCCCGTAAGTAGGACTTCCTGACATACATTTTTTGAAATATGTAGTCTTGTATACATGTGAGAAAGTGGAACATGTAAGTCATCATTAAGTTTAAACTAACAACCTGCTGTTATTACAGGAAGACACAACATATAGGATGTGACACTGCCGAATTTTAGATAGTTGAGTACGATTTCTGAAAAATTTAAAATTTTATTGATGGTAATAATAGTGAAAGGGAAAAAATAGTGTGTATAAAAGTTTACGAAGTGCGTTGCGAGTGGATAGAAAGTTTGACCCTGTACATACTGGGAATATTAAATTGATACAGTTATTATGTTAGTGGTAAAGATGGCTGGTGCATTGAGGAGTTAGTCATTGAGTAATGTATATAAAATGAGAAATTTAGCTGCGAAATCTAAAAGCCTTTGTGCTAAACGAAGCAATAATCTATATAATTCGAATCAACTGGCGAATATAAATTCAAAAATAATAGAGGTCTTAAGATTATTTTAAAAATTATTTGTATAGATGTGCTTTAATACTTTATGAACATCAATAGCGAAGATGCAACAGACCGAAGAACGTATACATATAAGGTTTGCATTGACATTTAGTTTTTAAGTACTGGAATTTTACTGTTCGTAAGGATGGTACACTTGTACCGAAATATATGGGAGATGCTCTTCTGTGGATTTTTATAATTAAATCTGTGAATGTAGTTGTTAAAGGAGACGGTGTACGCTAATATGAAAATTCAGGGATTTGAGAATTCTAAAATGTAATTAATCTTAGATGTAGTGTATTGTGTTTCAGAGAGTAATTTGATTCATTTCTTTGATGACGATGTACCTTCTCATTTATAACGCCACGCCACATCCTATTAGACGATGAGAGGCGAACTTGACGTCAGCTACAGTTATTTTTATGTCCATGTTAGACGTTCTTTTTAACCCAGTCTAAACAAAAAGACCTACAAATGCACATATGTGAAATGTGTTTATCACATGTTATTCACAACGTATATCTTTCAACCACTGTCTCCGTCATTACCAGGGTAGTTTACAAGATTACAGGGAGTCCAAACGAGCAGTTAAAATGCAAAAGTGAATCACTTACTGTTACAAAGCATGTATCAAACTTCCTACATAGTCACTGAATGTCAGTTTATCAAATATAATATCTGAAAAAAATCAATTTCTTTAAAAACTGGGTGTATTGCTTTTTGTAGTTAATGTGCAACCTGTAACAAAAATAAAGTAACGTAGACAAAAATATAAGTTTGTCAGTATATATACCGTATATTCTCAAATCTAATCCGCACCCTTTTTACAGTTTCAGAGGGCTAAAAATTCAGATGCGGATCAGAATCGCGTGTGGATTAGCTTCGCGGTCGTGAGCTGGATTTTGAAAAAATGATAGAGCCGCTGTACGTGCCGTAAGAAAAATACAATAAAATAGTTTATTATTTTATTCATTATTTATAATATTTATAATTTATTATTCATCAGACTCGCCGTCATCACCCATAACTGAATCATCCGTCATCCAGTCACTACCCCATCGTCCTCCCAAAGAACATCTTCGGATCAGCTGTGGTGCGTTTGTACCGTCGGCAGTTAAATGGCCAATTCACACACTGAGCTTTAGTCGGATAACTTTTAAAGCATTGGTAACGTCCAATTTTATTCAATCAGTCTGCCTTGTAGGCAAGGGGCGGTTGAAGGAGAGGTGCGGATTAGAACCGCGAACTAACTTTTTTTCGTTTAAGATATCGGCAAAAACTAGTGCTGATTAGATTCGCGTGAGGATTATATTCTAGATCGCCATGGTTAGGTACCTGTGTTTTTTTTATCGAGGTGTGTGCAATAAGTGGGAATGTTGCAGACCGATCTTTAGCGTCGAAGTTAAGGAGTGGATTGGAGGGTGTGGGGTGTTTCTTGGGGCATGTGTGACATAGCTGTAGATCGTGATTGTTCATTAACGATCTTATTATTCTATTGGAATAACTGAATGAAATAACTTTCTAATACATTAATACGTCTGCCTGATTGCGCCGATTGAAGTAGTGTCATGATAGTATCAGTGGGTCCGTATTAATATGCATTGTGAAGAATGTGTTAGACATAGGCTGACTGTCGGTTTTTACACGTGGTGTATCTAATGCGCTGTCTATGTCTGAGATCTAGGTTACAATGCATTTTTCCTATATATGAAAGTTTACATGTTTGCCATTCCGCCTGGTAAATGCCAACTTGGTGTTTTGTAACGCTGTTGTTATTCCGTGTACGTATAGTGTTGCGATTGGTGTTCGTGGTTCGGAATTTACTTTTGAGATTTGTTTTGCGAAGGAGATGTGACAGTTTTCGTATTAGAGGGCCGTGGAATGTAATTGTCACCCACATTTTCTGTGTAGAGTTATGAGCATTAGGAGTAAGTGGTGATGTTGTTTTATGAATCATTACACCATGTTCAGTTTCGTAAACAATGGAGATAGGGCGAATTCGTTTGTTTTAGCAATGTGTAATATAATATTATATTCTTATTTAGTATTAGTGGTTAAAAGTAACTCATGCTTTCTGGTTAATAGAAATCGGAAAGCTGCTGTTTTTTGTGTTCTATAGAGCGGGTGGAAGTGAAATGAATCACTGTAATTTTGGACGTTGTTTTTCAGTATATTTACTCTTCAAATTCCTGATTTGTTCTACGTATAAGAAGATCAAAAAACTGTTGTTAATATCTATTTCTTGAATGAGACTGAATTTAAATTATTGTTGACTTATTTGTCTAAGTTTAACGTCTGGGTTGGAGGGACTTCTGTGTGGTCATAAATAACTATTATGTCATCAACATATGTGGCATGAAATGCGACTGAAATTTTGCCTATGTTATGTTTGATAAGTAAGTATTCAAAATGTAGTAGACAAATTTCTGCTATTAGTCTTGATGTCGGTGCTAACATTTCTGATTGTTTATAAAATCCATTGTTATGTTGTAAATGTTACCGATTTAATTCAGGGAAGTGGAACGTATTAAATTTACGATAACTTGTCGTTTTGTGTTCGACTGCTCTGTTTGAACAGAAACCGCTGTCACTATCATCCGCGTTAGTGTTTCACAATGTACAACGTTTCGTCTGTAAGTAGATTGTTTGTATGAAACTGTGTCAGACTGCCCAGACTGTTTCATATTATGAACAGTAATCTGGCAATTTAATCATTTTGGCTGCTTTGTTGTATATAATACTTAAGTATATCTCTACTTGCAGAGGGAAGAGGGAATGGGTTTGGAGGTGGTGGTGGTGGTAGTGATAGTTGTGGTGGTGGTGGTGGTGGTGGTGGTGGTGATGGTGGTGTTGGTGGTGCTAGGGGAAGTTTGTGTTACTGTGGGTCGAATGCCCATCTCATTCTCCTCGATAAAATCGAAGAGAATGAGATGGGCTCGGCATGTGGCGCGTATGGGTGAGGAGAGGGGGGTGTATAGGGTCTTTCTGGGGAAACCGGAGGGAAGGAGACCACTGGGGAGACCTAGGCGTAGATGGGTGGATAATATTAGGATGGATCTCCAGGAGGTGGGATGTTGGTATATTGACTGGATTGGGCTGGCCCAGGATAGAGACAGGTGGCAGATGCTTGTGAGTGCGGTAATGAATCTTCGGGTTCCGTGAAATAAGGAGAATTTCTTGACTAGCTGCAAACCAGTTAGCTTCTCAAGAAGGACTTTGCAGTAAGTAAGTAAGTAAGTAAATGGGTCGGATGCAAGATAAAACCCTGTCCACATATCCAGCAAAGACATTGCATTTACACTGGTAGGAGAAAGCCGGCTCTTACAGGGGGTTTTTAAAAAACCTTCTCTTACACCTAGGAAAAGACCATAATATTTTTCAAAATACAAGCGTATTTTGAATTGATTAATGAAGAGACAGTCGTTACAGAAACATCGTAAATTAGGAAAAGAAACACATGTGTAAAATTCATTTCCTTAAAAGCTTCAAATCCTTAATTAGGCGCACACGTGTTCCTAATTTGGGGAGGTGAATAATTTACTCAGAAAACACAAAGAATACTTACAGATTTTAAAAAATTGCAAATACAAAGAATACAAACTAAGAAGAAAACAATGTTTATCCCTGACAAGTCTCACAAATAAAATCTTCCTCCATACCAGCAAAATGTTTGTACGCCTATCTGAAATATTTCGCACATCGTATCCATTCTTCTCCGTGGTGGTCTTCAGAGAAACAACCAGTACAGTACAGTACAGTACAGTACAGTACTTGTTCTTCTTCCGTCGAATCGTCTTCGAAAGCAACGGCTAGGTCAGTGTCCGAATCGGATGGATTGTCAGACTGTGCTGGATCCTTGCAAACCCTTCTCTTCTGTATTTTTGAAGGACCAAGAACAGCATTCAACACAAGCCGATTGGCTTTGAATTTAGTGACCTGGTTGATTTTCTTTTCCTGAGTAGCCCCAGCAAATTTTCTGCAAAGTGAACTCGTTATATTCTTTGCTGTTCCAACATGAGTATTTGGCTATAAGTTCAGGCTTGGCACATGGCTGATATCTGATGCTCGGAGGGCCTCAGCAGAAGTGAACAGCAAAAGAATAACAAGACTGAATAACGTCTGATCGCTGGTCTTCACCAAAGCAAGCTGGTTCACAGGAACAGCATTTTTGTCCTCTGAGGCTAGAAGAAAAATATGTAGTCTGAAGATTTTATTGTCACAAGGAAAAAAGCCTGTCGACCGGAAACCATTAGCCGCTTTCTCGCCTCTTGCAGCTCGCTTGTGTGCATTGCCGAACTGTTCGCCAATTTGATAGATGGTGACAACTCGGCCTGAGATTGAACCGAGCTGTTTTTTTAATTTCTTGGCAATAGAATGTTGTCAGCGGCCCCGTGAAAGCTCATCCAAGGGTTGAATTTTGTGGCTCTTGTGAGGTGGGAGGCAAATGATGCCAACATGATTCTATCGAGCTAAAGTAATGACCTCCAGGTTTCTTGTGTTCGAATAGACCCTGTCCGGTACTAAGATAAGAGGACCTTATTTTGTCGGTTTCTTATGTGTGATGAAATGTAGAACACACTGGGTGAAAATCTCGCTCTGTATCCACCCCGAGGGACGGCAGGCGTGGACTGATTCAGGAGGTGTGCCATTCATCAGTCCTTGTTTCATATTTTCTTGGAAATACAAATAACGGAGGAATGACACGTCCAGTTGGACTCATAGAGGTGACCACTGTCACTCACAAGAGATCCCCGATCTGCTGGTTGGACAGAAGATATCTGACACTTGCCTTTTCGCGTGTTTGTGTTGTACAATTGTGATGCCGGTTTCGTCGCAATTGTAACGTATTACAGGATTATGTTGAATGATATACATAGCGGCTTCGTAGATTTAAGAATCTAAGAAGGGGATGTAACTGAAGTTTCTTGATGGTGACGTAGGAAATTTTTCAGCCACTTTCTTCCAGTCTTTTCATTTGTCTTGCAAAACTGGGTTTTAATTCTGTTTCTAACAGCAAGTTGGTAAGCGATATCCATGACGTCTGCCATTGTCAAACCAAAAAACTTCCTTTCCGTCAAAAGAGAGTATTCAGCCAGATCATTTTCTGCTTCGCAAGGACGAACTTGTTTCCTACCCAGTTTTGTTGTTATTTCTTCACTTGAGCTTTTCTGCCGGTCTTTAACACAACGCTCTAGTGTTGTTTGTGGTAAGTTGAAAATTCTGGACGCTCTGTAGCTGCCCATTTCCTTATTTCTCATAGCCTCAGTAGCTGCATTCATCCTTGCGGTGTCCCATTTATTTCTTCGAGTCGTCTGTAATGTTATATAACCCAGAAGGAATAATTCACAAGGTACTGACGTCCTAATACGGGGAGCCCCAATTTAGACTCTTCAGACCTCTCCACAATATGCGAAAACAGATGCTCGAGAAAATGGGTGAATAAAAGAAAAGGACCAAAACTTTTACCTATGGACCAAAGCAAGGGTTTAAGGTTACACTAAACAGAGAACTGAGCACTAAACTAATTTAGAAAAAATGGCTTACCTTCAACGGTTCAAGATTTACAGATTAGGGATAAGGAAAAATTTCACAGCGCACCGAAATAAAGACACCCCACCAGTACCGAAGTCTTGAGCAACTGACCGTTTATAATGTGATTACAATTAATAACCTCATACACTTAATGAGTTACATACTTAAACACAGAGCGCAGAACCTCCTGGTATGAAATAATTCACTTCTCCAAATTAGGAAACTTCCCCATTATAGGCGACTTTCCCCTCCTGCCTCTTGTTGGAGCTGGACAGTTGGAATTCATCATACTGTTCTGATGTTAAACTGTTACTTTCCCTTTAAGCACGTTTCTTTACAGTTCACATTTTTTCTTGTTTATTTTTCGTAATAATCTAAGTCAAGTAATTCATTCTTATCCTAATTAAAAGAGAGAGCGAAAATTACAGTCTGGTGCTTCGTGCAAATAGCAGTGCTAGACTTCAGAACAGACACAACTTAGATTAGGTGGAGATTTATGATTCAATCAAAAGATCGTTACACGCATTAAAAATAAGGCTTCGTGTTTCGGCTAAGGAAATCCAGTTTTTATTTCCTTCTTATTCTGGCCACATCAACCTAAGAATTAATCCAGCACATTCTACACTGTAGAGGATTAATGTTGCATCTGTTAACACTCATTAACACATCAAACTCGGTATGACTCCTTTGGACGTGGGATCGGCCCGTTGTGGATACCTCTACTTTACAACATGCGATATGCACAGAAAAGAGACATCTACATCCCTGGCAAGATTCGAAACCACACTTCTAAAAAGTGAGCCCTAACCGGGTTCGGCTAACTAAATATTTTGAGGCCTTATTGCAAGAATTCAAGAGGGATATATTTTACAAATATTTATCAGTTTTCAGATATCAAACATGTAGAGATACAGTACGCCTAAAATGTAGGTTTTGAATATGTAAATGTTAATAAAATATTTATAATGCAATACGTCCTAAGCAATTTGTTGTTCTCGGAAGGGATATATGTATATATATATATATAAAAGTCTGAAAATCGAAGTGTAGATAAAGTGCGCAAATATTTCCCTTCATTTGTGTTATTCGCTTTGTAAATTTTTTGAAGTTTTTCCATCACTCATGCCTAATTTAAAGTTTTATCCCATTATTCCTTCTTAAAATTTTAAATTAAATTATTAGCGTCAAAATTTTACCTATGGGCTATAAGAATACCTGTCTGTAATTTACTTTACCTCTTTGGCCCCGACATTAAATCCGAGTGGACTTTGTTGAACGCCGGGATTTAAATTATGGGACGTGGTTCTTTAGTTCAAACTATTACAGATACAGAAAAAAATTTTGCTAATAGATACAAACACTGAAATATAAGAATTGCCGATATTGGTCAAACGTATGTAGCATTTACACAGATTTAGTAACTCAGCACATGTTTACTGATAAAATTCGCCTTGTCATATATAATATGTATGTTTACCTACAGGTTTCGATCGCTTTTGCGACCATCGTCATGGTATTTTATACGAATATAGATGAAATGTAAAAATAAGTTGGTGAATATTAATATGTAAAATTTCTTGTATCACTGTTTTTTTTTTTGTTTTACTACTTAAGTGGAAGTTTCCTCAAAGCAAGGACACGGAACATACAAATTTTTTTATGTTACATTGTCTGGAAATACAACCCTCCACACTGTGAATGCAACGTATTTTTCTTTCATCGCCAGACCTTTAGGGATATGGTCATATTTTGGGATTTCGTGAACAGGACGTAGACATTAAATTATTTGAACGTGAGGGAGAGGAGGTAACAGTGAAATGATGAAAAGAGAAAAATGCAAAGCTTCATAATTTGTTGCCTTCATTTAAAAAATCATATATATGTGCTTGTTTGTGTATGTGTATGGACGTGTTTTTATTGCTCTCATTGCGGTAGATGGCCACATGCGTTTCCTTTGTTTGGAGTGTGTTATATTCCTACAGCGATCAATATTCAGCAATGATTTACTTAGTAATATAAAATATTTTTATTTCCACATACTTCTGAAGTCTCAGCAAGATTTCTTCATTCAAGTAAATATGTTTTGTTTCACGATTGCCATTAAAAGTAAAAACCATTTATGACGGTGGATTAGGACATCCAGTACTCTCGTTCGTTCCTTGTGTCAACTTGCACAGTACGTTGCGCACACAACACAATAATTTCAGTTTCTATTTACCATATAAAAATTGGTTACATTTTCACAATACTTATTCCATCAACTGCACAGCACTGTAACTGCACATCTGTGACGTAATTAACCTCTATTCTTTTCTTTGTTAATCACCTCCCTGAAGATGATCAATGTAGGTCGAAATCATTAGAAAGAGTATCATACATTTATGAACATATTGCCTTTTATTGTTTTGCAGTTGTTGCAGTAAATGTCGTAAATTAATTTATTCACGGAACATGTATATTTTTTAAATTCACTAAGTGTCTTTTGCTGCCAGCCTGTGTGCATTTTGATGACTTACAGTTCGTAACCGAATGTACAGCAATGTAGACTTAGAACTGAAGCATGTTTTGAGATGGAAAGTGTTGGTCTGTATTAGAATGTACGAGCAGGACTGAACGTGAATGTGATTCTGTTGCTTGTTTGGAAAAGAACAGTTAGCATCATAAAATATGGAATGAATCGATTTAGCGTACTTTTCCAACTATTCGATATGGGGCTTATATCTTACATTATTCTTTACCAACGCAGTTTTATCTTAGCACGACACATACCAAAAAGAATTATTTATTTAATCTCAGCGCCCAGTGTACACACAAAAGCAGCTGAAATGCAACCGTATCTGTGTTTGTACTTTTCACAGCTTATCCGAAGTATCCTCAATAACTATCATTTCTACTGTTTGGTGGATGCCAGATAGGTTTCCCTTTAGGTGTGATAAATACCACTTCCCTACGTCTAGAGCCGATATTTAGAAAACGTATAAAACTACGTCACAAGCCAAACCACCACACCCCAAGCATTTCTGAATATTCGGACCTTTGGCTCACATTCTATTTTCCTTCTGTTCCAGGTTTTGTCAACCCACTGGATGATATGCCGCTTGTGCTGCATGCTTGTGATCGGAATTTGTCATTTCGAAGTAAAATATATTCTTGAAATTACCGGTTCAAGCAAATTTCCCGCATACGTATTAGGTTGTTGAAATTATCCAAACATGTGACACAATCGTTGCTGTTTATGTCCATGAATTCTCAAGCAATTGGAATAAAGAAATGTGGTTAGTAACCTCGAACATAAATTCGAGCCGGTACTTGCTAGCCATGTAGAAAATAATTGTATTTTATTTACGTTTAGATTAGTTTGCAAAATTTTCGAATTGTCTAAAATTATGGACCAGGACGGCGTTTTATTACTTCCTTTCCAGCCGTAGCTATTATTTCGGCAATTTAAAAAAATTATCATTAATAAGAAAACATTATGAGTCGAATATAGCAATTAATCCATTTTAAAATTTAATATTCTCATAATATCGCAAAATTTATTAAACCGCTACTTTTCAGTTACAGGTCCTTCAGAATTTGGTGCTGTTCTATAATTGATGAAGTAGTGTCATTTAATTCAACTCATGCATTCTACAAATTAATGCTTCTTTACCGAACGTCTCATATTTCGTGTATAGAGGTAGTCTACAAATACTTGTGACAATTGAAGTAAAATTAAGATTAAACAGACTGATTACCCCAATGAAATTTGGTTTTATGGAATAAAAGATGAGAGTGACAGGAAGGGCAAGGCAGTTTTAGTTTTGATTTGACACTCCGCTAGCACCTACTATTTGACTGTCATATTGTACTGCTAACGTGTGTGTGCACAATGCACTGTGTAAGGTGCACTACCAGACGTACTATTGTATAAAAGCACAAGACAAAATGGCTACAGGCATCGCTGTGTGTTAACATATGGCATTCTGTTGTCTTCGTCATTGCACCTGTTTCATTTCTTCTTTCTTGTCTTTCACTTGAAGCAGAAACATTAAGAAAGACAGCGTCTCTTGCATTATCTGCAACAGACAAATACTGCGTTAGCAACAGGCACATTTATATACATATATATGTAATAAATAAAGAGACTTGTGTAAATGAAATTAAATATCTACAATCCTGAGTTTTCACTGAACATGTCGGATGTGTGTCGTAATGTGTGAATCGCCAGATTCAGTAACTTTATGACTTGTCATCGGACTCTTTGTAATTATGAATATTCTTTTAGCCATGATTGTACTTGATGTTACTGGAATTCCGTTTCGTTTTCTTAGACATGGGTTGCCAAAGAGTGAGGGTCTTTAAATACAGTTGTGTATGCTACAACGAACGATGCTACAATGAGCGAATGCTACAACGAACAGTGTTTAACAGTAAAATCAGGCTGCTACAATGAACACAGATGCTACAACGAACGCGTAGGAATACTATAAGCCGATGTAGTTTGCGCTTGCTTATGACGCGTCGGGTCTTCCCGCTTTGATTAGAGCGTCGGATATTATGTTCGTTATCGTTTGTAAGTTTCAGTTATCAGTTTAGTTCAGTTATCTGCCTATTTGTGCTTTTATTACGGAAAGTACTATTATTGTTTTTACTAGGGAAGGACTGTTAATGCTTTTCATGTACGTTGGGTTGTATAGGGAAAGTTTGTTCATAGTTTTCACTAAGGAAAGATTGTTTATGCTTTTCAAATTTATATGTACAGCGTAAAAAAGTTAAATAATTTCATTTTGTGTATTTTTACAATTATATTTTTTATTTTGTTTTATATTTTTTCTGTTTAAATGGTTGTGTTAGATGGTAATTTTGCTGTAGGCTATGCCCCTGGAACGGAGTACCCCTAAATACATATATTTCCATATATGCTAGAAGAAACAAGTACTATAACAAACGGTGAGAGAGAAAACCAACAAGATGCAACAGTTAGATGTTTATTATCAACACTTTCTCAACAAGTTTCGGGCATCATTATGCCCATCTTCAGGAGACCAAGACGTGTGTTACTGCACTTCATGTTGTTCCTGCATTTCAGGAATTAGACAGACTATTAATTTTTCTGTCGATTACTCAAATACATCTGGAGCAATTACCTTCCGTCCTTCACTAATGGTGCCTTGAATGGACTTCGAATCGGAGTTTTATGACCGAAAGCAAGGACTCGAGTTGTGTGCACTGCATTTAGTAGGAATTCTAATATACACAGATAGCTTCGATCCGCTCGTAACTGAGGACTAGGAAACTTTTTTATCAACAAATATATCAAAAATGTTCGGTTGCAGTGTAGTGTATTTGATTTTAAAAAGTGTTATTGTGTGATTATTCAAAAAAACATATTTTTCTGTAATATCCAGAGCAGCCACGGCCTGTTAAAAATGCCATTTCGCTTTAGTAATGAATCAAACAATTTTGTAATCTCTCTGTTTCCTGTATGTTCCTACAGGGGTTTTCATCTTGGACAGGTTGCTGTAACCACTTCCTGCAAACTGATATAGCTGTTCTTCAACCTCATTTGTTTTAAGATTTTTTTAAAATTTGGAGTACGTTGGAAAGTCATATTTGTAGCTGCACAACTGTTTTTGCAAAAATAATGAAATTTATTTTCTCATGGTTTGCAGCCATCGGATAACTTCCTTAATTTGTCAATGGCGCTATCCACTCGTTAAATTCCACCATTACAGGATATTTTCGGTTCATTCTCGTGTATTTCTTCGTCTCCTTTCTTATACTTTCCTTCTCAGAATTTGACGTATTCACTTTGGTGGCACAAACCACCGCTCCCAGACATATCTTCATTTATGTTACTCTAAATATTATTGCCAGTTTTTCAGTTCCATTTTATTAGCATTTTCTTCGTGA
>Ga0131853_10008182_pt1 | contig 19031 bp, 8 predicted proteins | sample TergutLab28metaG_FD_92764 | JGI IMG/M metagenome (GOLD analysis project Ga0131853, IMG submission 92764) | Labiotermes labralis P1 segment gut microbial communities from Petit-Saut dam, French Guiana - Lab288 P1 (version 2) (version 2) | ecosystem: Host-associated > Arthropoda: Insects >...
TGGCGGACGCTTGTGAGTGCGGTAATGAACCTTCGGGTTCCATAATATGCGGGGAATTTCTTGACTAGCTGCAAACCAGTTAGCTTCTCAAGAAGGACTCTGCACCATGGAGTAAGTAAGTAATTAAGTATGTTAGGAAGGAGACTGTTCATGTGGTATTACAGTCTTAAGTAGATTTTTTTACATGGGTCCGTGCATCGTGAATCGAATTTAATAACTGTTCAACAAGATGCGATTATTCAGTTTATTATATTTCTGTAGGTAGCTCTACATGTTTCGGATGTTGACACCCATCATCAGGAGCTCGTACAACTATAATTACAGCTTCTGGTATTGATTAACTGGATATACTGCCATCCACTCTCGTTGTTGAATTTGAACTGATTCATGTTTACCGTACGGTACGGTATGCGCGAGGGTTGCCCATTCTTTTGCCCAGTAACACAACAACAAGCTCGTATGTTGGAGTTAATATGGAAGAATGTATTTCTTTGGATGGTGGCTGCAACTGGACTTCGTCGTTTCTGGTCACTTAGAATTGAGGAGGAATCTTTCACTATTCCTGCATTTGTGCCAAGTTCCAATACATTATGTGTCCCTTACTTATTATCTACCACTCACTGCTGGCAACAGTCAGCATCTGAGCATACATTGGCCAGGTGGTGACAAGCAGGACTTAGACGCCACTGAAATTATGGGAGAATGGAAGACTGTGAGGCTTACTGCTCCACTTGTGACAGTGTAATGTACGCAACATTTGGTAATTAGTTGGTATCTTTGTAAAGGCTGGAATGTGTTTGTATTGTAACTTTAGTTGACGTAACTTGGAAACGTTGGGCAGCTTACCTCACAACTGTTTTTTGAGAGGTTTATCCGTGCCCGAGTTAAATGACGTAAATATTAAGTAAAATATTTGAGTCAGCACAACGCCACTATAAAATCCCGAGGAAATTAGGTTAATGGAAGACTCGCAAGATTGATAACGCCGGAGAGAAGATCTACTGAAGTAATTTTGGTCTACGACACGACGTTACTCTGTTGCCTGCAGTACAGTTATACTTTATAATATATTTTCTGTTGTCATGTTGGGCTACTTCGTATTCTGGCTGATAACAGGAGGTAAGCTGGACTGACAGATTATTAAATTGCTCATTTTAGCGAGGTAGTTTCGGAAACAAAATGTTTTCTAAATTGTACGATTACTGATTGGGATTGAATAGTGGCGTGACGATTAATTGAGCTATAATTTTGTAACGAATTATTTGGCGTAACCAAGGAACTTAAGCATCCTATCCCGGACTTGTATAACTTACATGTATATTAATGTGTATATAGTAGACAATAGAATTCACTGTTAAGTTTGTTACGAGGTTCGTCACTCACTGAACCCAAAGGTGTCCTTTAGCCCCCTAGATACCTAGGTAACCCCGAAGCCTCCGACTTTGGCTATCGCTACCGCCTATTCCCTGTTCCCGTGAGAAATCCAGGATAGGCCGCTTAACGGCCACAGTAGGGTCGCCCAAACTTACCGCTTGACTTGGGCACTACATAAATTGGTGACACAACCCTCGTAGTCACTACATAAATTAGTGGCAGCGGTGGGATACAAATTAAATGAACAAACGGCAGTGGAACTGAAAGGAAGAAAGTCTGAGAAGTCTAATGTGTTAAGACTTCAGTGGGTTATGAAGCCATAAATTGCTGTGTGTTTTGTAATGTTGTGGAATATCGTACTACGTCTGTAGCTGCCGTTCATTAAGGACCAATGCTGATCCAGATGTATTATTCAGACCTCTCGGTGACCTTTTTGTAGGGTTAACTTATGCGTAAGGCGCTTTGTTACTGTGGAAAACTGAAATAAATATGTGTCATTAGGGGAGGTGTTTTCTAGTATGTACAAGTGTCTTCGTGAGTGACGCTAATCGCGGGCACACAAAAAAGAACGGCTGTTGTGACAAATAATTTTGCCCACAGTGAGTGTCTTTTGTACGGAGAACACCATGGAGGCTTAATGTGAGAAGTCTGTCACGTGGGGACACGGGGAAGTACTCGTTCCAGCTCGCACGGTATCGATCCAATAGGACAGAACACATTTCTGAAGGAATGGCTGACGGCTTGATCGGCTGGCCGGCCCAGTTAAACGGGTTAGCCTAAATGTAAAGGGATACATCAGCCGAGACTAGTGGTTCCGCGAGTCCGTTGCTTAAAATTGGTGCACTTTAGGGTTCCGAAAAATGAAATGAAGGTTTTAAAGGAACTCGTATTATTGGTATAAAGCTTGAGGAGCAACACAAGAGAAGTCGAGGCTCTTGTAGGCGTTGCTTGTGCACTGTAGGGTCATCTGAACATAGTAGCGTGTCAAAATTGTAAAAACTATAACTTTTGCTCAACAGCTGGCTGCCTTCTTCTGAGTAGACTTGCTAACAGTTACAGACGGTTTAGAAGAACGTTCTGCCGCCCGCCTTCAAAATGATTTAAACGCAAACTTCCGGGGAAACAGTCGCCTTCAGGAAGACCGATTTAGTAATAATGATAAACCCCTTTGCAAACGACTTCATTCCACTCTCAAGATTTACTGATTAATTTTGACGGCCCTCCGCAAGAACGTACCTGTTTAGAATTTATTATTAAAATTCGCAGTTTTTATAGTCTCTTGAAGTCCTTTTCGCAAGCCAACTGATTTCATGAAGAAGAATACAATGAGCTCCTTGAAATGTTTTTGATTTGTACAAGTTCGATGTGGTGCTGCAGTATATTCAGTAGGCTGTATATTAAAATTCACATTAAGTTTTTAATGAATCTGGCTGCTTTCCATGTAAGTGCCGCGTTACCTCGCTTAGTGAGAGGCAATGCTAAGACACCTAATTTATTGTCTACCGTATTCTGCGTTGCTTTCAACATGAACTACGATTTTGCAGACGTCCAACTTCTAAGTAGCGAAATAAATTTGAACTTGTGACGGAGAGTTATTCTATGTGGGGTGGACCGAGTGTGTGCGTGTGTGTTTGTGTATGTGTGTGCGTGTGCATGGCTGAGCAGTTCGCAGTATCTCACATGGAGAGCGGCATGATACTAGCGCAGCAACCTAAACCCTGGACAAGGGTGGAGGCTAGGAATATTCCTTATTATAAGACATGTGACAGTAATCGGTGGGGAAGACCTTGCGAAGACAGAACAGAGAGAAAACTGGGTATAGGAAATGAAATTGTGGAAATGATAGTAAACAACGCAGGGAAGGAAAGGATAAACAGAGAGATAGACGTGTGGATGGAAGAATAAATCTGAGAATAAGGACGGGGAGACGTGAAAAAAAATTAGGTAAAAGAGGAGAATATATGAATATCACAAAGACAGAAATGTATAAATGGAGAATGAAAGACAAAAATTAATAAACGGCGGAAGAAGAAAATGCGCCATATGAAGTTAGGGAAAGAGAACATTGAAAATAAAGCGTAGAGAAAAAATGACGAAATAAAGTACAAGCAAGGAAAATACGACCAGAAAGAAAAAGAGTAAGACGGAACATAAAAAGAGAATACATTACGAAGTAAACACGGGGTAATGGGGGAAGAAGAAATGCTAGCTAGAGATATGGAAACACTCATACGACACATTTAACAGATACCGAGGTGTGAGTGTTTCCTCAGTGCTAACCATATATCATGGAAACTGCAGGATACATTAATCAATTCTTATTTTGTTACTGAGATTCGTTTCGTGTAATAACCCCCCCCCCCATTTCCTAAGAATAACGACGTGAACTGTTCTAGTTGAAATCCAGGGGGGAGGGGTCTGACAATCCGAAAAAAAGGAAACATAATAGTTAAGACACGGCGAATTAAAGGAAAACGCTTAAAAATGTTAAGTGTGCGGAATGTTATGACAGTTTTATAGATTTGGTTCTGTCATTATAAAACATTTGTAACTAAAGTTTGACCTTAAATACTGTATATCCTGTCTGTCGCCATGCACATATCTAGAACGTCTGAAATCTGACAAGACAACCCTTTCAGTTGTATTTGTATTTTGTTTGTAGCTTTAAATGTACCGTCATATTTCAGTAATTGCGTATACAAGCCAAGTACCCTAGAAGTAAAAACTAATTAAAGTAATAACATGTACCTTAATTAGTGTAGTATTAAAAATTATAGAAGTACATAGTAGTACAGGGATACTTAATTAGAATGTAGATTGTGTAAGGGCTAACGACGTCTCAAAATAATGAGATTTCAACCAACAAGGAACATTTTACTTACAGCATTTGGGGACGTAGCAGTAAATCAGGCAATCGGCAAAGGGTGCTTAATAATTCCATTCATGTACATATGTGTAACGGCGATGGAAAGGTCTGGTATAATGGGATATACCCTATTTTCCAAAATGGGTCTATACAATTTTCAGATATTAAATATCAGCAAGTCGAGTTCTGTTGTTGTATGACTTATAATATGGAATTCTTATTACACTGAGTTACAAGGTTACGCCCTCTTATTTAAATAAGTATTTCATATCTAAAAATGCTTCATATTACGTTTTATACATCAATTCAGGATATATTTTTCTCGAGTGTCAGTTTTCTCTGCACTTAACCGGTTTTAACGAAATTAATGAAATGAGTTCCGAGTTTCTTAGAGTAACTTATTCAGGAATCAAAATTAAATTATCTTCCAAAAATTCTGTTTGTATCTCTGATATTAAATACGAAGGAGTCCTTTAATTCTAGAGATTAAATGTAACGCGCAGACACTCTCTTAGCATTATGCATTTATTATATATGAAGAGTGCGTAAGAAAGTCGGCGATTTCTGTTGTAGTTTTAACAAGGACTGTCTGTGTTCACGGTTTTAATTTATTGCAAAATATATAAATGTGATAACTGAAGAATGAAAAAGCCAACTAGATGCCACTTATTATTTTATTGTACTTCTTATAGGCTCAACATGTTTCGGGCATTACTATGCCCATCATCAGGAGCTCGCGACTATGATGTTGATTACCACGTTTGTCGTTTCATTCTTGATTTGCTGTAGGTTGGAGGTTAGGTGCGGTTAGCCTGGAGTGGTGTCTGGGCTGCAGGCTATAGCTCCTGATGATGGGCATAGTAATGCCCGAAACATGTTGAGCCTATAAGAAGTACAATAAAATAATAAATGGCATCTACTTGGCTTTTTTATTCTTCAGTTATCACATTGATGCACGGTCCAATAAACATCAGATATAAATGTGGATATTACTGTGTTAGAAGTTAGTAAGGAGATCCATATGCAAAGAAATGTAACAGAAGTCTTAAAGCATATTATATTCTCCCCCGAGAATGTGGCACAAATGTGAAATCATTGGAAAGGATAGTGATAAAAGACTGAATTTAGTCCTGGGATCCCCTATTTGTATCAAAATCATACGTTTTAATTTGAAATTTTCGGGAGGAGAAACATTTTATGTTGTCGCACTTCATAGTTAGGAAACCTTTGCCTTAATCTAGCCTAACGCGCACTTGCGCCACTGTAGCACGTGTGTATCACTTTCTTACGGATTTAACTTTTCATTTTAAATGCGCCTTCTCTTCCTTTTGAATCCGATTCTCTACGTCTTCGGGTTCCAGTAAAGTTTGTTTTCTAAGACTAAACGTCTTATTCTTTTGTAGAAGCATTATAAATCGATTCACGGGACTTATATATCAGTCTGTTCTCAGTTTTATTACTATTATATGTCTTGAGTTTGTCGTACTGTCAGTATGCCATGCGTACTTCCTACAGCATAAGTGGCATAACTATTCATGCAGATAAATGTAAAGTAAAGGTAAAATTCAGCCTAGAACAAGCCACGAAGGCCCAGAGAGGGAGTAGAGGTATAAGCTTTACTTTTTCTTTAACCTCGGCGCTAGATGCGGTAGGTGGTCAACGCCACGCCCCGGCCGCTTTACTCCTGGGAAAGACCCAGTACCCATTGTACAGGAGGCTGGGTGGACCCCAGGACCGGTCTGGGCGAGTGTAGAGAACCTCCCCGCCACCGGGGCTCGATCCCTGGACCGTCCAGCCCGTTGCGAATCGCTATACCGACTGAGCTATCCCGGCCCACCGCATGCAGCTAAAGACAGTTTTAAAATCCGTCAGGTGTCTCAGAATGTATTAGGGAGATCACATTGTGTCGCTGACAATTTTATAAGCCTTACTGCCTATCATTAAAAATGGTCATTGTGTCTTAAGTTCTAATCCTGCTTTCACCAAAGTTGTTTCCTTACTTTTGTGTCAAATGCGTTTATATGTTGAGTTACTGACTCATAGTGTTCTCTATAGAATTAGTGGCTCTGAATGCCATCTGTAAGTAACTGAGTATCATTATTGCGTTAGAAATATTACACAGTCCTGTAACATATTGAATATACCCGAATATTCGTTAAATTGGGCTTATTTTTGTCTTCAGATAATTGGCTATCATTTTACCGACAAAAGTTAGTATATTATTCCATTATTAAAATTATCCCGTGTTTGATTTCAACCTTTGCTATCAGTATTAGAAACAAACACGTCATAAGATCTGTCATTAGTGCTACAGTGTTAAGGTGAGAGTGGAACCAGATTGCGAAGCTTTGTGTACGTCATATTTAGGCTACTACAAAAACGGCTGCAGTTTACCGGAACTAACTGAATATTGTGCTGTCACGTGCATTCAGGTATTTGTAAATACAACACTGAATTAACTATTTTGACACTGAAGACTGTGCACTTTACTCGTAAATCGTACTACAATTTAAGGGATATGCATGATACCCAAAATAAATTTCACAAAGTACGTACATCAGGTACGCAGTGGTGCGGCTGGTTGGGGCACTGCGCTACAAGCCGTAAAGTCGCAGGTTCGATTCCCGAGGGGGTCATTGGAATTTTTAATCGATTCAAACTTTCCGGCCCCATTATTGCCCTGGGGTCGACTCAGTCTCCAACAGAAATGGGTGTCAGGTGTATGTCTTGGGGGGGGGGGGTTAAATGCGGTCGGTGTGTAGGGCTGATGTCAAACTTGCCACATTCGTAAGCTGGTTTTGTGGAACTTCATGGAACCTCAACCTCTTGGAGCCCTAAGGGACTTCTAAGGCTTGTGTAGGGTTAGGTTAGGTTAGGTTAGTTTAGGTTTACATACACCAGTGGTCTTTTGCAATTCAGCGGCAGTGTTTTTTTTTCTGGAAAGTTTGAACTTCGTGCTTTACTGAAACTTTAATGCACATTGCTGATCCCGACAGAAAACATGACATGCGCCACGTCACGAACATACGCGCCTACAGTTTGCACGAATTATCTGTGCTGTTCAGTTATTAGTCGAACGTGGATGTGACCGTTAGAGGCGTTTGGCTATGATCGTTAAAGATACACCTGAATGGAAATAGAAGATTCTGTGGTGACTGAACAGAAATGCAGTGCATGTACTAACCATAATGAATCGCAGTGTTGCGCAGTCCTACGGAGTATATAACAGTAAGATAACGCTTCCAGTTGATGGAAACCATTTTGCTTCACCAGATGTGGCTAATCGGCAAAGTTGCCTCTGATCCCCCCCCACCGCTACTTTCCACAACACAAAGACTTCCAAAAGATGGAAAATTCTTCGCCAGAGTTCTACAAGTGAAGGAGAAACACTAGTTGTTAGTTAATTTGTTTGTTTTCTGAAATAGTGCTATTAGTTGAACTATTTTTTATGGTTTTTTTAAGCTCATGGTTCCGTGTATCAAAATTCATACTAAATAAAAATCCAACTAGATGTAACATTATGCAGTCTGGTTTATTTTACTGCAAAGTCACTCTACATTTTTCGGATGTCACCGCACTCATCATCAGGATACTAGAAACTGTAACCGCAGCCTCCGGTACAGGTCATAATATCGGTACAGTTACTTCTCTCCAACTTGGGCAGATCGGGACTCTCGAGAGTCCCGATCTGGCCACATTGGAGGGAAGTAGCTGCATTGTTGTGTCCCAGACATATTATTTAGGAAATTATGAACTGTTTTGTTAGTACAGTTCATCGTAACTTACTGGAGAATGACAGTGGTTAATCAAATTCATATTAACGCACTTCAAGACCAGATGAGATACCGAGATGCTTGCTAGCATTCTGTTCAGTATCTGTCATGTTCCCACCTGATATCTAAAATTCTAAAGATAGAAATATGCCGAGATGTAAGTTTACTCGTTAATATGGATGAGAAATTCTGTTTCTCGCCTTAAGGGAAGTAGTTTCTATTTAAAAGGTCGCAAGTTGGAATACCCTTCAACTTTCAATTTCGTCGCCAGTTTCGAGTGTGAAGTGCAATTATGTAGTGAAATTTTATGAGCTCTCCGACTGACGTATAGGAATAACGGAATAATAATAATAGAAATGTGATTAAAAAAGAAGCCTAGAAGATTCTAAAATACAAAGACCTTACAATAAAAATACGGAGACCGCGGTAGCACAGTGGTTAAGGTGCTGTGTTACAAATCGGAAGGTCGCTGGTTCGATCCAATCTGGTGTCATTGGAATTTTTTATTGACATAAAATCCTTCCGATCGCGCTTTGGCCCTGGGGTCGACCCAGCCTCTAATAAAATTAGTAACAGGAGCATTTCCTGGGGGTAAAGGCGGCCAGTGCGTAAGGCTTACAACCTTACCACCATCCTGTGCTGTTGGCATGAGATCTGGGAACCTTAACTTCCTGGAACCCTCTGGGCCATTCCAGGCCTGTAACGGGACTGCTTTTTTACAATAGAAACACAGCGCATGTGGAATGTGTAGAATGTAAAAACCAATTTGATACCAGTAATAACAGGGGCGACGGGGACTATTTCAAAACCATTCAAGAAATACGTGAGCAACATACAAGGAAATCATGAAGTCAAGGAACTCCAGAAAACAGCCATATTGGGCACTGCACACTTACTTCAGAAAGTACTAATGTGAAAGTACAATAGCGTCAACAAAGGAACTAGCGATATAAGCACCATGAATAGTAACAACAGAATAGCTGCAACACTGTATTCCCATGGACACAGTTTGCCTCACGAATATAAGTATAAATACCCTGCATAAAGGAGATGATGATGATGATGATGATAATAATAATAATGATAATAATAATAATTCAGTGGGTGTTCAGTAACAAGCAGGCTCAACGACACAAATAACAATTTTAAAGCCAGCACAATACAAGAACAATACCAATACACAAGATGTAGGGCTTAACACAACACAAAACAAACAATACTATTACTACTACTACTACTACTACTACTACTACTAATAATAATAATAATTATTATAATTATTATTATTATTATTAGCCGCGATAATGAAAGGGAACATGTGTGTTAATAGACGTTGCAATCTCAGGAGATAGAAATGTGATTAAAAAAGAAGCCGAGAAGATTCTAAAATATAAAAACCTTACAATAGAAATACATATCATGTGGAATGTAAAAACAAAGGTGATACCAGTAATAATAGGGGCGAATGGGACTATTTCAAAGTCATTCAGAAAATACGTGAGCAACATACCTGGAAAACATAAAGTCAAGAAACTCCAGAAAACAGCCATATTGGGCACTGCACACACATACTTCGGAAAGTGCTAATGTAAAAATACAATACATTCAACGCTGAAACTAACGATATAAGCACCATGAATAGTAACAACAGAATAGCTGAAACACTGTATTCCCTAGGCACATAGTTTGTCTCAGGAATATGAGAATAAATACCCAGCATAAAGGAGATGATGATGATTATGATGATGATAATAATAATAATAATAAATTATGTTGCCATGAAATATCTGTAGGTCGATTGGGTTTAGAAAGAGAAACTTGTATCCGACAGTAAATGGATAATAATGTACGGTAGACTAGTATTTACAAAAAGATACCCTTTAGAGATGCGTGCATTTCACTTGCTGCACATTTGAACTCCTGTTTCAGTGGTACATTTGCGTGCCATATAGTGCTGTCTGTCCGGAATACGCAGTACATGTCCGTTTTGAGACGAAAATAGATCCCGGTTCATGGTGAATGATACATAGGCTTTTATCGGACGTGGGGATGCGGATTCTACTTGTTTGCTGACTGAGGCGGAAACGTTCCAAATTGTGACAGTTTTGTAGCCGGTGGATGACGTCATATGATTGGCCAACTCCTTCGGTTTTATGAAAAGCTGTCATTCGTTGGCGAAATAAAAACCATAATATTGCGTATACCTTTTAAACTAAATCCTTTTGCATTTCAGTATATTTACTTCAAAAGGATGCTGAGCTATGTAATTAGGTGCACCGACCATGTAGATTCCAATTCGAAAAGGCTACGTCCTCGTTACATGCGTTACGTGATATCTAGAACATTCTGGACATAAAATAAGACCGACTGCGCACACATATAATTCCCATGATATTATCGATACGTTTCCAAATTCTAAATATTATGTCGTATAAATATTTTAGTTTGTGTAGTCTTTTTTGTTGTGAAATTTCTTAAAATACCGCACAAACGTTCTTCCCCTTTCCCTTTATTGCTCTCGTTAGGTACCATCACTTCATTTCCCTGCATTTTATTTTTCTTTGCTTCTATTTCCTCCCATTTTCCTCTAATTTTTTTCTTTTCTTTATCTCCATTTCTTTTCCAATCCTCTTGTTTTTTCGTGTTCCTCCTCCTCATTCCCTTCCCTTCCCTTCTCTTCCCATTCCTTTCTTCGCTTCCTTTCCATACCTGTTTTTGTAATTCATGCATTGCATGAGGGCTGGTTGTAAACTTACCGAATTTCTCAGCATATTCGCTTGATAATCACGGAGTTATCACGTGATATAAAATTTATATCTGCATGGTCTTTAAGTTATGTGTCAATATTTGTTGTTTTAAGAGTAGTGACAATTCAGCTAAATACTAAAAGCAGTCCAATCCGAATCTTTGGGTGAAATATTTTTGTTTTCATAGGTTATTAACCATCAAATCTTTGTTGCACCTACCAGACGAAATTTCTCCTTGGCAGTTGGAGTCACTTAGTTGTTTTGCGTTTGTGAGTGTACTGCCGGTTTGTCTATATGACGGGGGCTCTCTTCACCTCAGAGAGACTTGAAGCAACAATCAGGTTACACAGCACAGCGATACCAAACTTTAAACTGCTCCCACATCAGCTCTCGTACGTGTTACTGTAGCCGTGAATCTTGCAGCCATTTGGAGCGCTGGGCTTTGCGTCGCATCTCGACCCAAACATTCACATGCTTCCTGCTAATATTCGTCTCAAAGACGTTCGTCGCGTTGTGCGAGTTTTTACTTTTTCGAGGTAAAAATGTGTCTATTACCATTTCAGTCAAATTAGATGGTTTAGAATTAAGATACATCATCTGAGCTTTGTTCACGAAGGTAGAGACGATGGTGATTATGATAATTATTCGGAATAGAGTTCTTGGTAGGCTAGCAGTCCCTCCGCTGCCAGCTGTGCAACCAGAATTTTCAAAACATCCCGCTACTGAACCGTATCCTGAGCCAGCTGAATCCATTTCACGCCATCACACCATATTTAAAGTATATTTTAATATTATTCTCCCATCTACGTACGCGTATCCCAAGTGGCTTCATCCCATTCGGAGTTTTTGACTAAAATTTTGTAAAAATTTCTTATTTTTATCGTGCGTGTTAAGTGTTACTCTAGCCTTAATTTTTTTTTTACTGGATTGCCCCAGTGTTTCTTACGTCTGCACATTACTGTTCTCTTCTTCTGTAGGGTTCTCTCTTCTCACTTTGGATCCTTTCTCACTTAGTTTCAAGCATTTTCATATTCAGCAACCAAAATGTATATAAATTCCGTTGGGTTCTGGGACCATATCTGGACCATATCTGAAACTCATGTAAATCAAATTACAAGTAGGCTGACGCATGTTCTTAGGCCGTTACTTACTAGACACAGAAATCACGGAACATATCAGATTACGATGTGAGAAATGTAAGGAAAAGTGACACTGCCGTACAGTAATACACTGTTGGGAGTAAATTGTGCTTGAGTTACTTGATAGTAGACTGAGATGTAATGGATGATATTATTGAAATTAGTGTTAGGTATGTGGTTTGTAAAGAAGTGACATATTACGGTGGGTCATGAAATTTTGAGGTTACTCGTCTTGGAAATTTGTAAGCTACAATAGCTTACTGACGATTTGTCGAGTGCGTGTTGTGTAAATCGAATGTTTCGATGTTATTCATAAAACTTGGTAGATATGAAAGCGATCGTGACCTCTTAAACACGGTGTTGTGGAATTGTGTTCATGAAACTGTGGACATGCAGCGGAAGTGAATTCGGGTAGTCTCTGGATTAAGAACATTGACTCGGGGTTTGCCATAATGCTAAGCGATAAACCACGACGTTTATTGGGTCCATTATTTAAATAATCACCGGAACTTAGATGACGTGACGGAACTGTTGGGCAGTCCATGTGAAAGGGAATCACGTAACTGGCGTGAATCGACGTATATGTTGATGACATAAGAGCGAAATCGCCTCTTCAAATGAGTACCAGTACGTAAAATAACGCCAGATTTCCAAAATCGTATTTCGAGACCAAAATAAAAAAGATAGTGCGAGCTGAAAGCCGGACAATGAATAAAGGCAAAATCAACAAAATATGGTGATGGGAAAAGTGACAACGAAGGATATCAGTATTAGATATTTGCTACGCGCGCGCGCGTGTATATATATATATATATATATATATATATATATATACACACACACATACACACATGCACACGCCGCGTGAGAAAACACACACACACAAGCACAACACATTTGTGGGTAGTAATTACGCAAGAATCTAGGTTATTTGTCTATATAATACTGAAATTTTACATAAGTAGTAACTGAAGACTTCCTTAAATGATCTGTGGATTTGTAGAAGTCGTATCTATTTCAGAAGAGAGGTCTTATTTTCATGCACTCCTAATATAGATAGTTCGATCCGTCCTGAAAATCTCAAAATTGTAAGATATCAAATTCATGCCTATACACATACACGCTTCAGATTTTCGATTCTGTCTTAATAATTATGTTCTGGTGATGGCAAATTAATGCTGTAACTTGCAGCAATGGGGTTTTGTGGGGATGTAATGCACGGTATTGTTACCGTGATCTATTCAACTGTACGCCACAGTCGAACGTTCCTATTACAGTGTTGCCATTATCAAAGGAAAATGAGCGCCTGACGTTCGGGCGGGATATATGGTTTCACGACGGAAGGTCTGAACTTAGTGAAATGAAAGGTGAAACTTGATATGTCTAAACGATTTTTGAAGTATGTAACAAAGCCGAATAAATAGGATAACAATGTTAAAATGGATCTATAGGAAAGGGGGATGCGTGTCTTAGATAGAGTTCAGTGACAGGGTACTGGAAGATATTGCATGATGAAGAGCTTCGTGGTATGAACTTCTCACCAGACGTTATTCTAGTGATTAAATCAAGATGGATGAAGTGGGTGGGGAATGTAGCACGGGGGGAGAGGAGATTTGCTTACAGGGTACTGGTGAGGAAACCTGAAGGAAAAACCACCTGGAATACTCGGACACAGATCAGAGGACAATATTAAAGTTGATGTTAAAAAAATAGGTTTCGGAACTCAGACTTGGTTTATCTGGCTCACATAAAGGATAGGTGGCGGGCTGTTGTGAAGACTGTAGTGAACTTTTCGGATTCCACTAAATGCGGGGAATTTCTTGACTTAATGATGTTCTGTTAGTTTCTCAAGAAGGGCTCTGCTGCATGGACGTAGTTACAGTTCAGTGGAAGGTTGCTGCGAACGCCGTAATAAATACCTGTTCACATTCCATAGAAGGTCATAATTTGTTTTTGATTAGCCAAGCACTGCGTCCCATTTATTTAATTAGTTCATTGTGACCCGAAGATTGGAGTCACTGCTTGAAGTCTGGATAATTAACGTGTCACTCTGTTCGGCTACTATACGTGCATTATTCGTTAATGTTTGTGGTCTCTATTGTCTACAGGAGGTGACTGTAGGCCTACTTGTGCATCATTGATGACGAAGTGTAGCGTGTACCACATTCAATATTTGATGTCCCGTTCTTTCCAAGTCTAGGGAATCTATATTGCAGCAGCTTGCTTGCGTGTGTGATGTCGCTAGGCCGAAGGAACAATGCGGGTGAACATGTCATACGAAACAGTTGTCCTGTCACATGTCTCCTAAAGTTCGAAGCAGTTCCTGCCTAATTTCGTCGTCCTCTAGATTACTTCGGGGACCGCGGTGGCACAGTGGTTAAGGTGCTGTGCTACAAATCGGAAGGTCGCTGGTTCGATCCCAGCTGGTGTCATTGTAATTTTTAATTCATATAAAATCCTTCCGATCGCACTATGGCTTTGGGGTCGACTCAGCTTCTAACAGAAATGAGTACCAGGAGTATTTCCTGGGGGTAAAGGCGACCGGTGCCTAGGGCTGACAACCCTACTACCATCCTGTGCCGTTGTCATGAAATCAGGGAACCTTAACTTCCTGGAACCCTCTGGGTCACTTCCAGGCCTGTAACGGGACTGCTTTGCCTTTACCTTTACCTTTAGATTATTTCAAAACAACTCGCGTAACTTGACTACAGTACCATATCGTGTTACACAGAAAGTCGTTTTACTTTCAAATTTCATAAGGAATACTGAGATAATAGGTTATGTAGTTATTTTTAAGACACATCGTAGGAATGTTATGACAATGCTGGGTATTTTCTTGTTGTGCGGTAATTCCTACAGGCCCACTGCTTGGTCCCACTAAAGTGGCTATCCCACTCTCTGTATAGCATAACTTAATTGTAGAGGAACTCGGGAAGTGAGACGTTGGCGTATTAAAATTCCGCAACGTATTAAAATGTCAAGACGTTAAAACCTGAAATTTCGGTGCATTTTAAGTTAAAGACGTGTCTTATATGCCATAAAGGCATGTGGGGTGATGGAGGTGTAGAGCCATTCATTCTTAAACCTGACACTAGGTGGGGTGAGCGGTCAGCTTCACTTCGTGGCCCCTTAATGCCCTGGGATCTAGTCCGCGTTACCTATTGAGCAGGAGGCTGGATGGGTCCCAGGATCGATCTGGAGAAATATCATGCCCGTCTTAGTAATTAACCACCTTAATGCACTAATTCTTGTTTTAAATAAGTTTATTATATACCTCTACATGTTTCGAGCACTATGTGCTCGAAACATGTAGAGGTATATAATAAACTTATTTAAAACAAGAATTAGTGCATTAAGTTGGTTAATTACTAAGACTATACTGAGATGCACGGTCACCAAAACATAAAAAATTCATACCCGTTTCTGGAATCGGACCCCATTTTGTCGGTCATGCAACTGGTACCCTTGTCATACCGCGTATAATGTCCCCACGCATGGTACCTTATGTTTTTACCTCCGCTTTCATACTTGTGGGAATGGAGCGAGAGAGAATAACTTAGTAATGTCACGTCAGAGGTGTCACTTTGTTAGAGCATAGATAGGGGAAAGGGTAAGTGGTCAGAGAAAATGTGACGTGTTGACATGGTCAGACATACATCCAGTAATTGTCTACCCTGGCACTGAACCCGATCTTACGAAGTGAGAGGCCGGCGAATAACCACATGAAGTGTGATAACACAATAGCTACAGTGCGTGAGGACTTCACCTGAGATGCTAACGGGTTTGGGGAGAGGTTCATCTGAACTGTTACAACAGAGACTATCTCATGTTTTTAGTTTTACATGTTCCATGTTCCGTGAATTCATAGGATATATTAAACTTTTTAAAGAGACCAACAGGTGCACTTGAGTATATGAATGTAGTTTTATTACGTAGTGACCACCGACATGTTTCGGCCATTCATGTAGCAATCTGACGGTCTTTTTTTTAAAAAAAAAGATTACACCCGTATTTCTAATCGACATAATGCGATCGTAGCAATGACGGCTGGAGAGTTGTGCGGAGGACGACGACGTTACATCTTGGAGTGCTTCGACCAACTGACTAAAGTATTTAAATGCGAGCTTGTAAATAAACTGCTGAATGTTAAGGACTTTACGATTCGGTTTTATTCAAGCACTTTCAGCGTTCAAAGAATTCTAAACCATCACATAGCAGACGTACATATACTTTCTGTGTGTGTGTGTTATATGCTATTTAGCATTTGTAATTAGAGCTTTTGTTCATTAAATACAGAAATGTATTATGATAAACACCAAGGCCTTTTTTACGCCTGTTTGTTTTGTGATTTTTTGCTTTAACGCCCTTTGCCCATTTACGCCACTTCTTAAAAATTTACGCCCAGTTATTTTCGGTTGAATGCCTTTGGCTTATTTTTTATTTACTGGTCTTTTTTGGCAATAATTTTTTTGATTTAAGCTTTTTCATGTACTCACCCTTTTTCAGGAACACAAAAAAGGACGTAAAACAAGGCCTTGGCTTATACGATCGTAATGGATATATGACGCTGCAAAAATTAATAAACTATTTTCGATAATGAAGAATGTCGCAAGGTATGGGTGACTGTATCATTCCGCATGACGTCAAGCTGTTTGTATTATGGCTTGCTTGTAAAAAGAATAGAGCTATTTGTAACTCAAATACGTTTCGTAACGTAACGTATGAATATAATTTGTTTTACTCATACGGTGCATATTCTTACAATTAATACATCAACCAACAAAGGCACTTAATAAAATACAATTCATAATAAGTATTGATCTTCTGAATTTGCGTAATAAGGACCAAAAAGATATACTTTTCTCTCTTAATTTATTTCAATAATCATCGAATTTGACTTTCAGAGGAACGTGCATCGTGATATATTCTTATAATAAAAGCCAATGAGACGCACTATTTCTCAAATTCATTTTGATAAACAACTTTGCATGTTTCGGACAGACCTACTGTCCATCATCAAGAGTCTGTCTGTTAGAGCGGTCAGGATGGAGTTCCATCCTGACCTCTCTAGCAGACAGTCAACATAACTAGCATGACAAATACCAGTTCCTGTGTATACAGTGATCAGACTTCTGATGATGGACACTAGATTTGTCCGAAACATGTAGAATTCTTTATCAAAATAAATGTGAGAAATAGTGCATCTCGTTTGCTTTTATTAGAAGAGTAAATAGTCATCCTCTACATGTTTCGAATAGATTAACTACTCATCAACAGGAGGTAGTTTACGGTATCAGAGTGAATAATAGAGGGCAGTGTATGTTCTTCTCTAAAACAACTTATTTTATTTGATGGTAAAGGTGTATTTACATTACTACCTAAGGTACAACTACATGTTTCGGCTCTTGACAATAGCCATCTTCAGGTTGTACATGAATCCTTAGAAAGTAGTTATACAAGATTCAATATGGGGTGTATACGGTGGGGATGAGGTGGGAACGAGATCTCTCTGCCTGTTAAAGTAAATATAGGTATTGCATTTGTATAACTTACTCTTTAGGCCTTCTGGATGTAGCCTCGACTGGCATTTATAGTCATAAGGTTCGTCATCCCCGTTGTGTTGAATAAACTAATAGAGTAAAGTGTATGATCCACAATTGCCAACCAGAGCACCATATAATGAGTCAGTGTAATTCAGTTTACAGTCTCATACCCGGTCAATGTAAGATTAATTTTAAGGTTGTCCTTCTATTAACACCCCCCCCCCTTCAATCTTTCCGAGTTAAATTTATAGTCATTTGTGTTTCTCGTCTGGTGCAAGTTACGTATCCCATCCTTCGCGTACACAGTAATGTGCGGTGACTGTTTGGTTCTATTTTTTACTGTGTACAAATTACACGTGTTCTAATTACATAATTTTCGTTCCCCCCTCTTTCTTCTGCACTCATGATTTAAAGTATTATTCTCCTTACCTTGTTCTCAAACACTCAATCTGTGTTTTGCTGAGGCACCAGGCCACGTTACATGCCCGTATCAATCAGCCCATTAATTACTAAATTTTAGCATGTATTTCAGTACTTTGGTTTTAAGATAGGAAATATAAAGATATATTTATGAATATGACGATATTAAACAATCAGCTATGTAATCAGATTTAAACTCCTTATCACCAGATGACATAAGAATATCTGTCACAAGATTCCTCTTCTAGTACAGGGCCTTCCGCATAATACTGGTTTCCCCAAACTGTTCTTGTCGTACGCAGAACTAACAAATATTATTTGCAGTTGTAAAATGGCTGTACGTTCGTCCGGAATGCAATAAAATTGATTTTATTCTGTTGCAACATACAGAATTCAGTGAACTTGTAAAAATATGTTTCCAGTTGAACATAAAAAATAGTTGAATGACCTGCAAGTTTATTTCACGGAGTACAAGAAGAGATTTAACTTTCATGGGTCCGTGCATCGCTAATATAGTGGCAGGGTTCAACCAACAAGATGCGACGTTTCTCAATTTATTTATTTCTGTAAGATGCTCTACATGTTTCAGACGGTTTCTCCGCCCATCAGCAGATGCTCAAAACTGCACATACAGCGTCAGGTGTTTGTCGGACAAATGGTATGACAAATACCTGACGCTGTGTAGTGACTACGGGGGTTGTGTCGCCAATTTATGTAGTTCCCAACCCAAGCGGTAAGTTTGGGCGACCCTACTGTAGCCGTTAAGCGGCCTATCCTGGATTTCTCACGGGAACAGGGAATAGGCGGTAGCGATAACCAAAGTCGGAGGCTTCGGGGTTACGTAGGTATCTCGGGGGCTAAAGGACACCTTTGGGTTCAGTGAGTGACGAACCGCGTAACAAACTTAACAGTGAATTCTATTGTCTACTATATACACATTAATACACATGTAAGTTATACAGGTCCGGGATAGGATGCTTAAGTTCCTTGGTTACGCCAAATAATTCGTTACAAAATTATAGCTCAATTAATCGTCACGCCACTATTCAATCCCAATCAGTAATCGTACAATTTAGAAAAGCATTTTGTTTCCGAAAGTGACTCGCTAAAATGAGCAATTTAATAATCTGTCAGTCCAGCTTACCTCCTGTTATCAGCCAGAATACGAA